>ERZ772948.1340-NODE-1340-length-14478-cov-24.103238_pt1 | contig 14478 bp, 9 predicted proteins | sample MGYA00511945_ERZ772948 | MGnify/ENA primary metagenome ERZ772948 (study PRJEB29015, sample SAMEA2737927) | human oral metagenome | biome: human oral; feature: human-associated habitat; material: dental | place: China | collected 2141 ... | reverse complement strand
TTGGGGCCACCGGGGGAGAGGACACGCTCTTCACCCGTCAGCTGTGCGCCGCGGGCGGGGTCATCCGCTGGTGCGCGGAGGCGCGCGTGCGCGACCACGTCCCGGCCTCCCGGCTCGCCCGTCCCTGGATTCTGCGCCGGCAACGCTCCCACGCCGCCACCTCGGTGCGCGTCGAGCTGGCTCTGGCGGGAGGCGGGGCCCAGCCGGCCATCCGGGCCCGGGCCGCGGCCGGTGGCCTGGTGCGCATCGTCGTCGGGGGCCTTCGGACGGCCTGCGGCACACTGATCGGCGATCCGAGGCACGCGGCCAAGGGGGCACGGCTACTGGCGCGCGGTCGCGGCATCCTGGCGGCGAGCACCGGCGGCGGCGTCCACCGCGAGTACGACCACTGAGCAGCGGGTCTGGGATCAGCTCTGCTGGACCGCCTCGGTCCGCGGATGAGTCTCAGGCCGAGAGATCGTGCCAGTGGGCGGTCTGGATCCGGCGTGGTTCGGGGAACGCAGCCGTTGGGGTGCTGCCTGGCGTGTACTGCACGAGGGTCGGGGGCCACTGGGTGAGGCTCGGGTGTGCTTCCCGAGGTGCGGGGGCTGGTGCAGTATGCACAGCCCTTGGCCAGTGCGCCCTGAACCTCGTGGAGTACGCCGGTGCTCACGGCTACTGGGCGGGTGCCGCGGCCTCCGGGTGAGGATCTGCCGCGGGGAGGGGCTCGACGTCGGGGGCGAGCCCTGATGAGGGCGCCGCATCGGTGTCGGTGCTCTCGTCCTCCGGGGCGTCACCCGGCTCGTCATCAGCGCCCAGCTGGGCGGCGTCGCGCAGGGCCGGTTGCAGCACGGCGGCGCCCAGCACGATCGGGAGGTAGGCCGGCAGCACCGTCCACGGCCCCACGAACACGTTCTGCACCACGGTCAGGGCCGCGAAGAACAGCCAGGGCGTGGCCTTGAGCCGCCCCAGGTCGCGCATCATCGCCGCCAGTGCCATCCCGGCGATGAGCAGCAGCAGGAGAGCCCCGGGGATCGAGGCCGCCGCCCACATGTCCATGACCCCGGAGTGCAGCTCGATGCGACCACCGAACATGAAGTTCTCGACGTAGCCGTTCTCCGGGTCGTAGCCCAGGGCCGCCATTCCTCTCTTGGCCACCCACAGGTCCTCGAAGCGGGGCTTGACGCCTGCGCCGTACCCCCACGGGCGGTTTCGGAACAGGGCCCAGGAGGCCCCCAGCTCGGGCCGAGCGGACAGCAGCAGGCCCGCAGAGCTCGAGGACTGGGCGATGGTGCGGTTCTGGGCGTCCTCGCCCAGGGTCCCGGACTCCGAGGCGGCAACGACCCCGGCCATCGCCGTTACACCCACGACCGCCAGCACGATGATCTGTGAGACCGCCAGACGCCTCGGAGTGGGGACGTTCCACCGCGCCCATGAGGCCAGGGCCTGCCAGATGACAGTGCCCAGGATGATGGCGAGGAAGGCCAGGGTAGAGCGCGAGTCGGAGACGAGGAAGACACCGCTGAGCCCCAGCAGGGCCACGATCTGTACGAGCCGGCGTCGGTTGGCCACAAAGCTGAGGACCATGATCGTCACCGCCGCCCCGACCCCGAACTTCCACGGGTTGGGACTGGACTGAAGGAGCGGTAACGCGTCCAGGAACATGCCGAAGCCGACCGCCATCGCCGCGCGCCTCGTTCCCAGCCGGCGCGCTCCCCACACGAAGACGGCCACCGCGCACGGAACCGCCAGCAGGCTCAGGGTGGTGGCGCGGCGGGCCCAGGCCTCGACGACGAAGCTGTTCTCGGCCAGCAGGGACATGATGTAGGCCGTGCCCGCGGCCAGGATCGACAGGATGAGCAGCAGGGACAAGCGGCGCGCCTTGCGCACGGCCGTCCAGGTGACGGGGAGCGCGGCGAGCGCGACGCAGTCGCCGACGCTCAGGGCGGCCGCCAGCTCGCGGCGCACGCCCACGCAGATCAGGAAGACGACGGCGATCGCCATCTCCAGGCGTCGTCGTCGGGGACTCGGCTCAGGCCTCGACTCGAGATCAGTCGCCAACGACGTCTGCGAGCCGCTGTGGGAAGCGGCCGGTGACCAGGGCTGGGCCACGGCCGGTCAGGAGTCTTCCCGAGATCGACGGCGCCCAATGATGAGCAACGGGTCCTCGACCTTGTCCTGCGGGTTCTTCTGGCTCAGGAAGTATAGAAGGATGGCCATGACAGCACCGGCGGCCAGGCCGATGGCGGCTCCGATGGGCGTGGTGGACAGGGCCGACAGGCTCGAGGGCGAGGTGGGAGTCGTGGGAGGGTTGTCCACCGCCAGAGTCAGGTCGCCACCGCCCGGAACCAGGTAGGACTGCCCTCGGGCCACCGAGTCCAGGGCGCCGATCTCCGCCTGGGCGATTGCGTGGGCCCGTTCCGGATCGGTACTGGTGGCTGAGATCTCGACGATGAAGGTCCCGGTCTTGGCGCTCACGGTCACCGACTTGCGCAGCTCGGCCTGGTCGATTCCCGTGCTCTTGGAGACCTCGGACAGGGTGCTCTCCGAGGTTCCGAGCTCCACCAGGGTCGGGATGATCTTGTCGAAGCTGCTGATCGGGGAGGACGCGTTGGGGTCCTCGGACCTGTTCTCCACAGCCAGCTTCGCGCTCGCGGTGGAGGTGTACTGCGCCGGCGTCAGCAGGCCGAAGCCGAGACCGACGAGGGCGCCCAGCACAACGTGCATGACCACCAGGACTGCGTTCTTGCGCAGCGCGACAATGAGGGTTTCCGGGTCCATGGGTTCCGTTTCGGTGATTGCGGGAGCAACAGAATAGCGTGCCGGTGAGGGCGTGAGCCGGACGCAGGGGGTGAATCACCTCGTTCCTGGGCACTTCTCAGCGCCCGCTAGGCCGAGATGTGCGTGTGGATTGCGAGTATGCCCGGGATGACCGGCCGGTTGGGGAGTGATGAACGTGACGGGAACCCGTCAGTCGGAGCGGGTTCGACGACGGTGAGAGACGTCACCGGGCAGCACTGGGTGGTGACGGGCGGCGCACTCAGGCATGGTTGGTACGGCTCTCCGGGGAGGTGACGCCGGCGGAGCGAGAGCTGCCGGTCTGATCCGTGGGGCCGGAGTGGAGCGTGGGCCTCGCCTTCATGCCGCGCAGGCCGTTCCAGGCGAGGTTGACCATGTGGGCGGCCACCTCCTCCTTGCTCATCGAGCGGTTCTCCAACCACCACTGAGCCGGCATGGCCACGATACCCACCAGCATCTGGGCGTACAACGGGGCCGTGCGCGGGTCGAGGTCGTGGGCGGCGAACTGCGAGGCGAGGATCCCGGAGACCTCGATGGCGACGTCGGCCAGCAGCGTGGAGTAGGTGCCGGCCGCGCGGTCCGAGCCTGCCGAGAGGATGCGGAACCCGTCGGGGGAGTCCTCGATGTAGGTCAGCAGGGCCAGGGCCGCCCGCTCGGCGATCCGTGAGGCCGAGCCGGGGGCGTCGGGCGTGCCCAGGTCCTCGGCGTCGGGCGCCACCGTGGTACCGCCGGCCGGGTCGGTGATCGCCGAGGAGATCGCGGCCGAGATCGTGGTGATCTCCCGGTCGACGACGACGGCGTACAGGCCCTCCTTGCCGCCGAAGTGCTCGTAGACCACCGGTTTGGACACCTGGGCGCGGGCCGCCACCTCCTCCACGCTCGTGGCGTCGAAGCCGCGCTCGGCGAACAGGCCACGGGCCACGGCGATGAGCTGCTCGCGCCGTTCGCTGGCGCTCATGCGGGTGCGCTTGGCCGCCATGGTTCTAAGCCTCACCGACCTGGCCGACCTGGCCGGCGGCACGGCCAGAGCGGCGGCGCTCGGACCACTGGGCGAAGCGCGCCGAGGCCAGAGCCCCGGTGCGGCGGGCCAGCCGGTGGCTGGGGGCCTCGATGTAGCGCTGGAACAACCAGGTCAGCGGCGCCGAGGCCAACGGCGCCAGGATGAGCACCCACCACGGCGAGATCGAGTGCGTCAGCAGCCGCAGCGAGACCACGACCGGCTCGTGCACCAGGTAGAGGGAGAAGGACATGAGCCCCAGGTACTGCACCGTGCGCGAGCGCAGCAGACCGCGCAGCGCCCCGGCGCGCACCACGAGGTGGACCAGGTAGGCGGCCGCTGCCAGGGTGACCGCGTTGGCGAGGCGCTGGGCCGTGTGGCTCCCCATCCCCGGCCACCAGGCCAGCGTGATGAGCAGCAGGCAGACCAGGGCCTGCGCCGTCGCCCAGGGGCGGGGGCGCTCCGGGACCGGAGCGGGGTTGTGCCCCCAGGCCCAGCCCATGACCGCACCGACGGTGAAGACCGGCAGGTAGCTGCCCGAGCCGGGGCTGGCGGTGATGACCGGCACGGCCAGGGCGGCCGCCACCGGCAGCCAGGAGAGCCGCCGGCGTGCGCACAGGGCCACCCCGAGGATCATCAGGGGCAGCACGAAGGAGAAGATCGCCTCGGCGTGCAGCGACCACAGCACCGTGTTGCGGTAGGCGTGCTTGGGAATGAGCAGGTACTCCATGAGCATCTGGCTCGCGCTGAGGCCCCTGGGATGCGTGACCGTCATCCAGTGGCCCAGCGCCGGGTTCTCCGAGCGAGGTACCAGCAGCATCGCGATGACCGCGAAGGTGGTGGAGGCCGCCGCCGGCAGCCACAGGCGCACGAAGCGCCTCGGGGCGTAGTCGACCCAGTCGAAGCGCCGCCCCTGAGCGTGGCGGCGGGCCACCGGGTAGGTCAGGGCGACGCCGGACAGGACGAAGAAGATGAGGACGGCCTCGTGGCCGGCCCACAGCAGGTGGAGAGGGCTCTGGGTGAGGATCCGGTTGAAGGCGCCGGTGGGGACGACTCCGGGGCGGGCGCCGACCTCGGCCAGCGCCGGCACGGTCTCCAGAGCGTGGTGGATGAGCACGACGACAGCGGCCAGCCCGCGCAGCCCGTCGAGCTCGACGAGCCTCACCGCCGCCGGCTTGCCGGACGAGGGAGGGGGAGTGGAGGGGGAACTGGACATGGGGCCATCCTGCCCTGTCGCCCCGGCTCACTGAGAAGTCCTGTGAGTGTGGCATCGGTCCGTACGCGTCCTCGGAGCGTGTGACGTTCGGCCTGGAGCGTCTCGATGGCGCGCTGAAGCGCCTCGAAGGTGCTGAGGGCGACCGGGACGTGAGAGACTGTCCCGGCGTCACGCCCCTCGCCGTCCGACGAGGTCGGGACGCACCCTTCCGCCCTGGTGTAGCGGCAGCACGCAGGCCTTTGGAGCCTTGAGGCCCGGGTTCGAATCCTGGGGGCGGAGCGGCGTAGCATGAGGGCGTTGGGGTTCCCTCGCTCTCACGCCCATCGGCGGCCCTCCGGTCGTCTGCGGGCCGCGCGCCAATCGTCCGTCCATCCGTACCTGATCAGAATCCGTTGGAGTCCGTCCCCGGCTCCGTCCGGTCATCGGCCGGATCCGTCGGGAGTCCGGGCGCGAACCTGTGAGAAGAGGACACGTGACCCCCACCGCACCCGCCGCCGTCATCGTCATGGCCGCAGGCAAGGGAACTCGTATGCGATCGGTCACTCCCAAGGTCCTGCACCGGATTGGCGGTCGCAGCCTTGTGGATCATGCCGTCACCGCCGCCAGGGGGCTCGAGCCCCATCACCTCGTCGTCGTCGTGCGCCACGAGCGTGACGCCGTCGTCGCCCACCTCGCCGAGGTCGCCCCCGACGCCGTCCCGGCCGACCAGGACGAGGTCCCCGGCACCGGGCGGGCCGTGGCCTGCGGTCTGGCCTCCCTGCCCGAGGACCTGACCGGGCCCGTCGTCGTCACCAGCGGGGACGTCCCCCTCCTGGACACCGCGACCCTCCAGGCTCTGCTGGCCCAGCACAACGAGCGCGGTGACGCCGTCACCCTGCTGACCACCGAGCTCGAGGACCCCAGCGGCTACGGGCGCGTCGTGCGCGAGGCCGATGGCACCGTCTCGGCCGTCGTCGAGCAGCGCGACGCCACCGAGGCCCAGCGCGCCATCCGGGAGATCAACGCTGGTGTCTACGTCTTCGACGCCGTCCACCTGCGCACCGCTCTGACGACCCTGGGAACGGACAACGACCAGGGCGAGGTCTATCTCACCGACGTCGTCGCCCATGCCCACCGCTCCGGCCGGTCCACCAGTGCACTGGTCGTCACCGACCACTGGCTCGTCGAGGGCTGCAACGACCGCGCCCAGCTCGCCGAGCTCGGCGCCGAGCTCAACCGGCGGATCCTGCGCGGCTGGATGGCTCAGGGCGTCGGCGTCGTCGACCCGGCCTCCACCTGGGTGGATGTCACCGCCGAGCTCGCCCAGGACGTCATCCTCGAGCAGGGTGTCCTCGTACGCGGAACCACGCGAATCGGCCAGGGCGCCCGGGTGGGTGCCTACGCGATCCTCACCGACGCCGTCATCCCGGCCGGTTGCGTCGTCGCCCCCTTCAGCCAGCTCGACGCCGACGCCGCCCAGGCCTGACGCATGAGCGCACCGGATCGCCGGTCCCGACCGGGTCGGCCGGGCCGATCACAGACCTCAACCTCCGTCTCCAACAGTCACACCGAGGGCCGCACCGGCCGTGAGAAGGGAACCACTTCATGACGGGCATCATTACCAAGGGTGAGAAGCGGCTGGTCGTCGTCTCCGGACGAGCCCATCCCGAGCTCGCCCAGGACGTGGCCAGTGAGCTCGGCACCGAGGTGCTGTCCTCCACGGCCTACGACTTCGCCAACGGGGAGACCTACGTCCGCTTCAACGAGTCGGTGCGCGGCTGCGACGTGTTCGTCGTCCAGTCCCACGGCGACCGTGTCAACGACTGGCTCATGGAGCAGCTCATCATGGTCGACGCCCTCAAACGCGCCTCCGCCAAGCGCATCACCGTGGTGGCCCCCTTCTTCCCCTACGCCCGCCAGGACAAGAAGCACCTGGGGCGCGAGCCCATCAGCGCCCGCCTCGTGGCGGACCTCTACAAGACCGCCGGCGCCGACCGCCTCATGAGCGTGGACCTGCACACCTCCCAGGAGCAGGGCTTCTTCGACGGCCCCTGGGACCACCTGTGGGCCCAGCCGGTGCTCGTGGACTACGTGCGCACCCGCGTCGACCCGGCCAACGCCGCCGTCGTCTCGCCCGACGCCGGCCGTATCCGGGTGGCCGAGCGCTGGGCCAACCAGCTCGGCGGCACGCCGCTGGCCTTCGTTCACAAGACCCGCGACGTCACCCGCCCCAACGAGTCCGTGGCCAACCGCGTCGTCGGTGACGTCGAGGGACGCTCCTGCGTCCTGGTCGACGACATGATCGACACCGGCGGCACCATCGCCAAGGCCGTCCAGGTGCTCCTGGACTCCGGGGCCAAGGACGTCATCGTCGCCGCGACCCACGGGGTGCTCTCCGGGCCGGCTGTAGACCGGCTCTCCACCTGCGGGGCCCGCGAGGTCATCGTCACCGACACCCTGCCGATCCCCGCCGGCAAGCGCTTCGATCAGCTGACGGTCCTGCCGATCGCGCCGCTGCTGGCCCGGGCCATCAAGGCCGTCTTCGACGACGGCTCGGTGGCCTCGCTCTTCGACACCGTCGGCGTCGCCGGCGCCTGAGGCCGGCAGGCCTGAGAGCCTGCCAGACCCCAACGCGCGACATACACCTGCTCTCGCCGGGCCCCACCGCTGGGCCCGGCGAGAGGTTTTGCCATGAGCCCGGTGGGCAGTACGGCCCATGTCGGTAAGCTCCAACCAGCGGATACAGTGATATTACCGACTAGATAACGGTTTGGCTGCGATTCAACCGTACGGTTGCGTAGCGTGGAGTCGTCACCAAATCGTGTCCTGTTTGCACGGAGCGCGTTCGCTGAACTAACTCGCTTTACCGGTTAATTTAATGTCCGTCACAGGCGTTCCAATGGCGGTGCGTGCCACATGCATCCCCGCGGAATCCGCCGCTTTGCCGACATCCTGCGTGCACCTCGCAGCCCTATCTTCCGGAGGTCCCTGTGCGCCGTCGTTCCAACATCCCTCGTCTTGTCATCATCCTCTCCCTCCTTCCCATCCTTCTCGCCTCGATGGTTGTCCTGACCCCCACCGCTCCGGTGGCCGTGGCCGAGGAGAAGGCCGAGGCCAACGTCGCCGGACAGGCCTCTGAGCCCACCGGTCAGTCACCCCAGGAGCCCCCGTACACGGCCGCGCCTCTGCCCACGGTCCAGATCGACGGTGTCGCCTGGGGCCAGCTCGTTGTCGGCGATGTGGTCTACGTCGTCGGCGAATTCCACAATGCCCGCCCGGCCGGAGCGCCCAAGGGGCAGCAGGAGGTCCCGCGGTCCAACATCCTGGCCTACGACCTCAATACCGGAGAGCTCATCGAGGACTTCGCCCCCAGTCTCAACGGCGCGGGAAGAAGCCTGGCGGTCTCTCAGGACGGCAAGACCCTCTACGTCGCCGGAGAGTTCGACCAGGTCAACGGCGAGGCGCATAGCCGCATGGCCGCCTTCGACATCTCCCAGGGGCACGGCACCCTCATCTCCTCCTTCCGGCCCAAGTTCAATACGGTCGTCAAGGACATCGCGGTCGCCGGCGACACTGTGTACGTCGGGGGCTTCTTCACCAAGGTGAACGATCAGAAGCGCGTCAGGTTGGCCGCACTCAAGGCATCCACCGGCGAGCTCCTGAACTGGACCGCCTCCGCGGAGGGCCCTAACGCGCAGGTCTATGCGATCGAGGTCTCCCCGGACCACTCCAAGGTCGTCATCGGTGGGTCCTTCTCCTCGGTCAACGGCTCGAGCCAGCCCGGCTACGGGATGGCGCTCCTGAGCGCCTCGACCGGCGAGATGCTGCCCATGCCCGTCAACGACACCGTGCGCACGGCCGGACAGCATGCCGCCATCTTCGACATCGCCGTCGACGACGCCGGTTTCTACGGCACCGCCTACTCCTCCGTCGGGCGCCTCGATGAGGCCAATCTCGAAGGATCCTTCAAGGCCGACTGGGACGGCAACCTCATCTGGCTCGAGCCCTGCCATGGAGACACCTATGGGATCGCTCCCACTAAGGAGATGGTCTATACGGTGGGCCACGCCCACTCCTGCGAGACCATCTACGGCTTCCCCAACATGACCGAGGTACGCAAGGACGGCACCCACCCCCTGTACGCGCGGGCCATGGCCTTCACCAACAGCGCTGATATCACCATCCGCCACCAGGGAGTGGTCGATGGCTATCAGGACTGGTCGACCTCAGGGCTCAAGAGCCCCACGATCGTGGGCTGGTACCCGGACCTGGAGGCGGGGAAGGTCACGGGCGCGTCGCAGGCCGCCTACAAGGTTGACGTCACCGATCAGTACATCGTCATGGTGGGCGAGTTCATTGAGGCCAACGGCAAGACCCAGCAGGGGATCGTGCGCTACCCCCGGCGCGCGGGCCAGCGTACGCTGCCGCCCGAGGGCAAGGCGGAGACCCTGGCCGCCAAGGCCGAGGTGACGACGTCGGGCACTGTCAAGGTCTCCTTCACCGCCACCTGGGACCGGGACGACCCGACGCTGACCTACAGCCTCTACCGGGACAACGAGACCACGCCGGTGGTCACCGAGAAGATCGGTGACACCCGCTGGGCGCTGGGGTCCCACAGCATGGAGGACAGCAGCTGCCCGGCCGGTGAACACACCTATCGACTCGTGGTCTCCGATCCCAGTGGCAATACGATCACCGCCCAGCTCCCGAGCGTCACGGTCCCCAAGAACGCGGAGAATGCCGCCAAGAACGCGAACCAGAACGGCAACAACCAGGCCAACAACGACGAACAGGCCGACGAGCCCGAAGAGGAGGACGGCAACTGAGCTCTCGGACCGAGGCGGTGCTGACGCCTTGGACTCAGGAGCCGGTACGACCATGAACAGGGCGGGTCCGATGCATGAGCATCGGGCCCGCCCTGAAGGTGTATCGACTCGGTGGGTCGGCCTACCAAGATCGGCGTGGCGGCTGCGCGCTGCGCCGCGCCGAGGCTGCTGATGACGCCGAGGCCATCTGCTGGTTGGGCTGGATCGACGGCGGCGGAGGCGGCGGTGGGGCGTCCGGTGGGTCGGGGCTGCGGTGGCGGCCGCCGACCGAGGCCGCCACCGGCGTGAGGTGGCGGGTCTGATCGGTCGAGGAGTCCTCGGCCAGCGGCGCTACGAGGGTCAGGCGCGGCTTGGACATCCGCCGACGACGGGCGAGGGTCTGCCGGCGCGAAGGAGCCTGCTGACGCACCGACGTCGGGCGGGCCACGGGAGAGGACTCCGCCTCGGGCGCCGAGTCCTGGACGCGGGCGGCGGAGCGCGTGGCTTCCGTGGTCGGAGCGGGCTCGGAGGACGAGGCCGAGGACTGGGCCCGGCGGCGGCTCGTCGTCGGGAGGGACGAGGCGTCCTGCCAGCCGGTCGACGACGCCGGACGGTCCGCCGACGGCGAGGTGATGCGACGGCGGGTGGGGACACTTGGTGCGGAGGTCGACGTCGGAGCCGAAGCACGCCTCCGGCCGGGTGCTGGAGCCGGAGAGGACGAGAGGGACGCGGAGGTCGTCGTGGAGGACGGGTACTGGTACGAGGCCCCGACCGGGGGCGTGGAAGAGGCCGGGGAGGCTGAGGACGCCGGGACCGTCTGCCCGGTGGGAAGCGCTGTGCTGCGCCGGGTCGGGGCATCCGGTGCGCCCGGGGACCGGTGGCTCCCGGAGGTCGGGGCGGGAGTGTAGGACTGCACCGCGAGCGAGGGGGAGGCCGGAACCGTCAGGTCCTCGGGAGTGGGAGGCGGTGGCGGCAGAGGGGCGTGCGTGTAGGACGGTGCGGTCTCAGGCGAGGACTCCGCCGAGGCGGTCCCGGTTGATGCGGAGGCTGCGTGCCCACCGCTCTGCTGACGGTGCACGGCTGAGGAGATGCCGGCGGTGAAGGAGCTGTGCGCGGGGGCTGGGGCCGCGGACGCCGAGGACAGCGGAGCCGCCGAGGGGATCGACGTGGCTGAGGCTGCCGAGCTCGTGGGGGCCGCAGACTCCGTCGACGATGTGGAGGGCACCGAGGAGACCGGTGATACCGAGGCCGGCGTCGGCAGCGGGGCGGGGGACGGGTCCTGAACGACGGGCTGTGCCAGAGGGGGAGAGTATGCAGGCGAGGAGGCGGCGGGCAGGGTGGTGGTCTGCTGCGGCGCCTGCTGCACGGAGAGGGGCGTGCCCGCCGCGGATGACGCCGTCGGCTGGGACGTGGTGGCCGGAGCCGAGGCCGACGACGTTCCCTGGGGTGCGGGCGCCGAGCCCACCTCGAGGCCGGATGCCGCGCTCCACGCGGGACTGGTCGCCTGAATCGGCGAAGACGGGGTTGGGGCGGGGGCCTGGGAGAGCGCCGTCGGATCGGCTGCTGGAACGGCCGGCTGAGGAGCGATGGCGCCGGAGGCCTGGGCGTACTCGGGGGACTGCGGGAAGGTGATGTTGGGTGAGCCCGGAACCTGTGGCTGGGTCTGGAGCTGCTGGTACTGGGGCTGAGCAGGAGGCTTGGGTCGGAGCAGGTCGGAGGTCTTCTGTCGAAGGGTTCGCAGGGCGGCCGCCGCCCGGCCGGTGCCGGTTACACCGCTGCGCTCACCGCTGTGACCGCTGTCGCGGCGGTGACGGAACATGGCGTAGGAGATGGAGGCCAGTAGCCCCAGCAGCAGCCCGGAGGCCGCCGAGGCTCGGGCACCGGGGCGCTCCATGGTGGTGTTGTCGGGGGTGGCCGGCGAGGTGGTGCTCGTCGTCATGCCCAGGGCCTGCTTGCCCAGCAGTTCGCCGGAGGAGAGCTCCCTGTTGAGGGAGGCCGCCGTCGCCTTGGCCATATCGACGGCCTTCTGCTTGCTGTCGGCCTTGGCCGTGATGGACAGGACCAGGGTCTCGGGCGGGTTGGTGACCGTCAGAGCATCCGACAGGTCAGCGGTCTTCATGTTGAGGGAGGCCGCTGCCGGATCGAGGACCTTCGGGCTCGTGGAGAGCTCCACCAGGGTGGGCATGAGGTCCTTGGCCTGGGTGGAGAAGGAGGGGGTCTCCTTGGACTTGGGCTGGATGCCCAAAGTCGTGGTCGCCGCCGCGACCGGCTTCGTGGACAGGGCCACCCCCAGCCCGGCCAGGGTGCATACGAGCAGGATGACGAGGCAGGCCACGAGATTCCTGCGGATGGCGTGAAGGATCTGCGAAGGCTGCACGCTGCTCCTCATCTGGTCTGGATCGGGTCGGTTCCGGTGGCCGCAGGGATCCGAGGACCCGGCGGATATGGAAAGGCTACGGTCCAACCCTAACTGTAAGATCACGCTCAGGTCTCGGTGACTGTAGTAGCCTTCGCTGCGCGCCTGGCCATGTTGGAGGTTCTTCGGACGTGAGGGACCCGGCGATGTGGTGAGTCTTTCACCGGAGTCGGGCGGCAGGTGAGGGTCCTGAGGACTCCCACGACAACGGCGAAGAAGACGGTGAGGTCGGCCCGAGGCGGTCGACGTCGTCGGACTTCTTCCGGTCCTACCTGACCTCGGTCAGGGTGTCGAAGATGCTCTCAGCATCTTCTCGGGCGGTTCTCACTGCGCTTCCTCGCTCCTGGACGCGCACCGACGAGCCGCCCACCCAACGATCACCCACAACGGCGCCACCGAGACGCCACCAGAACAAGGGAGGAACGATGTCCCTCGCCAGGACCCTGTTCATCGTCCTCCCCGTAGTGGCCGTCGCCCTGGCTGTCCTCATCTTCGTAGCCGACCGCATCCATCGCCGCCCCATCATCGGGGCGGGACTGGTGATGGGGGCCATCGGGTTCGTGCCGGTGTGGGTGATGATCCCCGTCGAGCCCAACGTGCCTCCTGCCACCCTGGCCTGCTTCCTGGTGATCGTCGCCCTTCTACCCGGTTTCTCGTGGCGCCTGACCAGTGGGGACCTCATGGTCGCCACCGCCTGGGGTCTGGTGGGCCTGTCAGTCGCCGCGGCCACACCGCTCAACTACGTCCTGTCCGACGTCGTCTTCGGGGCGCTGCCGGCCTACCTCGCCGGGCGGCTGCTTGTGGAGCGGCTCGGGCTGCGACGCATGGCTGAGGTCCTAGCGGTCGTGTGGGTCATGGTGTCCGTGCTGGCGCTGTTCGAGGCCGTCACCACCGTCAATCCCTTCAGCTACATCACCGTGCACAACAACCTCTACGAGGAGTGGGCCCCGCCCCTGGCCAGGGGCAGCCTCACCCGCGTCGAGGGGGCCTTCGGCCACCCCATCGCCCTGGGGGTGTGCCTGGCGGCGGGGATCCCGCTCATCCTGGCCACGCGGTGGAGGCCCGGCTACCGGATCGCGGCCGGGGTCCTCGTCCTGGGGGCGACCATCCCGACCTTCTCCCGCACGGCCATCGCCTGCGCCGTCATCGCCGTCATCCTCAGCCTCATGCAGGTGCACATCAACATCCCCGCCCTGTGGAGGATGAGCTTCCTCATGGTGCTGGTCGGTGTGGGCAGCGTGCTGCTGCCCTACGTCCTGGGCGTCTTCGACTCGGCCGGCCGCGAGCAGGAGGACTCGGCCGTCTACCGCGGCGACATCCTTGTCCTGGTGCGTCAGCTCAAGCCGCTCGGGCTGTCCTCGGCCTATCAGAAGTCGGGGGACTCGGTCGCTTGGGGCGGCTACACCTCCATCGACAACCACCTGCTGCTGACGGCGCTGCGCTTCGGCTGGATTCCCGTGGTGCTTGTCATGGCGGGGCTGCTGGTCTACCTGGCACGCGCCTTCGTCCAGCGCTCGAACCCCGCCCAGATCGCGCTGCTCAGCCTCATCCCGGCCTACGGGACGGTCGCCTTCATCACCCAGATCGGCACCGTCGTGTGGCTCATCGCCGGGATGGCGGCCTCGGCGCAGGTCTCCGTCCTGCTGGAGAGTCGCAACAACACCGCGGGCGGGGGCGTGGGTGTCGTCGCCGGGCACGACAATCCCTGGAACCGGATCCGCAGCGGGGACTGGTCCCGCAGGGCCTTCACCGGTCGGCCGGTCCGCTCGGCCGTCCACGCCACCGATGGCGCCGAGGCGGGGAGTCACTAGACTCGCGGCCGTGCTCCTGACCGCGCTCCTGCCTCCGCTGCTCGCCGACGCCGACATCGCCCGCACCGTTCGCGCCGCCTCCTCCCGCTCGCGCTCCGACCGTAGTCTCGTGGTGGCACCGGGTGCCCGCCCCGCCGTCCTGGCCGCCATGACCCTGGGCGAGACCGGTGTCCAGCGGGTCGCCGGCGACGACGCCGAGGCGGCCGGCTCGACCGCCGTCGGGCGGAAGGACACTGACGGCAGCTTCGCAGACGCCTCCGGCACGCCCCTGCTGGTCGTCACCGCCACCGGTCGCGAGGCCGAGGAAACCGCCCTGGCCCTGCGCAGCTACCTGCCGGCAGACGACGTCGCCGTCATGCCCGCCTGGGAGACCCTGCCCCACGAGCGCCTCTCACCGCGCGCCGACACCGTGGCCCAGCGCCTGTCCGTCCTGCGCCGCCTGGCCCACCCCGAGGAGGGCGGGGCGATCCGCGTCC
>ERZ772948.1339-NODE-1339-length-14488-cov-35.705882_pt1 | contig 14488 bp, 11 predicted proteins | sample MGYA00511945_ERZ772948 | MGnify/ENA primary metagenome ERZ772948 (study PRJEB29015, sample SAMEA2737927) | human oral metagenome | biome: human oral; feature: human-associated habitat; material: dental | place: China | collected 2141 ... | reverse complement strand
AGCCTGACCGGCACCGAGGCCGAGCGCTTCGAGGCCTCCGTGGCCGAGTTCGAGAGCTGCACGGGCATCAACGTCGAGCACACCGGCACCACCGAGTTGCGCTCCCAGCTGCTCAACGGCTCAGGAGCCAACCTGTCCACCAGCTCGGGGGCCTCGCCGTCGAGCCAGGACAACCCGGAGAACCTGCCGGACCTGGCCATCGTGCCCCAGCCCGCCATGGTGGCTGAGCTCGTCGACACCGGCGTCGTCCACCCGCTGCCCAACCAGGTCAACAGCAATGTGGAGGCCGGCTGGGACCGGCACTGGATCCAGGTCGGCATCCACGCCTCCGTGCCCTACGGCGCCCCGCTCATGGTCTCGCTGAAGTCCCTCGTGTGGTACTCGCCGGACGCCTTCGCCAAGGCCGGCTACGAGGTGCCCGACACCTGGGCCGAGTTGGAGGCCCTCACCAGCAAGATCCGCTCCGACCACCCCGACGGCTCCGTGACGCCCTGGTGCGTGGGCGCCGCCGACGGGGAGTCCACCGGCTGGGTCCTCACCGACTGGCTCGAGGACGCCCTGCTGGCCACCCAGGGGCCCGGCGTCTACGAGACCTGGGCTTCACACCGGGTTCCCGTCGACTCCTCGAACGCCGTCGAGGCCCTCGGCGCCGTCAACTCCCTGGTCCTGGACAACGGGCGCGTCGTCGGTGGGCGCGGCTCGGTTATCTCCCGCACCCCCGCGCAGGCCGGGGCCGACCTGGCCAAGGGCAGCTGCCTCATGCTGCACGCCTCCTCCTCCTTCGAGAGCCGCTTCCCCGAGGGTACCGTCATCACCGACGCCGACGGCGCCAACCCGGTGACGGTCCAGGCCCCCCGCCCGACCGCGAGCCCCACCGCCGGCAGCGACGGGACGGCCGGGGCAACCGGGGCGACGGCGTCGGCCAAGAGCACGGCCACCGCAGCGGGCACGACGAGTACAGCGGGTTCGTCTGGAACGAAGGTCTCGGCCTTCGTCACCCCGGCGGCGGACCGCGGCTCGGAATCGGTACTGGTGGGGACCGACTACCTCGTGGCCTTCACCCGCTCGGACGCGGTCAGCGCGGTCATGGAGTACCTGACCTCCCAGGAGTGGGCCCGCACGCGGATGGCGATGGGCGGGGTGGCGACCGCCAACCAGGGTGTTGACCCGGACCTGGCGCCCAGCGACGTCGGCCGGCGCGCCACCAGGCTGCTCCAGTCGCGCCAGACGACCGTGGAGATGGATGCCTCGGACTCGATGCCGGTGGGGGTGGGCAGCAGCGCCCTGTGGGTCGGGCTGAGCCGGTGGTCGACCGGGACGGTGACCCCCAAGGAGGCGCTCAAGCAGGCCGAGGCGGCCTGGCCGAAGAAGTAGCCGGCCCCGGCGGGGCCCGCAGGCCATGCGTACGACGTCGGCTCCGAGGCTTCCGCCCTGAGCCGACCTACTCCACGAAGGTCGGGATCTACTGGTCGAGGGTTGTGCGTACTGCACGAAGGCCCCACCTACCTGCAATACACCCAACCCTTCTCCAGTATCACCCCACCCTCGTGCATTGCGTGCCGGCGAGAATGGGCGCCACTCGGGCAGCCGGGAGCAGCCTTGAGCATTGATCCGCGTCAGGCGGGTCGATAGCCTTGGATCCCCAGCGATTCGAGGAGGACTCATGGGACTGGGATGGTTCGGCGCCCCCGAGCACAAGCGTTGGCTGGCCTACGAGACGCACGCGCTGCTGCACTACGCGCGCGCCGCGCAGGTGCCCACTGGATTCGGGTGGATCGGTCGGGACGGCGAGGTGGACCCCGCCCATCCCGTTGAGCTGTGGGTCACCGGTCGCATGACCTTCGCCTTCTCCCTGGGAGCACTCATGGGGATTCCCGGCTGCCGCCGCTACGCCGACCACGGCGTGCGCGCCCTCAACAGACCCCTGCGCGACTCGGTCAACGGCGGCTGGTACTCGGCGATCGGTCCCGAGCCCGACGCCGAGGGACAGGGCGTCCCGGTGGATGGCGACGCCCGTAAGGAGTGCTACCAGCACGCCTTCGTGCTCCTGGCCGCCGCCACCGCGACGGCCGCCGACCGGCCCGGTGGCCACGAGCTGCTGCGCGACGCCATCGAGATCCAGGACCGCTACTGGTGGGACGAGGGCCAGCAGATGCCGGTGGAGTCCTACGCCGCCGACTTCGCCGACCCCGAGGACTACCGGGGCATCAACGCCGCCATGCACACGGTGGAGGCCTACCTGGCCACCGCCGACGTCACCGGTGAGGTGCGCTGGCTGGAGCGGGCCCTGAAGATCACCGACTTCGCCGTCAACGTCCAGGCCCGCGAGCACGGCTGGCGCCTGCCCGAGCACTACTCCGCCTCCTGGGAACCGCGCCTGGACTACAACCGCGACGAGCCCGCCCACCCCTTCCGGCCCTACGGCGTTACGCCGGGCCACGGGCTGGAGTGGGCGCGCCTGACGGTGCAGCTGCGCGGGGCGCTCATCAACCGCTCCATGAGCGCGCCGGAGTGGATGCTGGAGGCCGCCGAGCACATCTTCGATCAGGCCCGCACCGACGGCTGGCGCGTGGACGGCGCCCCCGGCTTCGTCTACACCACGGACTTCGACGGCAAGCCCGTGGTGCACGAGCGCATGCACTGGGTGGTCTGCGAGGGCATCTCAGCGTCGGCCGCCATCCGCCAGGCCCTGCTCGACGACGGGCGTGGGGAGATCGACGTCGAGCACTACGAGCACTGCTACCGGGCCTGGATCGACTACGCCGAGGAGTTCCTCATCGAGGCGCCCGGCGTGTGGACCCATGAGCTCGACCGCGACAACCGGCCCTCGACGCGCACCTGGGCCGGGCACCCGGACATCTACCACGCCCTGCAGGCCACCCTCATGGCGCGCCTGCCGGTGTGGCCGGCGATCGGGCAGGCCCTGGCCGAGGGGCGGCTCGACGAGCCGAACTCCCTGCTGCCGGCGCGCGCCAGCAAACCGCACCGGCGCGGGTTCTTCGGCCGGTCCTAGGGACTGGGGCCGGGCCGCGCGTTCGTAGGGTAGGTCGCGCGGTCGTACCCTTACCCCTCGAACGCGAGACCTAAGGTACGACCGCGACGTCGGCGACCGGTGGGCTCGCAGTGACTGCGGGCCCGCCGGGATGGTAGGGTCTATGCCTGTCGCGCCCGGTGGGTGCGGCCTGGAGAGGTGACAGAGCGGCCGAATGTGGCGGTCTTGAAAACCGCTGTGCGCCTGGCGCACCGGGGGTTCGAATCCCTCCCTCTCCGCTCAAGTACCGCAATACCAACTAAAACTCACCGAGGTGTTATGAGTTGGGTGAGTGTGGCGGCGTTTTCGTTGCCGGTGAGCTCGGCGGCCATCGAGTGCAACCTGATGATTCTCCAGCTCGAGAGCCAGTCCCGCATCGGTCTGACGCAGCGGTCAGCCATCTCAGCAATGGCATCTACGTCAATAGTGGGAGAGCTGGGGAGAGGCCTCGACCTTAATGTGGTGACGACACTGTGATGACCAAGAGAGACACCTTCCGCGATACCGAACTGACGAACGGGGGGGATATGACGGAAGATTCTCTAGACATAACAGTCAGCGCTCGGCAGTGGATCGGGTTGTGCGCGTTGGCTGGTGGGTACTTCATCGCTCTCCTCGATCTGACAATTATTAACCTCGCAGTTCCCTCGCTGACACGGGACCTGGGCGCGTCCACAGCACAGGTTTTCTGGGCGGTCAACAGCTACGGCCTCGTCCTCGCACTGGCGATCATCCCGTCAGGTCGTTTAGGTGACCGATTCGGGCACCGACGCCTCTTCCTCCTGGGAACGATCGTCTTGGCAGTTGCCAGCCTCGCCTGCGGTGCCGCGACCTCTCCGTTCGTCTTGATCGCCAGCCGGTTCCTTCAGGGGCTCGGTGCCGGCATGCTGGTACCGCAGACTCTCACGCTCATCGGCGTCACCTTCCCTGAAAATATCCGTGGGCGCGCAGTCGGCATCTGGGGGTCAATTGCAGGAACTGCGTCCGTCGTCGGCCCCCTTGCTGGCGGAGTATTGATTGATGGGCTCAGCTGGCGCTGGGTCTTCCTCGTCAACCTTCCGATTGCTGTTCTTGTCGTGATTCTGGGCATGAGAAGTCTTCCGATCGAGGTTGTCCGGTCCGTGAGGGTTGATTTCGTGGGAACCTTTCTTGCGGGCATCGGCCTTGTGGCACTTCTCTATGGAAGCCTGCAAGGCCCCCATGCGGGCTGGGACCCGCTGACCATTGCTTGCCTGCCGTTCGCTGTGCTCTGCCTGTTTGCTTTCTTCCGGTATGAACGCCGCGCGGATCCGGCGTACGCAGTTTTTCCGCAGTCTCTTCGCAAGAATCCGCGGTTCCTCACTGCTGCCGTATTCGGTCTAATTGTGGCCCTTGGTGTATTCGCCTTGACATTTCTCGTATCGAACTACATTCAGTCCGTGATGGGGCAAACGGCAGTCTGGGCGGGGGCTGCTCTTGCGCCGGCGTCGATTGCTTCTGTGGTCACAGCACCTATCGCGGGTCACTGGGTTGATGAAGGAAAGGCCCGCCTCGTGCTACAGATCGGCTTCGAGGCGTCCGCGATGGGAACCGCCCTGAGCATGCTGATTGCCGCTACTGGGGTTTCTTGGATGTGGTTCCTGGGGGCGACTATCGTTTTCGGTGTCGGAAATGGCTTCTTGATGGCGCCACTGACAACAGTAGGTATGGCCGCACTGAGGAGTGACGAGTTCGGTGCTGCATCCTCCCTTCTCAACGTCCTTCGCCAAGCCGGTCCCGTGCTAGGGGGAGCTGTTGTCGGGCTCTTGATACAGGTGCTCGCTGCCGCGCCTACTGATGTCGACCCGCTGGGGCTATCGAGGTCGACCGTTGCCTGGGTGTTGAGTGTTCCATTGCTGCTGTTTTTTATCGGTCTCTTTGTGTATTCGTTCGTTCCGAGGTCGCTGGTGTCGGCAATGGACTGAGGTGGTTTCGCCTCAGAGTTCTTCCGTGCATTCTGGCATAGTATGGGAGGGTGTATCTCGTGGAGGTTACACAGATTGAGGTCTGACCGATGTCCGGCGCTACTCTAGGTTTCTGCCGCACGGAGTGAGAGGAGGTCGCAGTTAATATCTGAGTCCAGTGCAGAGTTAGACGAATTACGTCGCCGCATTGATGAGCAGTCTCAACGCATCGAAGGGTCGCAGGATGCCTTGCACGCCTTGTCTATAGCGGTCCAGTTTCGGAAGGAAGAGCCTTACCTGGCCTTCCAGGCCGAGCACGGTATCGCCGGGCGGCGAAGGATTGCTCTGAATGCGGCCATCAACGGAGTGCTGTCTCGAGCGCAGGGACATGTGCGCCCGCTCAGCTCAAGGGTTCGTGAAGAACTCCGGGAAGACTATCCAGCCCTGGCCAAGGCGTATGCGCCGGAGCCGATCGACTGGGACGAGGCTGTCCGTATCGTCGGTGAGCTGCTGGGTAGTGAGCATCTCGGCAGGCAGGAGCTGGAGGCGCATCGCGCCCTTGGCTTGGGGCTGGAAGGCCACCGAGCGCTCTCTCGTTGACCGACCTCCGCACTGTGGGCGGGGTCTGTCAATGTTGGCGGTTCTCACTCGCACTCAGGCGACAGCAGCCGTCTTGAGGAACGCACAGCTTGCGGAGCGTCGGGGCCTGCACCTGGTGACGGGCAGGGTGCCGAGGGTCTCGAGTCAGACGAAGCTCGAGGTATCAGTGGCGCACACACGCAGGCGGTGCCCATCGGGGTCTGTTGCCACAAAGGTGTAGCCGAATTCGAGGACGGTCGGCTCCAGAACCATCGGAATGCCCAGCTTCTTCCATTGCGCGTGAAGACGATCGACGTCGGCACGCTCGACGTTGCTGAGACTCAGTTCGGTCCCGCCTACGTATGGCTCGGCAGTGGGTTCAATCTCGTCGGCTGCCTGCAGGCCGAGAGTGACGTCGTCGGACAATGCGAAGACGCTGAATCCTGGATAGGTCTTGATCGGTTCATGACCGAGAATCCGGCTGTAGAAGGTGGTACTCGCCTCGACGTCGGAGACGTAGAGGATGACGCTGTTGGGAACGAAGGTCGTCATGGTGATGCTCCTGAGACTCTCACGGGTATACGAGGTGGGCGGACGGCGTCGAGGTTAGAGACCATTGGTGCCACCTTGTGTCACGTACGTGCGAGGATGAGCCGGTGCGTGCTGACCGCTTGCTGTCCATGATCTGGCTGCTGCGTACCCATGGTCGTCTGTCCGCCTCGGATCTGGCTCAGCGGCTGGAGGTCTCACGGCGCACCGTGCTGCGGGACGTTGAGGCGCTGTCGGCTGCGGGCGTGCCCGTATGGTGCGAGCGAGGACCTCATGGGGGAGTGAGAATCGACCCCGGCTTTCGCATTGATGTGACGGGACTGAACCGTGAGGAGAGCCGGGCTCTCTTCGCAGGTCTCACCAGCTGGGGTGCTGCGCCACTGGGCCTTGGCGACGCCCTCGCCTCCGCGTCTCGCAAACTGCTCGCCGCCGTGCCCGACAGCCATCGAAGCCGGTCCATTGGCATTGCCTCGCGCGTCGTGGTCGATCCTCAAGGGTGGCTTCCCCTTCCCGAGAGCGAGCGGGCCGACGCCGTCTTCCAAGCTGTTCAGGAAGCGGTCTTGACGCGCCATCGACTGCGTATGGTCTTCCGTCACAAGTCGAGGACGACGACGCAGGACGTCGTCGATCCGCACGGAATAGTTGCCGCTGGTCGCAGTTGGTACCTGTGCGCCTCACACGGCACCGAGGTTCGCTTCACCAGGCTCTCTCGGATCGAAGAGGCTGATGTACTCGCTGAGGAGTGTGCTGACGACTCCGGCTTCGATATGGCCGCGGCATGGCGGAAACAGCGTGAGGAGTTTCTTGAAAGGTTCGAGGCGATCACAGCCACTGTCTGGGTGCGGGACGAGCGTTGGAGTGATGTGCAGGAGTGGACGTTGCGCGCAACGACGACCGAGGCAGAGGGTGAACCTCCCGGAGATGACGGATGGACCTGTCTCCAGCTGGAGTTCATGGACCACCTGCATGCCATGACGATTCTGCTTCGGCTCGGTCCGGATGCCTGCGTCGTCACCCCCAAGCGCCTGCGTCAGGACCTCCTCGACTACGTGGACCTTATGCGTGAGCGGTACCGTGCCGATGGGAACTGATGGCGTGCGGCTGAGGCAGCACGCTCGCACGTGCCCCGACGGCGAGGAGCGGCAGAGCACTGCGCGGCCCGCCGCATGCCCCGCCGGAGGTCGCCCCGGCCTCACAGGCGCTTGAGGGCCTCGCGTCGGCTGAGCGGGGACAGGCCCGGATGCGCCTGAACGAAGGCGCGCACCCAGTCGCCGTCCGTGCGCGCATAGTCGCGCAGCGCCCAGCCGATGGCCTTGCGGATGAAGAATTCCGGGTCCTCCTGGTTGACCTCGATGACATTGGTGAGCAGGTCGAGGTCCGTGTCGGCCTTGTGCTGGAGCTGACAGAGGATGGCGCTGCGCCGCACCCACATGTCCGGGTCGGTGGCCCACACGCGCATGCGGGCGGCCGCAGCCGGATGCCCGCGCACTACCAGCCCGACGGCGTGGGAGGTCTCATCGACCAGATCCCACCACTGCCCCGTGCGCAGAAAGTGCTCGTAGAGCGCCAGGGACTCCATGCGCCCAGCATGCGAGGCGGAGAGCTTGGCGCGGATGACGGCCAGCGCCGCATAGCGCTCCTCGCGGCGAGCCGCCCCATCCCACAGGCGCCGTAGCGCCGCCTCCCAGGTGGCGGCCTCGGTCCACACGTCGCTGTGGGCGGCGGCGATCCGTTGCGCGAGGCGCCGCGTGTCCGGGACTCCGACGCCGTACATCGCCATCTTGGACTTCAGGTACGCCCGCTGCTGCTCGGCGCGGGCAGGGTCGCCCGCCTCCGCCAGGGCCTGACACAGATCGGTGATGAACTCCGCGACCCGCGCATCCGTCTGCCCGCTCTCCGCCATCCTCGCTCCTCCTCGCCTCACGACGTACTTTCACAGACATTCTTCAACATGATGACCCTGGGTGGCGCCCGCCTCCGGGGCTTGACTCCGCAGACCCCGGGTCGTGAACGAGGGCCCATGACACCTACGCAGCCGGCGGCCGCGTTGCCTCGTCTTGAAGCGCCCGTACCGTGTCTTCGGCGGTTTGCTCACGCGGCATCCTCCCGGTAGGCTGCCCGTGCGTCCTGCGGCGGAGCCGTGGGAAGGCGATGGAGATGTCGCATAGTGGCCTAGTGCGCCTCCCTGCTAAGGAGGTTGGGGTGGAAGCCCCTCGGGAGTTCGAATCTCCCCATCTCCGCCACAGCGAGAGCCCCGGCGCGCAGCAGCGCGCCGGGGCTTCGTCGTTGCCGGTGCCCTCGTTGCGGTGGCCCCCGCGACTCCCCAACGGATTGCCGGGCTCTCGAGTCGGCCCTGCGGTCAGGGCGTTCGCCTCTGGCCGATCGGGGTGCCTGTGTGTCTTCCGGCGCAGATCCGGGATAGCGTGATGCTGTACTCGACTGAGAGGGACCTCATGTCTGACCACGACGCAACCCAGCCGCCGACCTCCGGCTCGCCCCGCCCCGAACAGGGCGACGAGTTCAACGCCCGGACCGTCCTCATCAACCAGGACATGCTCGACGCCGCACGCGCCGAGCAGCAGGTTCCGGGGCAGGCACCCGGTGCCGTCCCTGGTGCGGCTCCCGGCGCCCAGGCCGGATCGTGGCGCCCGGCGCAGCCCGACCTGCCCGCCGGGCCGCCCCCAGAGGAGCAGACGCGCGCCTTCTCCACAGGTGCCGCGCAGGCGGCCGCTCAGCCCGGTGCAGCGCCCGCTGACCCCTACATTCAGGCCAACCCCTACGCCCAGCAGGGCGGGCTCGGCCAGCCGGGCCAGCCGGCGCAGCCCGCCTGGGGTGGGTCCACCGCTGCCGACGGCGCCGCACCCGCGTCGTCGCCCTTCGCCCAGTCCGCCCCCGGCATCCCCTCGGCTCCGGGCACATCCTCGGCCCCCGTCGCCGGTGCGGCTCCAGGTGCAGAGGCGAGTCGGGAGACCCCGCACTGGCCGGGGCAGCAGCCGCAGGCCCAGCCGGCGGGCCTGCAGGACCAGCAGCCCTTCGCCCAGCAGCCCGCCCCTCACTCGCACCCCTTCAGCGGTGGGCGTCAGGAGGGCGAGGTCGGCATGTCCTCGGTCTTCCCCACGGCGACCGCGCGCGCCGAGGCCGAGCAGGCCACAGAGGCCTTCGTCCCCGGTGCGACTCAGGCCGTTGCCCAGTCCGCGCCGTCGTCCTCCTCAGCCTTCCCGTCGCAGAGCTCGGCGCCCCAGTGGGGCTCGGCCCCCTCTTCCGACGCCGCGGCCGGGCAGGCCTCATCCTTCTCCGACATGGTCCCTCCCGCAGCGGGCTCGCCATTCGAGCGGCCGGCGGAAGGCGGAGCGCTGGCAGTGGCGCGCTCCGAGGAGGCTGAGACCGCGGACTCGGTGGGCAGCTGGATGCTGACGATGCTGCTGGCCGGCCTCCCAATTTTCGGGTTGGTCTACATCCTCGTCCTCGCCTTCGGCAACGGCCGCTCGGTCAGCAAGAAGAACTGGGCCAGGGCCACTCTCGTCTGGGGGATCATTGCCTCCGTTCTGGTCCTCGTGCTCTACGCGGTGATGGGGGCGTCGCTGCTGGCGTTGAGCAATTCCAACGCAGGATGAGCGGTCCGCTACGCGCGGTGTGAGCACCGCTGCCGCAACGGCTCTCAGGGCCGGAGCCCCGTCGTCGGCGGGACTCCGGCCCTGTGCCCATCCTCACGGGGATTGGATTTGTCCCCTGGGTGGACGCTGAGTAATGTTCTTCCCGTCGGCAACGACATGCGCCTGTAGCTCAACGGATAGAGCATCTGACTACGGATCAGAAGGTTGGGGGTTCGAATCCCTTCGGGCGCACCAACACCCCGTCATCGGCTGAACAGTCGGAGCCGGGGTGTTTTCCATGTCTGGCACTCCCCGGCCCCGACGGCGTGGCTCACTCAGCCGCTACTGACGCACCCCGTCAGCCGGCCCTCAATCCGACCGGACGAGCCACTCCGGCCAGTGTTGCCACTCCTGCCGGCGTCCCAACTCCAGCCGGAGCCTGCTCTTCGGCCCGGGGCTCCGGGTTCGCCGCGCAGACCTCGCCGTCGGAGGGAAGCGCTCCCTTGACGAAGTAGTCATTCACCTTCGCGGTCGCGCAGGAATTGAAGCCGGTAGCGCCGTGGCCGTACATGTCGACGCTCAGCAGATGACTGTTGCGTACCCTCGACACCAGCGCCTTGGACCACGGGTAGGGGGTGGCCGGGTCGTGCAGGATGCCGACGACGAGCACCGGGTTCGTGGCGTCGACGTCGACGTCGACGGGCTCGGTCTTACCGGTGTGCCCCCAGCCGTGACAGTAGGCGTTGTGCTGGGGCACCAGGCTGTGGAAGACCGGGTAGTCGCGGCGGTAGGAGGCCAGTGCCGCATCCCAGCTCGCCTGGTTCCCGGTGTCGGGGAAGTCGAGGCACCGGTTGGCCGCGAAGCCGTACACGGTCTGAAGATGCTCGACAATCTGCGCCTCGGTCGCCGTCGGCCCTCCCTCGCCCGGGAGGAACCCGGCATTCTTCATCAGAGCGGTGCCGTCGTGCGCGTTCATGGCCTGGGCCAGTCCCTCGTTGAGCAGCGGCCACTTGTCGGGTGAGGCGACGACGAGCTCCTTGATCGCATTGGTGGCCTCGGCCCGGTTCAGGGAGTCTGCGCCGTCGGAGACGGTCAGCGGATTGGCGTCCAGGCCGTCGAGGAAGGTGGCGAGCCGGGTGACGGCCTCATCGGTCGGGCCGTTCAGGGGGAATCCGGCCTGACCCTGCTGAGACTCGATGTAGGTGCGCAGCGTCTGCTCCTCGGCTGCCGCATCGCCCTCGAAGGCCTCCTGCCGGGACAAAGCGGGGTCCATGGCGCTGTCCAGGACGACGCGCCCGACGTTGTCCGGGAAGAGCTCGGTGTAGACGGCTCCCAGGTAGGTGCCGTAGGAGTACCCGAGGTAGTTGAGGTCCTGGTCTCCGACCAGGGCCCGCATGACATCCATGTCGCGAGCCACCGAACGGGTGTCCATATGGTCGAGGATCTCGGGGACCTCCGTGTACTTCTGGCAGGTGGCGGCATCGCGTGAGCCCTTTGCGACGATGTCGCCGGCGCTGCCCGGTGTCAGTTGGGTGGGTGCCTCGGCCCGCCCGTCCACAATCGCCTGAACGTCCTCGGGGGACCAGCAGGTGATGGGGGTGGACTGGCCGATGCCGCGCGGGTCGAAGCCGATGACGTCATAGTTCGCCAGGACCCCCGACAGGCCGCCGGTCTTGTAGAGCCCGGCCTGGGCATTGATGAGGGAGATGCCGCTTCCCCCGGGGCCTCCGGGGTTGAGGAAGACCGAGCCCCGAGGGGAGGGGCTGGTCGAGGGCAGCTTCTTGAGGGCCACCGTGATGGTTTTCCCCTGCGGGTGGTCGTAGTCCAGGGGCACGGTCACGGTCGCGCACTGGAAGGCGGTGCCGGTGACTCCGTCGGGGCAGTCGGTCCAGGTGAGTTTCTGGCGGTAGAAGGACTCCAGTCCCTTGGGGACCTTCGCCCCGGTGGACCCGGTGGAGCCCCCGGAGCCCTTCGAAGAACCGTTGGAGCTGTTGCTGCCGGTGCTCTGAGACGGGCTGGTGCTGGCGGCGTTCGTGCTGTTGTCCAGGACGACGCCGGTTGGCTGGGAGCCCTGCGCGGTCGGGCTCGCGACGGCTGCGACACTCGTGGCGAGCATGCTGCAGGCGGTGAGCGTACCGAGCAGGGTGAGGACGGTCAGGCGCGAGGCGACGCGCGATGGCGGGGATGCTCGTAGGTGTCTCATGCCCACGATTCTCATGTCTTCGTCGAATATGAACCATACGGAAGACTGGTTGATTGATGTCGGGGTAGCCCGACCCTGCACCCTCCGCCCTCAGTGCTCCGGCTCAGCCTGCGCTCAGGTGTGGGCGGCCTCGAAGGCCTGGGCCAGGTCCGCGATGAGGTCGTCGACGTGCTCGATGCCGACGCTCAGGCGCATGAGCCGGTCGGTCAGCCCGTAGGAGGCGCGCACCTCGACGGGAACGTCCGCGTGCGTCTGCACCGACGGGCACGTCACCAGCGACTCCACGCCACCCAGGGACTCGGCGAAGGTGAACACCCGCACCGAGGCCAGGAAGCGGGCCACGTCCACCGACTCGGCCAGATCGAAGCTCACCATGCCCGAGTGCCCCGGGTAGAGCACCCGCGTCACGTAGGGGCTCGAGCGCAGGAACTGCGCGATCGCGGTGGCGTTGGCCTCGTGACGCTCCATGCGCAGCGCCAGGGTCTTCAGGCCGCGCAGCAGCAGGAAGCAGTCGAAGGGACCCAGCGTCGCCCCGGTCGTGTTGAGCCGGTAGTTCAGTCGCTCGGCCAGGGCGTCGTCGGCCACCACGGCCACACCCGCCATGACGTCGTTGTGCCCGCCCAGGTACTTCGTGCCCGAGTGGACGACGACGTCGGCCCCCAGCTCCAGGGGCCGCTGCACCACCGGGGTGTAGAAGGTGTTGTCCACGACCAGCCTCGCCCCGGCGGCGTGGGCCAGCTCGGCCGCCTCGGGGATCGCGATCTCCTCCATCATCGGGTTCGTGGGGGTCTCGATGATGACCAGGTCGGCCGGGTCGGCCAGGGCGCCGCGCAGCCCCTCCAGGCCCAGGACGAAGTCGACGCGCGCCGCCCCCTCCTCGGCCAGGACCTCCAGGAAGCGGAAGGAGCCGCCGTACAGGTCCCGCAGCGCCACGATCCGGCTGCCGTGCGGCGCCAGCGTGCGGGTCACCAGCTCCAGGGCCGCCATCCCCGAGGACAGGGCGAAGGCCGCCGTCCCTCCCTCCAGGCGGGCCAGGGCGTCCTGGAGGACGTCTCGGGTAGGGCTGGCCGTGCGCGTGTAGTCGTAGCCCGTCGACTCGCCCAGGCCCGGGTGGCCGTAGGCGGTCGACAGGTGGATCGGCGTCGTGATAGCCCCCGTGGCCGGGTCGGTCCCGGTGCCTGAGCGCACCAGCAGCGTCTCCAGGCGGAGCTGCGGGTCCGGGGCCGACGACGTCGGGTGGTGGTGGACGGGGAAGGTGCGGGCGGCCGGCGGCTGGGAACACTCGGTCTGAGCAGTGGGCTGGGGCGCGGACGGACTGGTCATGAGCGGTTTCTCCTCATGGGCGGGGCAGCGGCGGGAAGACATGATGACTGACGGTCGACGGCGGCGCGGTCGGTGACCGGTGACCGGACGCCTGCGGGACGGCACCCTTGGTGCGGTCCGGGCGAGCCGGCTCAGGCGGACAGGGCGGCGGGTCCCTGCCCGGCCCGTTCGGCGGCACGGGCGGTCACGGCGGCGACGGCCGCCTCCAACCGGTCCAGGGCGGCGTCGAGAGTGGCGCGGGGGCAGGCGACGTTGATGCGGGTGAAGCCCTCACCGCCGGCCCCGAAGATCCGGCCGTCGTCGAGCCAGAGCCCGGCCTCGTTGAGCATGACCTCGTCGAGCTGCTCGGGCTCGAGCCCGGCGGCCTTCAGGAATCCCGAGCAGTCCAGCCACAGCAGGTAGGTGCCCTCGCAGGGGGCGGCCTCGATCCCCTCGATCCGCTCCAGGCGCGCCTCGACATGGGCCCGGGCGGCCGCGATGTGCTCGCGCAGGGCGTCCAGCCAGGCGTCCCCGCTCTCGTAGGCGGCCCGGCAGGCCGTCAGGCCCAGGGTATTGGGCTGGGAGTAGCCGGTGGTGGCCAGCTCGCGGCGGAAGGCCCTGCGCAGGTGGGTATCGGAGATGAGGATGTTGGCGACCTGCAGGCCGGCGAGGTTGAAGGACTTCGACGGCGAGGTGCAGGTGATCGTGTGGGCGGCGGCCGCCTCGCTCAGGGAGGCGAAGGGCGTCGTTGCGAAACCCGGCAGGGCCAGGTCCGCGTGAATCTCATCGGCCACGACGACGACGCCGTGGCGGGCCGTGACCTCCTCCAGCGCGGCGAGCTCCTCCCGGCTCCAGACCCGACCCACCGGGTTGTGCGGGTTGCACAGGAGCAGCAGGCGCGCACCGGTCGCCTCGATGGTCTCCTCCAGGGCGGCCAGGTCGCGGCGGTAGACGCCGTCGGCGTCACGCACGAGGGGGACGGCGGCCACGGTGCGCTCGTTGACCTCGACGACGTCGCGGAAGGGGTAGTAGACGGGCTCCTCGATGAGGACCGTCTCACCCGGCGCGGTCAGGGCCCGTACCGCCAGGGCCAGGGCCGGGACGACGCCCGGGGTCACGGTGTTCCACTCGGCCTCCACCTGCCAGCCGTAGCGTCGGGAGAACCAGCCGGTCAGGGCCGTCCGGTAGGCCTCGTCGGGCTCGGAGTAGCCGAAGATGCCGTGGCGGGTGCGCCACAGCAGGGCACTGGTGACCGCCGGCGCGGTGGCGTGGTCCATGTCCGCCACCCACAGGGGCAGGACGTCCTCGG
>ERZ772948.1338-NODE-1338-length-14496-cov-8.850634_pt1 | contig 14496 bp, 13 predicted proteins | sample MGYA00511945_ERZ772948 | MGnify/ENA primary metagenome ERZ772948 (study PRJEB29015, sample SAMEA2737927) | human oral metagenome | biome: human oral; feature: human-associated habitat; material: dental | place: China | collected 2141 ... | reverse complement strand
TCATGAGACTAATCTATTATGTATTTTCAATATTGATGTGCATATGAACGCTCATTAATGATATTAAGTCCACTATGAGTTAATTAAGCCAAAAAATTTGCTGAACGAATTAGCTGATCTTAAAGTGAAAAGTGTTGAATTTTCTGGAGGAGGAGAGCCTACTACTCATCCAGATATTATTGAAATAATAAGACATGCGAAATCATTAGGTCTTAATATAGGAATTGTGACAAATGGAAATAGCTTAGAAAAATTATTTCCTGTATTGGATGCTTTTACATTTATTAGAATTAGCTTAGATGCAGCAACTAAAGATAAATATCAATTTGTGCATGGAGTTAATACTTTTGAGTCTGTGATTAACAATATTTCAGTGATGATTAACTTATCTTAAGTTATAAAAAATCGTTTTCGCTTCGAATGGAGTTTAGAGTATAATAAGGAGTGTTAACGGAGGTCTTATGAAATTAAATATCGCAGTATTTTTCGGTGGTGAATCCGTCGAACATGAAGTAAGTATTATCTCTGCACATCAAGCGATTGAAGCACTTGATAAAAATAAATACAATGTCATTCCTGTATATGTCTCTAAGGAACGTAAACTATATGTCTCTGATTTACTAAAGGATATAAGTAACTATAAGGATCTCAAGCATTTGATTTCCCAGTGTACACAAGTTTCCATTACATCAGAGGATAATCGTGTTGTAATCCGTCCTGTTAAGCCATCCCTATTTGGTCCAAAGGAATTAGGCACAATTGACGTGGCTATTCCTGTGATGCATGGTACAAACGGTGAAGATGGCACAATCCAAGGCTTCTTTGAAATGTTAAAGGTTCCATATGCTGGTTGCGACCTCTATGGTGCAGCAATTGGACAGGATAAAGTTTTACAAAAGAATGTTCTAAATGATAACAACCTACCAATCACCAACTGGTTCTGGGTATATGGTTCAGAAATGGATACACATCAAAGTGAAATCCTCGATAAAGTACATCGCTTAATTTATCCAGTTATTATCAAACCTGCCCGTACAGGTTCATCTGTTGGTATCTCTATCGCTCATAACGATGAAGAATATCTAGCATGTTTTGATGAAGCACGTCAGTATGACGAAAAGATCATCACAGAAAAAGTTGTAAAACCAATGCGTGAAATCAACTGCTCCGTTGTTGGAGATTCCTATTCCTGTGTAGCCAGTGTACTAGAAGAAGTAAGCTCAGTTTCCCAAGATGAATTGCTCAGTTTCTCTGACAAATATCTTGGCGGTAGTAAGAGTGCAAAGAGTGAAGGCTCTAAAGGTATGGCAAGTACAGCACGTATCGTACCTGCACCACTTACAGATGAACAGACAAGACTCATCCAGCAATTAGCGAAAGAAACTTTCCGTGTACTCGGCACATCTGGTGTATGTCGTATCGACTTCTTGATGGATGCCGACACAAAGAAGGTTTATGTGAATGAAATTAACACAATTCCAGGCTCCCTTGCCTTCTATTTATGGAAAGCAGCTGGTGTATCTTTCTCTGAGTTAATGGATAAACTTGTAGAACTTGCGTTAGATAGAGAAAGAAGAAGATCAAAGATGACCTTCTCCTATGAAACAAATATCCTCAGTAACTTCTCTGCTTCAAGTGCAAAGGGTTCCAAAGGATCAAAGATGTAAGATAAGCCCACGTGTAATGGGCTTTTTAAATGTACAATAGTAAGAATAACTGGTGGAGCTCCCTACTATGTCTAAACATAGCCATTCCACATGCAAGGGCGGCGAAGGAGATTTTCCGTCTTCAGCTATCCTTGCACTGAACTTTATCACCTCATCGCAAAAATCACAATCCTACAGAATTATAAAACATATTTATGCATGTAATATCATATAAAAGCACTTCATAATGAAGTGTTTTGTTTATGGCTTAATGTCACTAGAACAAGTGTAAGTCCCAGCGCTAGCATTAGTGATTTATCACCATCTCATTTTTAATACTTCACCAATATTAGATTATATGAAAATGCATATTGCTTATAGCGTATTTAAATTTACGATATGCACAGATGAATCATGTGAACAATACAATATATCTAAACGTACTAAGAATTCTTCTGCATCTTCTTTGGATGGGAAAGTTCTTACTGGTTCAGAAACTCCATTTACAATGAATGTTACATCGTACATATCATCTGTATTGTAGACAGCTGAAATTGCCATTGCTTGAATTTGTGTAGGAACATAGTATTTTGTTTCCTTTTCACGTACAACTTTTAGAATCATATGAATTAGCCTCCATGATACTTTTCTCTATATGTAAATCATATCATTTACTATGACTTTCAACTAAGAAATCTTTCCATTTTTGATATCTTCAAACATGCGAACAGCAGTGCTCATAAAGTTATCATTCGCGTTTGCTAGAATTTCTTTTTCACAAAGTTCCTTATCCGTAGTTGCATAGAACTTTGTAATACCGTGTTCATATAATGCTTCATGACCATCTCCAAGACATCCACAAATTGCGATGACTGGGATATTTCTTTCTTTGCAGTGTCTGCCGATGCCATAGAGTACTTTGCCATGTAGTGTTTGTGCATCAGCTCTTCCCTCACCACTAATGACATAATCAACGCCATCTAACATCTGATCAAAGTTCATTAAATCCATTACAACTTCAATACCAGACTTCATCTCACCTATTAGGAATAATGAGAAGGCTGCACCTATACCGCCTGCTGCACCTGAGCCAGGAATTTCATTTACATCTTTCCCAAATGTTTTTAATAAAACCTGACGGTAGTTTTCCATACCCCGTTCAAGTTCTTCTAGCACTTCAACTGTACCACCTTTTTGTTTTCCATAGCACATTGTTGCGCCATTTGGACCACATAAAGGATTATCCACATCACACATGATTGTAAATTTAGCTTCTTGAACTAATGGGTTCATACGTGAAGTATCGATTGTAACGATATCTTTTAGACTATCGCCAATTCCTTTTACTTCATTACCATCTTTATCTAAGAAGCGTACACCTAATGCTTGCATCGCACCAATACCACCATCATTCGTGGATGTTCCACCAATCGCAATCTTTATATCACGAATCCCATCATCGAGAATGTGAGCGATTAACTCACCTACACCATAGGATGATGTGTAACGTGGATCGCGTTTCTCTTGTGGAACCAATGCTAAACCCACTGCTTCCGCAACTTCTAGGATTGCTTCTTTTTGATTTACCAAGCCAAACTTAGCTTCTCTACGCTTCATATATGGACCATGCGTTGGCACATACATAATTGAGCCTCGCAGATTACGAGTGACAGTTTCCACTGTACCCTCTCCACCATCTGCCATTGTTACATCGATATATTCCACACTTCCAAACACACGGTGCGTCGCATGTCTTAACAAGCGATTAATATTGATAGCACTCATCGTGCCTTTAAATGAATCGGGGGCAAATAAAAATTTCATATATCCTCCTGCTGTCGATGTTTTTATTATGATATCATTCTCAACCGTTTTTCGCATTAAAAAAGTGATTGATAATAACATCATCAACCACTTATTCACGACGTAATGCGTCGATAGGATCTAAGTTTGCGGCCTTGTAGGATGGTAAGATACCAAACACAATACCAATTAACATAGAGAATAATACTGCAAAGATAGAAGCTTCGACACTGATAGCTATCGGTGTACCATTTAGCTTCGATATTAGGAATGCTAGGATAACACCTGAAATGACTCCAATCACACCACCAGTCGATGTTAATACGACTGCTTCCGTCAAGAATTGAATCAGAATTGATTTCTTAGGAGCACCAATTGCCTTCTTCAAACCAATCTCGCGTGTTCTTTCGGTTACACTTACTAACATGATATTCATAACACCAATACCACCAACAAGCAAGGATATACCCGCAATCCACAACAACATTGTATTGGTTGCTTGAGATAACTGTTGAATTTGCTTTGCTTGCTTCATCAGATCTTCTGACTTATAGCTTGTATCACTATTACCAGTTACTGTAGCGTTTAAAATTTCCTCAGCTTGCTTACCAATCGTTGTCATTGAGTTTGTATCTTTTGCACGTAATATTACATTTTCTGGCTCATCATATTGATATAACAACGGCCATACTGATGTTGGTACATATACCTTTCCAGAAGTATCTTGGTTATATGTATAGTAATCATTCATGTTTTTGATGGTAGGTTCAAACTCTACCGCTGGCGAAACAACACCAACAACCACAAATGGTTCCTTTTGAATTTCTACTGTTTTACCAATTGGATTTTCTCCTTGGAATAACTGTTCTGCAGAAACCTTATCCAATAAACAAACCTTGCGATTCTTATCGACATCATTGGTAGAAAAAGCTCTACCACGGCTTACAATCAAACCATTTGTCTGTAAATACGTATCATCGATTCCGTATACATATCCGCCTGTTAAAGAGTTTGTTAGATGGAATACGCCATCGTATACCTGACGACGATGATAGAGTGACACATTGACCACACCAGGAATCTTCTTTAAATCCTCTTTTTGAAATGTAGAGACTTCTCTGTATTTACCAGGAATACCCTGTCCAAAATCATACTCCCAATCACCTTGGGTCATACGTACATTGACGGTATTGACACCCGAGCCAATGAGGTTTGTTTGAATCTGTTCATTTGTACCTTTGATTGTGGAAACGATAGCGATGATTGCCGCAATACCGATAATAATACCCAGCATTGTTAGAATCGAACGCATCTTATGTGATAGGATTCCACGAATTGATAATCTAATATTCTCACCCATTAGTAGCCTCCGTACATAGCGTTGTCGCCCATACCAATCTGTGTACGAGTACCTTCAATTGCACCATCGCCATATGGGAAGGCAATATAGTCCGTATCTGAAAGGCCAGATAATACTTCTGTCGACATATTGAAGTACACTTTACCCGTCTTGATATATGTCTTTACAAGTTTTCCATCTACATCTTTCATAACATACTTCTGTCCATGGTCATCACGGATAAAGGCATTGCTAAGATAGATGGAAGATGTATCTGTATTTTCTTTTTGGATTGATAAGGCAAGATACGTACCTTGTTTTAAATCATCACCCTTTTCAATATATGCAGTAAAACCATACATCGAAACATTTGGATTACCACCATAGAATCCTTCACTAGAATTCGTCGGGAAGTTATCAATCTGTGTAACGACTGCTTCGTAGATTGAACCCGTTTCATAACTTGTAACAGATACCTTCGTACCCTTTTGAATTGTTGTTAATAACAATTCTGAAATTGTGCCCTTTACTTCTGTACCTGTTCCACCTGCGACAGTCAAGAACGGTGTTCCATCCGTAGGTACATTATTCATATCCTTTAGACCTTTAATAACACCATTGCGCTTTGCGTAAACAACGCCATCTGCCAACTGTGTCTGTAATTCTGATAGTTCTAACTGTTTACGACGAATATCGATATCATACTCACGAATTTCAGATTCCTTTGCGTGAATTGCACGTACCAGTTCTGAAGCCGTCATACCATTTGGTTCAATTTCAGGTGCAGGTTCTTCGTGAGGAACTAACACTACGAGAATTGTGCGTGTCTTTAGATCTAACTTTGCCATATCATTTGTTTCTGTACCCAAGATTTCCTTTAGTCTATCTACAGATACTAGCCATGAATCTACAAGACCCTTTGTCTTATCATCATCTTTGTAAACATCAAGGGAAACATAGAATCTCTTTCCATCTGTTTCTGCTTTGTGAATGAGTTCTTTGATAAACTTACCAGTAAGGAAACCATCACTCTTTATGGCAAAGTGATATGGATTGGCTTTTGTGCCCTTTTCATATGTGTTTACAGCAGGAACTGCTGGGGTAGGTGTAGGAGTTGGAGTTGGAGTAGGAGTAGGTATAGGTGTAGGTGTTGGAGTTGACCCTGGGGTTGGCGTAGGCGTCGGGGTTGGTTCATCGAGATCCTTTGTAAACTCTGTATCCTCATCCGTTAACGCATTTAGATAATTCCACACTTTATTTTCTTCTACCTGTGGGCCTATTTCTGTATCCAGCCTATATTCCGGCTCAGGTGTAGGAGTAGGTGTTGGGGTTGCTCTTCTTTCTATCGGTTTTGTGTTTTGTAGTTGTAGCAATTCTTTCTTTGCTTGTTCTAAACGAAGCTGTGTAGTAGAAATTTCAATCTTCTGCAATTCCACTGTATAGTTTAAGCTTGTAATATCATATGCCAATAACTTGTCACCAGCGGATACTGCTTGACCTTCAGTAACATATACTGCAGTGATAATTTGAGATACGGATGGTGTAACAGTCTGTGTGGCTGAATCGGATACCAAACCACTCATCTGTGGTTCCGTTGGGTTTCCACCCATATTCATCGTACTAACTTGGACAACATCCACCTTACGGGATGCCTTACGATATTGGAGGATTCCAAAGTAACCAAGTACTAAGGCTGCAACGACAGAAACACTGATAATAACTCGTTTTTTATTCATCCCTGCCCTCCTGTATCATGCCATCAATAATATGAATCACACGCTTCGCCTTACTTGCAACATGCGCGTCGTGTGTAATCATAACAATTGTGACACCTTCTTTATTTAATTCCTCAAATAATTCCATGACCTGCTTTCCAGATGCTTGGTCTAGTGCACCTGTCGGTTCATCCGCCAAAAGAATACGTGGATGATTGATTAATGCACGTGCAATCGCTACACGCTGCTTTTGTCCACCAGATAATTGATTTGGCTTAAAATTGATACGATCTCCTAGACCGACTTTGGTAAGTGCTTCAACTGCAGCCTTTTCGCGTTCTGCCTTTGAGATACCCGCATATACAAGTGGTAATGCAACATTTTCAATTGCGGTTTCACTAGGTAAAAGTTCAAATGTCTGAAACACGAAACCAATTTTCTTTAAACGAACTTCTGATAGTTCATTTTCAGAAATACGTGAAATATCTGTACCATCCAATTCGTAGGTTCCTTCTGTACAGCGATCCAAACATCCAATGATATTCATTAATGTTGTCTTCCCTGAACCAGAAGGACCCATAATTGCGACATACTCACCTTCTGCCACCTGAAAAGAAATATTCTTCAAAACAGGTACTTCGATGATACCGCCATAACTTTTATAGATTCCTTGTAAGTTCAATAACATATTTATTCTCCACTTCCTGCTGTAGAGATAGGTTCTGTCTTCATACCTTCTTTATAGTCTTCCATTGGCCATGCAATACTATCAGATTCAGATACGCCAGATTTAATTTCATACTGGTATAAGTTTTGATCCAGCTCACCAACTTCAACTTCACGCTTCTCTAAACGGTTGTTCTTGTTAGCAACCCAAAGGTATGCTTTATCGCCTTCCATAACAACATAAGACGCATCTAACCAGATGCCTTCTTTCTTTACAGAAGTACCATTATTCTTTTCAATATATACATGCTGTCCTAGCATTAAGCCATCAGAAGAATCTAATGAAATATAGAATGGATATGTACTAGCCTTTTCAGAGTTACTAGAGCCACCCATGCTATACATATCATTTTGTTTTGCGTTTGGTTCTGTCTTAATCTCTGTAATCTTACCTGTCCAAAACTTTGTCTCATCTGTTCTAGAGCGTACAATCATCTCTTGTCCAAGTGTGATAGATGTAATGGATGTTTCGTCAATGGTACCCTTCACTCTAAAGTCACCAGACTGTGAGATTTCGATAAACGCTGTTGCATTACCTTGTGCATCTGTACCATTTTCATTAATTGCCTTAATAATCCCAGTTGTATTGGCAAGCACATTCGCATTATCGATTTCTTTTTGTTTCGCAACTAAATCCAGCTGCTTTTGTTGGATAGATAACTGTGCAACACGAATATCATTTTCCGCAATCGCAATCTGACTGGTATCACCACTGGCTTTATATTCGGAGATTGCATTATACTTGTCCGTAATTGTGCCTCTTAATGATTCAATATCTAAATTGATTGAACTAATCTGTTTTTGCGCTTCTGAAACATCGTAGCGGAAAAGGACTGTTGTAGGAATTACCTGATCACCAACAGACACAAATACCTGTTCAATCTTCTTCTCTTGGTTTTTGTTGACCTTTACACTCTGTTGGGCTTCTACCACACCAGAATAACGGTCATTTCCACCACCCGTAGAACCCATGATATTACTAATGGTATCTACATAGGCAACCGACCCTCCACTAGTTCCACCAAGATTCTTTTGGAAGAAGGTAAATATTGTAGCGACAATCGCCACAACCGCAACAAGTACCGCAATCAAAATCTTCTTATTTTTTAGCATACAAATCTCCTGTATCTTTTCTAACAGACTATATCTTGCAAAATGATGTATTTCTTTTGATATAAGTAGAATAAACTAACTCTTTGACAATATTCTACCATCTTGCAAGCATAGTATATATAACAAAAGTGACAATTCCATTACAATCTTACTATAATATTCTTATGAATAAATTAAGACGAACCATTCCACTTCTAATCACGACCATTTTACTGGTCGCAAACTTCTATTTCTACCAGAATTATCATAAGCTTGATCCAACAAATACCATGTTTTTCATCGCGAGCATCGTATCGCTCTTATCTATTCTTTTAAAATGGCTACCCCATAAACCAAAAATCGATACGATAGTCAAAGTGATTACAATCATGCTTGTTCCATTACTGATAGAAATGTCAGTCGAACTCTGCAACAATAACTTACTCTCCGATATCGAAGGTATCGGTAATGTATTTGTTAACTACGGTATCATTCTTCTGATTGCAATGATTTTCTACGTACTACTTGCAAGTATGAAATTCTCTTTTGCGATTACAACTATCATCCTATGTATCTTCGGAATTGCAAACATGTATGTAAAGCAGTTTAAAGGAATCCCTCTTTTACCATGGGATTTAAGTGTCATCAAAACCGCAGCTGGCGTCGCTACCAATTATCAGATAACATTCAATGTACAAGTGCTATTTACGCTAACCGTGGTTAATTTCATCTTTGCGCTGTTATTCTGGCTACCAAAAGCAAAGAAAACAAAACAACGGATACTCTATCGTACAACTTGCCTTTTCCTATCTGCTACAGTTTTAATTACTTTTTATGGTACAGATTTCTTTCAACTTACACTTGGTGCAACACCTGACTTCTTCAATCAAGCAAGAGGTTATGAAAACTATGGTGCGATTGCGGAATTCTTCGTGAATACACGCTATCTTTCCCTTCAAAAGCCGCATGGCTATGATATAGAAACACTTTCAACACAATTAAAGGAGAATACCAGTTCTACCCAAACCATCACGGAGACAGCACTCGATCAACATCCAAATGCGACGGTAGAACATCCGAATATCATTACGATCATGAATGAAGCCTTCTCAGATTTACAAGTTGTTGGGTCGTTTCAGACTGATACAGACTATCTTCCATTTGAAAATAGTATGAGGAATGCTAAAAACACCATCCAAGGAAATGTCTATGTTTCCACGATAGGAACCGGCACCAGCAATACTGAATATGAATTTCTAACCGGTAACTCTATGGCCTTTTTACCAATTGGTTCCAATGCCTATACGTTATACGAAAAACATACACAACCCGGTCTTGCGATGACTTTATCCGATCAAAACTATAGTACGACCGCCTTCCACCCTTACTACAAAGAAAATTGGAATCGCATAAACACTTATCAATACATGAACTTTGATCGATTTATCGGTATGGAGGATATCACAAACTATCAAAGGTTAAGAAACTACATTTCTGATGAATGGGATTTCCAACACGTCATTGATTTATATGAACAGCGTGATACATCAAAACCATTTTTCATGTTTAATGTAACGATGCAGAATCATTCGCCATACGATACAGGATTGATTCACGATGTCCATATCACTTCAATGAAAGGAAATTATCCGCAAACAGAAGAATATCTCAGCATTATCCGTCGTAGTGATATGGCTCTAGAACAACTTGTAAATTACTTCAAGAACGTTTCTGAACCAACAATTATCTTGATGTATGGTGACCATCAACCATTTATTGAAGATGAATTCTACGAAGAACTCTATGGTAAGAGTCTTCACGAACTCAGTGATGCGGAAAATCAACGCAGATATATTACCCACTTCTTTATGTGGGCAAACTGTGATATTCCAAGCGGTATAATCTCTTATATCAGCGCAAACTACCTCAGCACCTTACTTGCGGAAAACGCAAACGTAAAGCTAACGCCATATCAAAACTTCCTTCAAAATGTATATCAAGACGTACCTGTTGTATCGGCTTTAGGTTGTATTGATAAAGATGGTAACTACTTTGTATATGGTGATCAAAATGCTTATTCATCAAGACTAGAGACTTATGCACAGCTCGCTTATAACAACCTCATCGAAGAAGGAAAGCGCAAAAACGAATTATTTACCCTTTCTCCTAAAAATTCAAAATAAGTACTGTATAATGATTCCATGAATGGAATTCAATATGAACGTAGTTGTGCAAAATACTTATCCATGCTCGGATATAAAAATATAACACTCACCAAGGCAAGTGGTGATCAAGGAATTGATATTATCGCTACCAAAGGAAATTTAAAATACGGCTTCCAATGCAAGTATTACAATAGAGCCGTAGGAAATGATGCTGTACAACAAGCCTTCTCTGGCATCGCTTATTACAAGCTGGATAAAGCAGTTGTGATTACCAACAACGACTTTTCCTCTGGTGCACGTAAGCTAGCTGAAGAGGCAGATGTTCTATTATGGGATAATGTAGAACCGATGGAAGAAGATAATCGTTACACACTTTATCAGGCAATGGCAATTCTCTTCTTTGGTTGGTCTATCATTCAACTCCATCAGATTTTCTATAGTACAGAGCCGACCAAAGACTATCAGTTTATTTCCTATAGTCTATTATTTATCGCATCCTTCTTACAGGCAATTCCACATCATGCAAAAATCGCAACAGGTACTGCTGTGATGCTGTCTTCTATTCATGCATACATGTATTCTATACAGAAGACATTCTCAATCTTTACACTAGATTATTATCAGATTGCGTTATTCTTCTTTATTATCGTTACATTTGTTCGATTTGTTTACTATATCAAGAAATACTCGATTCGCCGTCAAGCAAATAAACGGAATCAATTACGTCAAGATATACAGCAGACACGTTATACGATTGCACAAAATATGGCAGTCTTCCTCGCAAATGAATTTAACTGTAATGTGAAAGTTATTGATACGAAGATAAAAGATAATGATCTCATCATCACCCTACAAACAAATCGTACACAAACAAGCCAACTAGCATCTATACAAGCAAAATTAAACCAAAACCGAGAACAGATTCAATATGAACTACGTGCTACTGCACTACACATGATTGAACTAACAATCAAAGCCAATCATTAATTCGACTGGCTTTGTTTTTCTTTAACTTTTCTTAGAAAATCACTAACCCAATAAGAGTCAATTTCTACAGATTCATCTTCAGCTAGATATGATTTGTAGTGCTCTTCTAATGTTTGATACAGTTCTTTGGTAAAGGGAACTTCTCCAACAATTCCCTCTCCAGATTGAATTAAGAACGCATACCCATCACCACGAGTATTGAAATACATATGATTGATTTCTAAACCCTGTGATTGAATCTTAGCTAGGTCCCCTGTTATATACTTACCAATTTCGATGATACGATCATCTAATCCTAGTAACGAAATCAGAACCTTTTCTTGCATATCTGATTGACTCGACACAATTCTCTTCGTACATGTCTCAATCCATTTATTTAACGCTTCATCCAACTCATCACGATGATAGCGGCGATTGAACATGAGATTCATCTCTTCATAATCTTTTTGATTATCTGGATATCCAACTAATAGATTCTTACTACCATCATGGTACATGCACGTATATAACATATTTTGTTCCGTATGACATTTCGAGCAGCTATGACGAAATAACTTGCCACGCAGTAGGCTCGTTTCTGCCGATGGGTCTAAAGCTGTATCAATAAGTGATTTGATTTTAACTTTTTCCTTCTTCCCACATGAATGACAAGTAATCTCTGCTTCATAGGTATTCATCTCTGCTCTTTTAAACATGGTATTCTCCAAAACTTTTTATTTCTGTAATTCTTCTAATGTTGGGGCCGCATTCATCGCACCCTTTTTCGTCGTAACGATAGCAGCTGCGTGATTGGCAAAACATAATCCATCTTTGATCATCTCTGGTGAAATTTGATCAGGCTTTTGTTTGTAGTGATCTAAGTAATATAATAGCGCACCAACAAACGTATCACCTGCACCGGTTGTATCAATTGGATCTACTTTATGCGCATCCGCATGACTATGACAATGTTTCAAGTAAGCGTCACTACCCTCAGGTCCATATGTCACAATGACATGTTCAACGCCATGTTGTTTTACCACTTCAATGGCTTCTTTGACAGACGATTTACCAGTGATGAATTCCACTTCATCATCTGCCATCTTAACGATATTTGCATACTTCATAAAAGTTAAAATTGTTTGTCTACACTCATTTAAATCATCCCAAAGATCTTTACGGATATTTGGGTCAAACAGGATTGTCGCATTCGCTGCTTTCGCCTTCTGTAGCAAGTACTCTGTTGCATACTTTACAGGATATTCTACTAAATCAACAGAGCCAAAACTGATATAGTCTTCACTTGTAAATTCAATTTCTTCTACATCACTTTTATCCAAGAGCAAGTCCGCACTTGGATTACGATAGAAACTAAAGTCACGTTGTCCATCATCCGAAAGGCTTACAAAGGCTAACGCTGTCTTTGCCTTCTTTGTAGTCTTCAGATATCTCGTATTAACACCATAACCCGCAATCGTATCTTTTAAGAAATGTCCAAATGGATCATCTCCAACCATACCGATAAAATATGCTTCTGCACCAAGCTTCGCTGCGGCGACTGCCACATTGGCTGGTGCTCCTCCCGGTCTTTTTTGAAAGGCATCCACAGCACTTAGACTTGCAGCTGTCTGTACTGGAATAAAGTCAATTAACGCTTCCCCGATTGTATAGATTTTTCCCATATATTTTCTCCAACTTTATATACTGATTTTACCCTTTTTAATCGTACTAGCGCAATCATTCCCATCATTTTTATTATCTTTTTCTCCGCCGGAATTATTAGTCCATTTATTCATGTACGATGTATCTTACAACAAAAAACCAAAGCACAGCGTGCCTTGGCATAAATTCATAATCTTAATAATTTTCTGCGTGAACTTCAAAGAATGCTTGTGGGTGATGACATACTGGGCAAATTTCTGGAGCTTCCATACCGACAACGATATGGCCACAGTTACGGCACTCCCAAATCTTCACTTCACTCTTCTTGAATACTTCCTGCATCTCTACATTTTGAAGTAACTTTCTGTAACGTTCTTCGTGCATCTTTTCGATGGCACCTACACCTCTAAACTGATCAGCTAGATCATGGAAGCCTTCCTCTTCCGCATCCTTTGCCATACGCTCATACATGTCAGTCCACTCATAGTTTTCACCATTAGCAGCTGCTTGTAAGTTTTCTTTCACATCGCCAAGCATGCCTAATGCCTTAAACCAAAGCTTTGCATGTTCCTTTTCGTTTTCTGCAGTCTTTAAGAATAAAGCCGCAATCTGCTCAAAGCCTGCTTTCTTCGCAACAGAGGCGAAGAATGTATACTTGTTTCTAGCTTCTGATTCACCTCTAAACGCTTCTAATAGGTTCTTTTCCGTCTTAGTACCTGCATAAGGGTTCTTTTTGTTTTCCATTATTATCTCCTCCATATTTCCACACACTCTCTTCGGAAATCATACTCATCTTCTCCCTATTGTTGTGGAAAGTCAACAGGATTACTATGGATTTCATCAATCTTTTACATAAAAAACGTTCCCTTTAGGAAGATTTGTCAAGGACATAAACAAAATTTTTTTGATAAATTTATATCTTCTCTGTTTCTCTCTTGATTAGCTTTAGTATTTTATCCTTGTATGTTTCCCCTGTACCTTGCTTGAAATGTAGGTTTACGGTGTATTTTGTTTTTCCAATATCCATTATTAACTGTTTATGTTGTGGTTCTTTTATTACTCTTTTTTCTTCTTCCATGTGTCCTCCTTTCCGTTTTTAAGCAAAGAAAAAACAGCAAACCTTTTTGATTTACTGCTTTCGTGTTAGCTTTTATTGAATTGTTAGTTTAGCAAGCTAAAAATATCCTATTTGCAATACTCTTTTATTTTATCGGCATATTCAGTCAAAAGATTCTTTGAATAAATTTTTTCATTTCTTGAATTTCTGACTTCTTTCCAAAGAATAGAAGCTACTTTTAATTTGTTTGAGTAGTTGCAACTATTTTCGTCTGCACAGAAATCCTTTAAAAATTGATTCCATTGACAAACCGAATTATCATACT
>ERZ772948.1335-NODE-1335-length-14510-cov-4.016119_pt1 | contig 14510 bp, 14 predicted proteins | sample MGYA00511945_ERZ772948 | MGnify/ENA primary metagenome ERZ772948 (study PRJEB29015, sample SAMEA2737927) | human oral metagenome | biome: human oral; feature: human-associated habitat; material: dental | place: China | collected 2141 ... | reverse complement strand
ACACGCTGCCTCCCGACATCAAGAAAATCAAGGATCACTGATGACGGCGGCGCTGTGTGCGGATACCGGACGCCCAGATTCCTGGGAACTGTCACGCGTCGCCGCCCGCACCGTCGCCCCGACCAGGTGTCACGCTGATGAGCCAAGAAGCCATCGGCAGAGGCCGTGAATGTCGAAACCGATCATGGATCAGCTGTTCTCCTCGGTTTCCTGCAACCATTTCCTGGTCGCTTCCCAATTGGCCTGGTAATCGGCCTTGCGCAAAGTCTTTCGCCATGGTTTGACGGCACACGCCGACGCCCAGAACACGACGAGAGCGGCCAGCCCCGACGGCAGCGCCAGTTCGGGTGCCTGCCACCCGCCGATACCGGCCCCAACGATGGGAGGAAAAACGAAAATCCAGACGGCATAGGCCCAGCCGCCGGGCCTCGGATTCCGGGCCCGCACCACCGCCGGATGCTCCGCCAATGCGACAAGCACGCTACTCGTCGTTGCCGTCGCAAAACCGATCAGGATCGCGGTCCCGAACCCGAGATCCAGGTGCAGCAGCCAACTGAGGAGATACAGCGCGCCGACGAGAAACGGAACCCCGACCAGCGACGACAGCAGCCGACTGAGCACGCTCGCCCACAGCGGTATGTCCTCCAGGAAGTCATCGTCGCCCTGGCCATCCCTGCGAATCACCCAGCCGTCGCTGAGTTTGTCCTCTCTGAACGTTTCCGCGGTCATCTCTTTCGCGGCTTCCCACTTGACGCGCGCCTCGGCCTGGCTGTCGCCCCGTTTCCACGGCTGCGACCACAGACCAACAGCCCAGAACACGATGAGAGCGGCGAGGGCCGTCGGCACCGCGACGCGGGGCGACTCCCACCACCCGACGGCGAACCCCACCAGCGGCGGCACCACGAACCAAATTACACTAGTCAAGATAATGATCAGCAGCGCAAAGGCCAGCGCCAGCGCAATGAGGCGCATGATGTGTTGCAGGAAGTGGCGCGCGGGGCGACTCGGGAAGGCAGATGTCATGGCAGGTGTCTCCTGGTCAGAAAAAGAAAAGGGTTCGCGCGCCTGAAGAAGGGGGCGCAAAGCGGGGATTCAAGCGGGGATGCCCGGGCAGGCGGGGCGAAGGTTGCCCGGCGCGGACAGACCGCAAACAGTCTCTCAGGCCCAAGCGGGCGGCGATGATAGAACCGGGAGACGCACCCGCGCCAAAGCCTGCTTGCCATCGGACAGAAGGCAAACCGATTCTGATGAGCGGATAGCCGGGCGGCCAACAGGCTTTCAGGGGCATTTCTAGAATCGCGGCCAGTTCACTCAAACCGCACCAGCTGATTTTCATGAACGTCATTCATCCGGGCGCTTTTCTCACGCTGCATTACCGCCTTGCGGGGCCGCAAGGCGATGTCGTCAATACCTTTGCGGGGCCGCCGGCCACGCTCACGCTGGGCACAGGCTCGCTGGCGCCCGCGCTGGAGCAGCGCCTGCTGGGGCTGGCCGAAGGCGCGCGCGCCACATTCGAGCTGCCCGAAGGCGAAGTGTTTGGCCAGCGCAACCCCGACATGATCCAGTGGCTGCCCCGCAAGGAGCTGGACGAGCTGGACGCGCCCGACGCCGCCTATGCCGTGGGCGAAGTGCTGGAGCTGGCGCGGCCTGATGGCCAGGGCACTTTTGCGGGCGTGGTGCTGGCCGTGCGCGGCGATGGCGCGGTGCAGCTGGACTTCAACCACCCGCTGGCAGGCCGCCCCGTGAGCTTTGAAGTGCAAATCATCGGGGTGATGAATGACTGAAGCGGCGGACGCCGCCAGCGGCATTGCAAGCGCTGTTGCAAGCCGCATCGAAAACGGCATTGAAAACGCGCAAGGCCAGGATGCTGAAGTGCTGCTGGCCGCGCCGCGCGGCTTTTGCGCCGGCGTGGACCGGGCCATTGAAATCGTGGAGCGCGCGCTGGCCAAATTCGGCGCGCCCATCTATGTGCGCCACGAAATCGTGCACAACACCTACGTGGTCAATGACCTGAAAGCCAAAGGCGCCATCTTCATCGAAGAGCTGGACGACGTGCCGCCCGGCGCCACGCTCATCTTCAGCGCCCACGGCGTGCCCAAGGCCGTGCAGCGTGAAGCCCAGCGGCGAGGCTTTCGCATCTTCGACGCCACCTGCCCGCTGGTGAGCAAGGTGCATGTGGAAGTGGCCAAGCTCCACAAGGAAGGCTACGAATTCATCATGATCGGCCACAAGCGCCACCCCGAAGTGGAAGGCACGCTGGGCCAGCTGCCGCCCGGCACGATTCACCTGGTGGAAACGGAAGAAGACGTGCAGCGCGTGCAGCCCTCGCAGACCGAAAAACTGGCCGTCGTCACGCAAACCACGCTCAGCGTGGACGACGCGGCCAGCATCACCGCCGCCGTGAAAGCGCGCTTTCCGCAAGTGCGCCAGCCCAAGCAGCAAGACATCTGCTACGCCACGCAGAACCGCCAGGACGCGGTGAAAGTGATGAGTCCGAAGGTGGATGTGGTCATCGTCGTGGGCAGCCCGACCAGCAGCAACTCCAACCGCCTGCGCGAGGTAGCCCGCCGCCTGGGCACTGAAAGCTACATGGTGGACAGCGCCGAAGACCTGCGCCCCGAATGGGTGCAGGGCAAATCCCGCATCGGTCTGACGGCAGGCGCGTCAGCCCCTGACATTCTGGTGCGGCAGGTGATTGAGCGGCTGCGCGCGCTGGGCGCGGTATCGGTGCGCACGCTTGAAGGCGTGCAAGAAAGCATGAAATTCCCGCTGCCCAAGGGGCTGAAGCTGGACGGGCAGGAAGCCAGCGGCCTCCAGCACCTGCGCTGAGAGCCTGTTTGCCACCCGCCCGTGGGAGCGCGAAGAGCGTGGACAGGGAGAAGTCTGTGGCCTTGCAAATCCCCGCTGGGCCGCAAGGGATGAGGCGCTGGCAGCGAGCGCATTGATTTGCTCTTTTATCTATAGCTATACGTCCTAGTGAAATCAGCGCAGGGCAGCATTTAAGCCCCTCTTAATTTGCTCCTGCTTTTGATATGTCTGCAGGCCGCAAGCAGGTTCCGTGGCAAGGGCTGCGCCGTGATGGGCGTATCTACAATTGCCAGCTTTGTATAAACACACGGCAAGGATCGCCATGCAAACCCAACTGGGCAAATGGGGCAACAGCACCGGCTTGCGCATTCCGGCGGAAATGCTGGTTCATCTGGGCGGCGACAAGAACGCGCGCGTTGAAATCAGCCCGCTGCCTGAAGGCGGGCTGCTGATCAGGCCCGTGGCGCAGGCGCAGCCGCGCAGCAAAACGCCTGCCGAATGGGCCGAGCAGTTGCGCGCTTTGCAACGCTCCATGCCCGTGGGCCACTCCGTCGTGCGCCAGATGCGCGATGAAGAACTGTGAGCCGCACGCGCATGACCATCGCCCGCACCTATGTGGATACCCCCGTGCTGATGGCCCTGGTGTGCCCCGAACCCGAATCGGAGCGCGCGCTGCGGTGGCTGGGTTCCTGCCAGTGGCAGGAGCTGCTGATTTCGCCTTGGACGCACGCTGAACTGGCTGGCGCTCTGGCCGTCAAGCAGCGTTTGCGGCAGCTCAGTGCGGCCAAGGCGCAGCAGGCGCTGGAGCAGGGCCGCTCCTTTTTGTCCAACGTGCCGTGCGCAGACATCACCATGGCTGACTTTGATGCCGCTGCCGCGCTGTGCGCCCCTGCTGCCGCCAGATTGCGCGCGCCGGATGCCCTGCATCTGGCCGTGGCCGCGCGCAGCGGCTGCAACGCGCTGGCTACTTTTGACGCCGACATGCAAAAAGCCGCCCGCAAGCTGGGGCTGGCATCCGTCTTTTTTTGAAGCCCTTTTCTTTCCAGAGCATGACTACACAAAACCTCCTCGTCGAACTCTTCACCGAAGAACTGCCCCCGAAGGCGCTGCAAAAGCTGGGCGAAGCCTTTGCCGGGCGGCTGCTGGAGCAGCTGCGCGCGCAGGGCCTGGCCGCCGAAGGCGCGCAGGCCACGCCTTACGCCACGCCGCGCCGGCTGGCCGCGCACATCACGCAAGTCAAGGCCCGGGCCGATGACCAGCCGCGCCGCATCAAGCTCATGCCCGTGAGCGTGGGGCTGACGGCAGACGGCCAGCCCACGCCCGCGCTGCTGAAAAAGCTGCACGCCGTGGGCGCTGACGCCGCCGCCGTGCCCCGCCTGCAACGCGCGCCGGACGGCAAGGCCGAGGCCCTGTTTCTGGACAGCGTGGCGCCCGGCGCGAGCTTGCAGGCCGGCTTGCAGGCGGCGCTGCATGAGGCCATCGCCAAACTGCCCATTCCGAAGGTGATGACCTACCAGCTGCAAAGCGGCACGCCCCTGCCCGGCTGGGACAGCGTGCAGTTCGTGCGCCCCGCGCATGGCCTGCTGGCGCTGCACGGCGCGGATGTTGTGCCCGTGACCGCGCTGGGCCTGACGGCGGGCCGCCTCACGCACGGCCACCGCTTTGAAGCGCAGGCCGATCCCATCGAAATCGCCCATGCCGACGACTACGCCCGCGCCCTGCGCGAGCAAGGCGCGGTGATTGCCAGCTTTGCCGAGCGCCGCGCCGACATTGCCGCGCAATTGCAAGCGGCCGCCGCACAGGCCGGCCAGCAGCTGGGCGAAGAGCTGAATCCCATTCAAGACGAGGCCCTGCTCGATGAAGTCACCGCCCTGGTGGAGCGCCCCAAGGTGCTCATCTGCCAGTTCGAGCCAGAGTTTTTGCAGGTGCCGCAAGAGTGCCTCATCCTCACCATGAAGGCCAACCAGAAGTACTTTCCGCTGCTCGACGGCGCGGGCCGGCTCGCCAACCGCTTTCTCGTGGTCAGCAACATCAGCCCGCAAGACGCCAGCGCCGTCATCGGCGGCAACGAGCGCGTGGTGCGCCCGCGCCTGGCCGACGCGCGCTTTTTCTTCGAGCAAGACCTCAAAAAAACCCTGGAAAGCCGCGTGCCCGGCCTGGCCAAAGTTGTCTATCACAACAAGCTGGGCACCCAGGGCGAGCGCAGCGAGCGCGTGCGCCAGATTGCCCATGCCATCGTCAATCAGCTGCGGCAGGCGCAATACCCCTACACGCCCGAAGACAAAAGCGCCTTTGACGCGCTGGACAGCAAAGTCCAGCAAGCCGCGCGCCTGGCCAAGTGCGATTTGCTCACCGACATGGTGGGCGAATTTCCCGAGCTGCAAGGCGTGATGGGCGGCTACTACGCCCGCCACGAGGGCCTGCGCGACGGCGTGGCCATCGCCATTGAAGACCACTACAAACCGCGCTTTGCGGGCGACGCCCTGCCGCGCAACCACACCGGCTGCGTGCTCGCGCTGGCCGACAAGCTCGAAACCCTGGTGGGCCTGTTCGGCATTGGCAGCCTGCCCACGGGCGATCGCGATCCTTTCGCGCTGCGCCGCCACGCGCTGGGCGTGCTGCGCATCCTGGGCGAAAAGCGGCTGCCGCTGGAGCTGCCCGCGCTCATTGCCGCTGCCGTGCCCGCCTTTGGCAGCCTCATACAAGACCCCGCGCAGCCGCTGCTGGCCTTCTTTGGCGACCGCCTGGCCGTCAGCCTGCGCGAGCAGGGCTACAGCGCGCAGGAAGTGGACGCCGTGCTGGCCCTGCCGCTGGGCCGCCTGGGCGATGTCGCCGCGCGCCTGGCGGCCGTGCGCGCCTTTGCCGCCCTGCCCGAAGCCGCCGCGCTGGCCGCCGCCAACAAGCGCATCGGCAACATCCTGAAAAAAGCCGAAGCCGAAGGCCCCGTGGACGCCCACGTGAACGAAGCCCTGCTTCAGGAAGATGCCGAAAAAGCCCTTTACGCCGCCATGCAGGCCACCGCGCCCGCTGCCAGCGCACAGTTCGAGGCGGGCGACTACACCGCCAGCTTGCAAACCCTGGCCGCCCTGCGCGCGCCCGTGGACGTTTTTTTTGACGACGTGATGGTCAATGCCGAGCAGCCCGATCTGCGCCTGAACCGCCTGGGCCTGCTCAAGATGCTGCACCAGGCCATGAACCGCGTGGCCGACCTGGCCCGGCTGGCGGCCTGAGGCAGCTCCCCATGAGCGCCCCCGCGCCCGCAGCGCAGCAGCCGGCTGCACCGCGCACGCCGGAGCAGGATCGCGCGGCGTGGCGCGCGCTGATCTGGACGGCTGCCCCCGTCATCGCCACCCTTGCGCTGCGCGCCAGCCTGCACGGCCACGCGGGCGAAGCCATGCAAGGGCCGCATGGCGCGCTGCAACCCTTGCGCGAAGCCGCCCAGGCCGCCAGCGCCGGACAGGCGCTGTGGCTCGCCTCGCGCCCCTTCATCCTGTCAGCGGCCGCCTTGCTGGCCTTGTGGCTGGCAGGCCGCCAAGCGCTGCGCCGCTGCGGCTGGCAACGCTTGCGCCCCGCCGCCCTGGCCCTGTGGCTGCTGCTGTGGCTGGCCGCCGCAGCCTGGCTGGTGGCCAGCCACCTCAACCGCACAGGCCGCAGCGCCCAGCCCGCGCAGACCGCACAAGTGCTGCTCGTGCGCGAAATCGCCCCCACCTCGCGCGGCCCCGGCGGCGCCGAGGTCTATGTGCAGACCGGCCCCGGCGCCCCCGCGCTGCGCGTGCTGGCCGAGGGCCGCGCCATGTCCGACTTTCCGCAGAACAGCGCCGTCACCCTGCGCCCTTGGCGCGGCCGCTGGTGGGGCCGATGGGCGACAGTAGAGCGCGCTGGCGAGAACTGAAAAAGGCTGGGCATCTGCCCGCAGGCTGTCTGTGGGTGCGGAAAGCGTGAACTCAAGCGGCAGGCTTCGGCAGTCCTGGGTGTGCCAAGCCTCGCCGGACCACAAGGCGCGCCTGCGCCTTGCAGCCCATCCCGAACTGCCGCTTCTCAAGGCCAAACTGCGGGCCAGGCCGTGAACCGGTTTCAAAAGGCAATCGGCTCCCAAAACCATGGCCGCCCCGGCCCGTGCCACAGACGCCACACAGACGCCACACAGACGCCAGAGCGGACGCGGCGGATGGAAACGGCCCCAGGCAGGCTCCGCATGCCAGACACAATCAAAAAAGGAGCAGATTTGAGGGGCTGAAACGCAGTCTCGCGCAGATTCCACTAGGACATCATGCTATATATAAAGGAGCTAAAAGCCATGCCCTCGACTTGATTCATCCGCAGGCGGCTTTTCTTCCCATCTTTGAACCGCGCTTTGCCCCCTGCGGTCTGACCGTGAACAAGCCCCAGCGGTGGCCGTCAGGCGGATTCCTTGGCCTGCTGCGCAGCCAGGCGTTCGGCCTTGAGCATCTTGGTTTTGATGCGGTTGCGTTTGAAGGCGGAGAGGTAATCGATGAACAGCCTGCCCTTGAGGTGGTCCATTTCGTGCTGAATGCACACGGCCAGCAGGCCATCGGCCTCGATTTCGCGCGATTGGCCGTTTTCATCCAGCGCCCGCACCTTCACTTGTGCAGCGCGTTCCACGCCGTCATAGACGCCGGGAATGGACAGGCAGCCTTCCTCGCCCTTGACGCGCTCCTCGCTGGCCCACAGCAGCTCGGCGTTGATGAGCGCGATGGGCTGGTTGCGTTCTTCGGACACGTCAATGACGATGACGCGCTCATGCACATCAATTTGCGTGGCGGCCAGACCGATGCCCTTGGCCTCGTACATGGTTTCGAGCATGTCGGCCACCAGGGTGCGGATGCGGCCATCCACCGCCTGCACGGGCTGCGCCACTTTTTGCAGGCGCGGATCGGGAAAGTGAAGAATGGGAAGAAGCGCCATGAAGCTTAGAGAACCTGTTCACAGTCAGTCCGTGGTTTGCGAGAAGCGGCCCGGCTGACCGGCCTGTGCGCAAAAACCACGGCAAATGACGCAGTCAGCTTAAGCCGGCTGCAAAAAATGTGGCTATTTTCTTTATTTTTTGCTTTTCGCGTTGGCTTCACGCGCCACATCCGTTGCTCCGACACATTCGTTGAATGCAAAATACAGGCGCTTAGTCAAGAATACAAGCTGCAAAACAATGAAACACACCTTTGCGGATCTCCCCAAGCGCCTCGCTCTGCCTGCCCTGGCGGTGCTGGCCGCCGCCGTGGCCCTGCCCGCCCAGGCGCGCTTCCCCAACTACCCCATCACATCGCAGCAGCGCGCTACCGCACAGAAAGTGGCGCAAGACGGCGTGCCGTTGTCCGCGCTGGCGCCCAACGCGCCAGACGAATACACAGTGCGGCGGGGCGATACGTTGTGGCGCATTTCAGGCTTGTTTCTGCGCTCGCCCTGGCGCTGGCCTGAACTGTGGGGCATGAATATCAACGACATTCGCAACCCCCACCTGATCTATCCGGGGCAGAAGCTGTATTTGGACAAGTCCAATGGCCGCGCTCGCCTGCGCCTGATGCGCCCGCTGGACGGCACGAATGGCACGGTGCGCGTCACGCCGCAAACCCGCGTGGAAATGCTTGACAGCAGCCCGCTGCCCACCTTGCAGCCGCACATGATTGAGCCGTTCCTGACCGAGCCGATCGTGGCCGATCTGGAAACCTTCGAGAAAGCGCCGCGCATTGTTGCCCGCACAGAAAAGCGCGTGCTGATGTCCGAAGGCGACCGCGCCTATGCGCGCGGCCCGAAAGATGCGCCGCTGAAAATCACGCCGAATGAGACCACGCTCTACCGCGTGTTCCGCCGCGCCGTGCCGCTCAAGGACCCTGAAACCGGCGAAATCCTGGGCTACGAAGGCCAGTTCGCAGGCAAGGTGAAACTGGTGCGCAACGAAACCATTCTGGACGAGCGCGACAAGAAAAAAGCCAACAACGAGCGCAACTCCGAATTTGACCCGCCCCGCGTGCCCGCTTCCGGCATGCGCAGCGCTGGCGAATACACCGATGCCGAGCTGATCCGCATGGGCTACATGTCGGCGGATGGCTCCACGGTCAAAGGCACGCCCGTGCCCGCCACGGTAGACGTGATCAGCACCAAGGAAGAAATCAAGGCGGGCGACATCCTGGTGCCCGAGCCGCCGGAAGAATTCCGCAGCTACACGCCGCATGCGCCGCTGTATCCGGTCAATGCGCGCGTGGTCTCCATCTACGGGCCGGGCGTGAACTACGCTGGCTCCTTGCAGGTGGTGGCCATCAACAAGGGCCTGCAAGACGGCGTGGAAAAAGGCCAGGTGCTGGCGCTGTACACCGTGGGCAAGAACATCAAGGACAAAACGGATGGCAACCGGATCATCCGCCTGCCGGATGAACGCAACGGCATCGGCATGGTCTTCCGCGTGTTCGACCGCGTCTCCTACGTGCTGGTGATGGAATCCTTGCTGCCCGTGGAAGTGGGCGACAAGCTGATCAATCCCACCGACATGGAAGGCGCCGACATCGTGAACTGATCCGGCGGGCGCGCCGCGCCGCATTCCTGCCGTCACCGGTTTTCCCAACCGTCTTTCCGCGCCCGCCGCCCGGCCCCTTCCGGACGGCGGGTTTTTTCATTCAGCTGCGCCATCTTTTGCCCCGCCATGCCTCCTGACGAACTCGCCGCCTGGCTGCGCCTGACGCTCACCCCTGGTGTTGGCAATGCCACGGCCCGCCGGCTGCTGGCCGCCTTTGGTCTGCCGCAGCAAGTGTTTGCGCAAAGCGCCAGCGCCTTGCGGCAAGTCGTCACGGCCGCCCAGGCTTCGGCGCTGCTCCAGGAGCCGCCCGGGCTGCCCGCCCAGATTGAAACCACCTGGCAGTGGCTGATGCAGCCTGGCGAAGAAGCTGGCGGGCCGCAGGATGCCGCCGTCACGCGCAGCATCGTCACACTGGGCGATGAGAACTATCCGCCCAGCCTGCTCGCCACGGAAGACCCGCCCCTGCTGCTGTATCTCATGGGCCGCTGCGACTGGCTCCAGGCCACGGGCTGGCCTGCCGCGCTCGCCATCGTCGGCAGCCGCAATCCCACGCCGCAAGGGCAAATCAACGCCCGCCAGTTCGCGCAGGCGCTGGCCGGACAGATAGCCGTCGTCTCCGGCCTGGCCCTGGGCATCGACGGCGCGGCGCATGAAGGCGCGCTACAGGGCGCGCAGCCGGAGCGGCTGGCCACCATTGCCGTCATCGGCACGGGGGCCGATCGCGTCTATCCGGCGCGCCACCGCGATCTGGCCCACCGCATCGCCCGGCAAGGCCTGCTGGTCAGCGAATACCCGCTTGGCACGCCGCCAGTGGCAGCCAACTTTCCCAAGCGCAACCGCATCATCTCCGGCCTTTCGCTGGGCGCGCTCGTGGTGGAGGCAGCGCTGCAATCGGGTTCGCTCATCACGGCGCGGCTGGCTGCGGAGCAGGGCAAAGAGGTCTTCGCCATCCCCGGCTCCATTCACGGCACGCAGTCGCGCGGCTGCCACGCCCTCATCCGCCAGGGCGCCAAGCTGGTGGAAACCGGGCAAGACATTCTGGAAGAGCTGCGCCTGCCCGCCTCCCGGCCCGCGCCCGCTGCACCCGCCACGCCCGCCCCATCCACGGCGCCCACCGTCAGCGCCCCGCCGCCAGCCGGAGGGCCGCACGCCAGCCTGCTGACCGCCCTGGGCGCCGACCCGGCCAGCCTGGACGCTTTGCAGGCGCGCACCGGCTGGCCCACGCCCCAGCTGCAAGCCGCCTTGCTGGAGCTGGAACTGGCCGGCCAGGTTGGCCGCCTGCCCGGCGGCTTGTTTCAGCGCTTGGGCGCGGCCTGAGAACCCCGGTTCGCAATCTGTCCGTGGCAGCAAAAGGCGCGAAGCCAGGCCGCGCCAGCGTCAGAACCCGGTTGCAGCCTGGCTGCGAGCCTGGGCAGGCAGGCGTGGCCAGCAGGCAAAAGGTTGCGCCCCGGAAAGGGTTACACAGGCTGAATGGCATCAAAAACAGGAGCAAATTTAGGGGATATAAAAATGCCTCTCGCGCAGTTTCCACTAGGACATCATGCTATGAATAGAGAAGCAAATATCGCCCTCTACGCATGTCTGATCCTGCTCAAGCCGCCCTTTCACTCCTTCCACCCCTCCACTGTCAGCCTCTGAACAAGCTCCAGGGCCGCCGCACACCGGCCTGCGGCCCGCCGCTGCGGCTGAAAACAGACTCGGAGCAAGAAGCGAAGCAACAAAGCATTACATCCCGGCTGCCATCGCAGTCTTGCAAGCGGCCCAATGCGGGGCATCTGCGCAGGCAGCGCATGGCAGACATGCGTGCGGCCGGGCCGCCCGGCCCGGTCTTTTTCCCGCCTTTTTCCCAACTGCAAGCAAACCCTGAAAGGAAGCCGTCCCATGAACAAAATCCTGGTTGCCGTGTTTGACACCGAAACCGCCGCCTATGAAGGACTGAGCGCCCTCAAGGAGCTGAACGCCAGCGGCGACATCACCCTCAACGCCACGGCCGTCATCGCCAAAAGCGCCGACGGCGCGCTCAACCTGCGCCAGGCCGCCGAACAAGGCCCCGGCAGCACGGCGCTGGGCCTGATCACCGGATCGCTGATCGGGCTGCTGGCAGGCCCTCTGGGCTTGGCGCTGGGCGCCACCGCTGGCGGACTGACGGGGCTGCTGCTGGACTTGCGCCGCGCAGGCATGAGCGAGGAATTCGTGCAGGAAGTCAGTGAAAAACTGGCGCCCGGCAAATCCGCCGTGCTGGCCGACATGGATGAAACCTGGACCGTGCCCGTGGACACCCGCCTGGAGCCGCTGGGCGCCGTCGTCGTGCGCCACCTGCGCGCTGAAGTGGAAGAAGACCAGCTAAACCGCGAAGCCGCCCAGCTCAAAGCCGAGCGCGCGCAGCTCAAGGCCGAACTGGCCGAAGCCAGCGACGAAGCCAAAACCAAAGTGCAGGCGCATTTGCACGCGCTGGAAAAAAAGGCCCAGGCCCTGCAAGCGCGCGCGCAAGCCGCTCTGGAAGACATACGCAAGGAAGCCGAACAAAAAACCGCCGCCATGCAGGCGCAAATCCAGACGGCCAGCGAACGCCAGAAAGCCAAGGTGGAACAACGCCTGAGCGCAGCCAAAGCCAGCTATGAAGCGCGCACCGCCAAACTGAAGCAGGCCTGGGAAAGCTTCAAACAGGCCCTTTCATGAGAGCAGGGAAGGCGCCAATTCAGCTCCCATTTCAATAGCGTGATGTCCTAGAGAAACGGGCGCAAACGGCATTTTCTTAACCTCAGAATTTGCTCCTGTTTTTGACATTCTCAGCCCGGTCCGCGTCCCGCTGCGCGCCGGGCTTTTTCTCGCCAGCCAGCCTACGCCGCCTTGCGGACAGGCCATGAGAAAAGCCGCTTTTCCCGCCGTTTTTGTGCGCGGCCCTGCGCCGCCCAGCGGCTTTGGGGCGGCGGCATCTTTGAGCAGCGGCATCCGGATCAGCCCATCGGAAAAGCCCGACTGCCCCCCAAAGCGGACTTGATCCCTCGCTATCCATTCAAAAAAAGTGCACCGCCTGCCCAAAAATGTGAAACATTTCAGCGCCAAGGCCTCTGTCGCAGCCGAACGCGATTAGCAGACGCACTCGCACGCATTCATGCGCATGCCGTAACGGCCTGCGCTGCTTTCAAACCATCTTTCCGCTGAGGCCCTTCATGAAGGTGGCCTCACTCCAGCCGCCGCAACCACTGCCGCCTCTGCCGCCGTCACCTGCCGCCCCCAGCGCCCCGCCCGCCCCGGCAGCGCCCCGGCGCGAGCCGCACGGCCATGAGCAGCCGCCGCATTCAGGCCCCTCGCCTGCGCTCCAGCCTTGCCTTGCCGAATCTGCCGCACCGCTTGCGCCCGGCGCCACGCTGACGGACCTGGCCGCCCAGCCCATCGCGCACAAGCCTGCGGTTCATCTGTCTGCCTCGCCCATCGCCACGGTTGCCGGGCCAGCTCCTGGCACCGCTCCCAGCCCAGCGCCCACGGCCAGCCGGAAGGAGATTGCGGCGCTGGAGCAGCTGCTGCGCTCGCCCGAGAGCCAGGCCATCGTGCGCGACTTTGGCAGCGCCAGCGCATCCGCGTCCGGCGTGCCCGGCGGCAATGCTGTGGCCGACAGCATCATTCAGCGCTACGGGCCTGATCTGGCCGCGCGGCTGAACCAGCTGCATCAGGCACGAAACGCCGTGCGTCAGCAGTATCTGGATGCGATGAATGCCATGCGGCAGGCACGCCAGCAACTGGGCAAGGCCATCGTCAATCGAATCAACTACGACCTCCGGGAGTTCAACCACGCCTGCAACACGGGCGACTGGCGGCGTGCAGGCCAGCAGTTCGGGCTGATGGTCAACGCCTTGGCGCAGGCGGCAGACGGCGCGCAGGGGTTGACCAGAGGCGCACAGGCCGCCGCCAGAGGCGGTGCGCGTCTGGCCAGGAGGGGCTGGAGGCGCTGGGCGAGTCGCTTAGAAATGGCAACCCTGCGCCGCACGGAGCCGGGCGGTTTCAGACTGGGACCGTGGGGGACTTGGGCGGCCCTGGCGCTACGCCATCTGGCGCGCGAACGCCCGCCACATCAGGCGGCACAGCCAATTTGGCCTCTGGCGTGGAATTGGGGCTGGATTTGCGGACGATTCAATCTGCAAATGAAGTGGTTGAAAGCTTGCAACGCACGGGGAAATTGCCGCCTAATTATGTAACAAGCAATGTTGCCCGTGAATTTGGATGGAAACCGGGGAGGGCATTAAATAATCATGTGCCGGAAGGACAAATGGGAGGGATATATATGCAAATACGCAAAATGCTGTCCCAAATGCTCCGGGACGTATTTGGTACGAAGCTGATATTGAGTTACAGAATACAATCTCCAAAGCGAAGCAGCCTGGAACGCGATTGATATATTCCAACAATGGATTGTTGTATGTAACACGAGATCATTATGCAAGTGTTATTTGCATAGGATGCTGGAAATGAGTATAAGACACATTGAAATTAATGGACAGGACATTTGTTCGGAGAGGGACTTCCATAAGCTGATGGCAGAGAAATTAGACTTTGGGCCATACTATGGAAATAATACCGATGCACTATGGGATATGATGAGTTCCGGGTCTGGCAATGGAGTTATGCTGCACTGGAATAATTCAGAGTTGTCCAGGCAGCGTTTGGGATTCGTGTTTGATACCATTGTCAAAGTACTGACAATGGCTCGTGATAATGATATAAGATTGGGACTGCCGGAAAAATTCGATTTCAGGTTGGAATAATGGAATGCATGCCCAGCATGAATAATATTTCTGCATAAGGATGGCTAGCATAATTGGCAAGCCCTGACGCGCAGCAGGCGAAGTGCGCGCGCGCATTGACGCCAGCATTGCCAGCCGGCTGAACCTTTCGTCCAGCCAGCGCAGCATGATGCACCTGCTCTCGCGCGCCACCGGCAGCGCCTTGCAAGCGCTGGGCAACCCCAATGACCCGGCCGCCGCCTTCGCGCAGGACTTTCTGGGCAGCGTCATGAGCGGCCTGCCCATGCCGCAGGCGCAAAGCCGCGCGCCTCAGGCGCCGTCACAAGATGCCGCCGCGCAGGGGCCGCGCCAGGGCGCCAATGCGCAAGAGCGCCCCGCCGCGCAAGCCGCGCAGCCGCAGCAGACAAGGCCAGCCGCGCAATCTGTCACCGTGG
>ERZ772948.1333-NODE-1333-length-14513-cov-8.178932_pt1 | contig 14513 bp, 10 predicted proteins | sample MGYA00511945_ERZ772948 | MGnify/ENA primary metagenome ERZ772948 (study PRJEB29015, sample SAMEA2737927) | human oral metagenome | biome: human oral; feature: human-associated habitat; material: dental | place: China | collected 2141 ... | reverse complement strand
ATTAAAACGCGAAAACCATGATGAATTTTTAAAATTGATTAATATATTACCTGACAAATATAAAGAAGATATTTTATAGTGTCTAAATATTAATTTTTATACATTAATAACTTCAATAATTTCAAAAAACCATATCGGCGACATTATCGAAATGGTTTTATATTAACTTTTTAAGATTTTTATATTAACAAAAAATGTTAATATAACTCGAAACAAGTGTAAAAACACGTAATTTTTGACATTATGATTATCCATAGTGTCAAAATATGCGATTTTTGACATTATAAATATAAATAATGTTTCTATCTGCACAAAAAGCACTATTTTTATACAGATAAAAGGGAGTGAATTATGAAAGATTTTATACCAGCTGTTATATATGCTCGCTTTTCATCTTCAGGACAACGTGAAGAGTCTATCACAGGGCAATTAAGAGATTGCAAGCGATACGCTGAAGAACACGGCTTTGAGATAATCAACGAATACATAGACGAAGCAAAAACCGGAACAACCGATAACCGCCCGTCATTTCAGAAAATGATAAAGGATAGCGAAAACAAGCATTTTAAGGCTGTTATTGTTTGGAAACTTGATAGATTTGCACGCAATCGTTATGACAGCGCCATATATCGTTCTAAACTGAAGAAAAACGGCGTAAAGATTTATAGCGCTATGGAAAACATATCAGATAGTGCTGAGGGAATAATCATGGAGGGCTTAATGGAAAGCATGGCTGAGTATTATAGCGCCAACCTTTCCGAAAATGTCAAACGTGGAAATAGAGAAAGCGCATTGCAGCTGAAGACAATAGGTAAAAAGGTTTTTGGGTATGGTAGAGATGCTGACGATCATTATGTCATAGACGAAAATGAAGCACCTATTATAAGGCGCATTTTTAGCGAATATACAAGCGGCAAGACAATAAACGATATAATTACCGACTTAAACCGTGACGGTATCTTAAACGCACGAAAATCGCCATGGAATAAGAGTTCTCTGAATACAATCATCAGCAATGAGAAATATATAGGGACATACAAGTATGCTGACTACATTGTGCCTAATGGAATGCCAGCTATTATATCCAAAGAAATGTTTGATGTTGCGCAAGAAATAAAAAACAGGCACAAGAAAGCGCCGGCACGATCACGTGATGCAAAGTACCTTTTAACTGGTAAATTGTTCTGTGGGCATTGTGGAAGTCCCATGACTGGTGAATACGCAACCAGTAGAACGGGCAACCGTTACTATTACTATACTTGCGTAAAATTCAAGAAGCGCAAGTGTGATAAGAAGAGAGTTAAAAAAGACTGGATTGAAGAGGTTGTTATTGCCGAATTGATAAACCAGTTAAAGGATATGGACTATATAAACAAACTTGCTGATAGTTTTATGGAATATCAGAAAAAGCAGCTAGAAGATAACAGCGATGAAAAAATGATAGAAGCCAAGATCGAGGACGTGTCCAAGTCTATCAACAATGTAATGAAAGCCATTGAAGCTGGTATCATTACAGAAACAACTAAAGCACGCCTTGAAGAGTTAGAACAGAATAAGTCGCAATTACAAATCACATTGCATAAGGTACAAGCAACCAAGCCACCGTACATTGAGCGTGATATATTCCTATTTTGGATTGATAGCCTAAAGACAGATACAGGCAACTATGATTATAAAGAAAAACTTATAGATACGTTCCTGAATTCCGTGTACTTATATGACGATGGATATATAGACATCGGCACAAATCTAATCAAGGGGACTAAACGTATTACTGGTTCGACTTTGGAACAATTAAGCGCACCATTAAAAAGGACTTCAATATCATGTTGGAGTCCTTTTTTACTTATTCATAAAGATAATATGTGCCATCCGTCTTGATTGTAATCTTATCACCAACATTTACAGTGATCATCTTAATTACATCAGCGTACTTTGCCTTATATATCATTTGATCTGTATCAATGATATAAAGATAGGTATTACCACCAATATCAATCTTTTCAAGCTTCGCCACTGTAATTTCCTTCTCTTTATAGTTAGAAGTATCTACAGCATCCGCAACTTCTTGGTTTGCTTGTTCTGTACTGATTTCACCCTTGAGTAGTCTGCGATACTGTTCGATTGCGTCCTTTTGGTTATACGCTGTAACAACCATGTTATACTGCTCAACATTGACACAAGCATACATCTTCACCAAACCATTATCATCCTTTAATACCATGATATATGTCGGTGTACCATCTACATTGATTAATGATGGGAAGGATGCGTGATAACCCTTCTCCTGCACTTCACCTTCAGCCGAATGCATTCCACTGCCTTCATCTGCGCCAGAAGCTAGGATGAACTTAGTTTCAGATGTACGTTCATTTGCCATGATGAATCCAATATTACTTGAATCACCATTTACAGAGGTTACACCTGTATAAATCCAAATATCTCCATCCTTTGCGATATATCCATAGTCTGTACGATAACTCTTATCACCATCTTCATTCTTAATTTCTACGGTTGTAGTCTGTCTACAATCAATCTGGCCGAAGATGCTATTCAAGAATCCGCGATGCAATTTGGCAGAGTCGTTATACTGCTCAACAATCAAATTTCCTGGATAAATAATATCTGCCCAACGAGGAACATCCTTTACATCAAGCTTGGTCATTGTGCCATCAATTGGATTGATTAAGATAGCACCTGTAATCTTCTTGCCACCAAATAGGGAAATACTATTTGTATAAGTAGAAGCGATATACCAAGGATTACCTTCTTCATCAATTTCGAAATGAAGATTTGTAAACATTGTTGTTGGATATGCAAAACGAATATGTCTCCCTAGATTCTCGTTGAAATAAGCACTAGGGACATACTTCATCTTGTTAGTCATCGCAACATATTCCGCATCCATTGTGACTGGATTTACTTTTACATAACCCGGAATTCCATTTTCATGGTTTCCAAACCACTTAAAGAATCCATCATATTGTAAAGGTGCCACCTTGATTGGACTTTTTTGATAGTCAATCTGCATATACTCGCCGACATTAAACTGTGAAACAACATCACTTAAGGAACCAATCTTACGATCCCCAAGTTTCTCTGCACTTGCGGTATCCATTAACGCAATAGAACTTGTCCCACTGACAGATGGAATATCTTCTGTACTACCTTCATCTACTTTTAAAATAGATGAATATCCCTTCGCGTGGAATAAGCGCATACTTGTAATACTACCTAGCACCATGCATACAAGGAGAACAGACTCTGCAATTGCAATCTTCTTAACATTTTCCTTTTCTTTTCGAATAGAGAATACTAGTGCTTGTACTACAAAGTATACTGCGCCAACCCCTAGTAAGAATCCCCAAAATTGAATACTCTTAAGGTTAATTGCTGGTAAGAAAAAGTAGAAGCCAATACATGCGATAACAAGTGTAATAACAACTCCTATCACATAGCTCATCACAGTATTATTCTTTAAATTTTCTTGTCGAAACTTCATTCTACTAAACTGATTAAACTGTGGGTTCTTTTGTACGTTCATTATTTCATCCCCTTTTTTATACATGCATTATATCTTGTAACATCCATTTATCATTTTACGAATATTACGAAAAACATCTTTAATTTTAGCAATTATTACGAAATATTAGTTTTTATCAATATAATGTTCGATCCAAAGCTGTAAAGAATGGATTGTTTCCTCCATTTGTTTCAGTTGATCTTGGATTAGTTTAAAATCGCGGATTTCCTTATCATCGATTTTCCCATCCACTGTCATTTCAATTAATCTTACTTTCTTTTCATCTAAAGATTGCAAAGTCGCAAGCATCTCCAACACAATCTGAGATAAGTTCTTCTCTTTGACAACCTTCATTCCACGCTTGATTCCAACTGGGCATTCCGTTGCACAGAATGTACTACATAACTCTTTATCCTTATAGATTTCCGCAAGCTTCACAACTTCTTCAGGATGAATTTCAAGCTTACCAGTTTCAATCTTCTCTAGACGACTCTCATTGAAAAAACCATCTGATACGTCTGCTACTTTATTTCTTGTTAGTTTCAGCTTCATACGAGCTTCTTGAAACATACTTTTTTCTTTATTTTCCATAATGACTACCCTCGTAAATCTAATCTCTTATATAGATGATAGCATACTAACACCCCAACAAATTCATTGTTAGTCATCATCTTAAATCCCATTAATAAACTTTTAATTTCTAATTTAGACAATGTCTTGATAATAATTAAAATAGTTTTACAATTAACTTATATAAGTTTTTCAGAAATCATTCTCAGCTGTACATTTTTTTGTACATATCTCCAAACTATAATACAAATATCAATGTTGATACTAAATACATTTCATTTTGAACGAGGTGAATCATATGAAGACTGATCGAGCAATTACAATCTGCTTGCTGCATGTTCTACGTGAATATTCTGATGAAAATCATATTCTACCCATGCAGGAAATCCGACAAAAAATGCAACTACTCTATCACATTCAACCTGATAGAAGAACCATTTACTCTTCAATCGCATTGTTATTAGATCTTGGATATGACATTTCAACATTCGAAGATAACAAGATTGGCTATTATCTTCAAAGTCGCACATTCGAACAATCTGAAATTCTTTTATTAACAGATGCAGTCTATGCATTCCCTTTTATCTCCAATAAACAGTCTTCCGATCTTATCTCAAAGCTTCAAAAACAACTCAGCATGCATCAAAGAAAGAAATATGCACACTTGAAAGTAGTACGTTCGAGTAGAAAATCCGATAATCGACAAGTCTTCTTAAATATCGAAGTACTTGATGAAGCAATCCAAGATAAGAAACAAGTATCATTTTCATATCTAAAATACGACATCAATAAAACCTTAAAAAAACGTAGAGAAAAGCCCTACATTGTTAATCCATATGACATGGTATACATGAATGAACATTACTATCTAATATGTAATCTGTCTGGAAAACTAAATACCAGTCTTTATCGTATTGATCACATGAAAGATGTTGTGATTCAATCTTCATCGTGGGATAAAGAATATGAAAGAAAAGAGGATGCCATGGATGCAGTCTATGCATTCTCCGGCAAACCCGAATCTATAACAATGCGCTGTGACAACATCATCCTAGATGATGTTATCGACCGCTTTGGAACAAATATCTTCATCAGAAAAACCTCTGACACAGAATTTGAATTTACAGTTCACGCTCCACCTCGTGGCATGAAATTCTGGGCATTACAATACTTACAATATGCAGAAGTATTATCACCAATATGGTTAAAAGACCAAATCACATCCAGTATCCTTCAGAATAAATACATCACAAGTAACACACAATAATAGTCAAAACGGAGGAAAATATTATGACTGACAACACAAAAAAATCCAACAACCTATTCGACTTTGCAACATCAGAACTTTCCCAAGATGCCTTCTTCTGCTGGAGCCTTAATTGGATAGTTGTAACGGAAGACACAAAGGGTCCGTATTATAAATATGGAAAAGCTATGCTTGATTTATTTCTCGGTGAGAATAAAAAAGATATATATAAAGAGGTGAAAGTATTAAAACAATTCAACAGAATTGATGTACTCGTACTATTTAAGGATAATCAAGATAATCAATATGCACTCATTATCGAGGATAAAACAAACACATCGGAGCATAATGAGCAAATTGAAAAATATAAGAATCAACTAAACGATGCATTATCCAAAGATGAAAATATTGGATATAAAAATCTACCAGAAAACCAGATTTATACTGCATATGTAAAAACAGGAATTATGTATACTGATGACAAGTACAAAAATGATGGTTCTACCGTCATTATCGATATCAAGAAATTGAATGATGTAATATCAAACTTTCAAGATTTATGTAAAAACGTTATTCTCACTGACTACTATAACTATCTAAATTCAGAAATAGCACGTCGTGATAACACAGAGAAATCATTTAACAAAAATCAAATTGAAACTAGTCTTTTAGATAGCTATGGCCAATTATACTTTTTAAATAGTATATTTGGAGAACCAGAGCAGTTTTCTATAGGAAACACCCATACAAATTCTACCAATATCGAAAAAGTCTATATAAATAATATATATACCGGAACCAGTCGAGGTAGCAGATGGACTCAATATTGCTTTTGGGGTCACAGATTTCCAAATCCTATTCTCGATTCTGACGTGAATGAATTCCATTATCTTTTCTGGAGAGTTGATTGTGCTAATCATAAGATTTCAGGAAGGCCAACCGAAAAATGTATTGCACTAAAATACTACGACAAAAATATAAAAAACGAAAAAAAGTTAGAAATTTATAGTGAACCTATCCAAAAAAAATATAGACAAGTACAGTCAAGAAATGTGAAAGTATATCAAGAATTAATTAAATATGCCACAGATAAAATACAATCAAAATATAAAGGCCTCGTGTTTGTACCACAAGAAAATAAACAGAGCAAAAATGATGTTAAAGAAAAATTACTACTTTTAATTCCACTTGTAGAATTGCAAAAGTTCGATTTAAAGCAGCGCAAGAAAATTATGAATGACATCAAAACATCCCTTATTGATTTTTGTAAAGAGAACATTGAAAATAATGAATCTCTAAAATAACATTTAAATATTATTACAACCCCTATACAGATTTATGTACAGGAGTTTTCTTTATGATTAAGGCACCATTGGAGGTGCTAGTTATGAAACCAAAATATAAAACTGTTAGTGTAACTAAAGATTATCAGATACGTATTCAGAGAGAAAACTTTGCATCTATCGATGCGTTAAATAATTTGTACTGTAGTGAGAATATTAAGGATTTTGCTATCATATATCACAACGATCAATCACTCACACTAATTAGTGCATATGTTGTATGTCCATATTGTGGATATTTACATCCAATTCGGTGTATCTATAATCCGAGTCAATCACAAGTAAATATAGTATATGATTGGTCTAATCAAGAATTAACCGTTGTACTTTCAAACGAAGAAGAGATAGAAACAAAATTTCAATCGTTAGAGATACATCGTTTTACTTGTCCTTATTGTCATAAAGAATCGAATGATAAACATCAGAAAACTACCATTACTATTAAACAAGAGAAACATAAGGTAACGATTCAACATCAAATTGACATTCTACATGCTAAAAAACAGAGATCATGTATAGCTGATTTAAATTGTGTATTAAACATTCCTATGTATGAACACGTTGAATTCAATATTCGTAACGGACATTCATGCATACGCTATATTGGAAATGATGCCACTCCATTATATATACTAGACATAACAAATAAACCTACCATTCTATCAAATTGCTTTCTAAAAGAATGGTTCAATCGATTCGATATCATAAAACAAGCAGTAAAAGAAAGTATGCAAAATATCGCAAAAACCATTGTACCTACAGATTTCTCAGATACATTAGAAAACTATGTATTTTTCACTTGCTTTGTAGGGTTTGATGCATCATTTTATATAGCTATGCCATACCATAAAACTACATATATGTTCCATGAACACTTCACAAATCTCAAAAGATTGCATAACCAAAAGACTGCGTTAGAGTATCTTAAGTCTTTTACATTTTCAAAGAAGAAATCGATACGAACACTTATTTTTAAAAATCAAGGTTTATTGTTTTACCTCCATGAATGTGCTATTTTATACAATACAATTCATGATGTAAATGTATTTTGTAATATCCTAGCTAGTAAATATATATTTGATATCTTGATGTTATTACATCGCCACCCTAATACACATATCTTCTTTCGAGACTGTTGTAAGGTAAAGGGAGCTTCTGTACTGTCACATAAATTTTCTTCAACTAACTTTAACTGGTACGATTTTCAAAATTACGTTATCAATTACTGTTCACTAAATCATATCGAACAAAAGTCTGAACAAAAGAAATGGAAGAAAGGTTTTTGCTTCTTTAACGATATGATTTCAACACCATATTCACTGCCTTTGATTCATCGATTATCTAGTAATGTAAATGCTACTATTCGTGGCTATCAATTTATTACATTAAACAATACAGCCGAGTGTTTTTACGCCGGAGAAGCACTACATAACTGCTTACAAAGTTGGGGCGATTGTGATAGTGGTGTCGTTGTCATAAAACAAAATAGTGAGTTTATTGCGTCAATCGAAGTATTTAATCATGCGATTGTTCAGGCTCGGTCTATCGGTAATCAGCATATAAGTAAATATGATGGATTAAAAGAAGTAATCATAGACTGGTCCAAATCAAATAATATTAAGTGTCCATTTGATAAAGACGAATAAAGGCATTATCACAATATCGATAATGCCCCCTTATCATTTAGTTGCTAGAAGATAATACTGATGGGCAAAACCATGTGCTCCGATTTCGGATAATGCATGGATGCCTGTTTTACCTAGTTTAAATTTACCAATCACTAACATTGGCACTTCGTAGGATTTACTCAGTTGTCCTATCATATTCATCTCCATGAAGTGAAAATATTCATGGCTAAGGATGAGATTGATTGCATCATCCATAGATAACTGATTCTCTTCTGCCCACTTTGCAATAGACTTTAGGTAGAGGTTAATCTGATTGGTTCCGGACACATAATCACTGAAGTATCTTTGATTACCGACAACATAGTCAGTATCCTTATCATTTAACTGTAGTCCTGATTCAGCGCAAATCTTGCGGAAGTCATAACTACCATTAAACTTTGCGAATACTTCCTTTGCGGTTTCCTCACCCTTTTTCCAAGCCTCATCTACAATACGTTGCTTATCTTCTTTCTTAATCTTGTTATAACAATAATCATACGTAAGTTCTTGATATGCAAGATCTTTGGTTGGGAAAGGATATGCAAATCCTAGCATATTAGCCATCCACTCTCTTTGTCGCAATGACTATCAGTTTTGTGTCTGCTGCGATACCACTTAACTCAACACCACCAATTGACTTAATTTGTTCTGCATTCTGTAGACCAGATAGGTCGATGACACGCTTACCTAACACAATATATAGATTCGGTAGGTTTGCACCACCATCGTTATATTCTGTTAGTTCTTCAATCATCCAGTCAACATCTGATTGCCAGCTTGCGGCTGAAGATTGACGAGACCATGCATTTTTCTTCTGTAGACGGATAACACCTTCATCATCAATGAGACGTAGTGGTTTTGTTGTCTTCTTAACGAGACCAAAGAGCTTTTTTTCTGCAATCGTTGCTTGTACTGCGTACATACTGCCGTTTTCTGCAGAAATCTCTAATGTTGATTTATCAACATTTAAGTTATGCGCAACTGTATCAAGTAACTCTTCTGTTGTTAGTTGTTTCTTTAGACGATCTTTACTACGTAGTTCTGTAGCACCTACTGCGGTTGCACGAATGATGTTACGTTGTGTATCAACTTCGACAGAAACTTCGACTGTATCTGGTGATGCGCCATTTTGAATTGCCTTTAACTCTGCTTCACGACGTACACTGATGATATCTTCTTCTGTTGGGTTGGATACGGAACGTTCCACCATATCACGAACCATCGCTAGTGCGACACCGATAGTCGAGATAACTGGAGCGTTCTTTGCAATCTTGAATTGATGATTCATTGTTTCGGCTAGATGTGGCACAACGCTAGCTGCACCTCCTCCACCTCCAACGAATAGTGTTGTACGTGGATCCATCTGATAGTCATGCATTAAGTCTTTGACTACCTTACCATTCTTTTCTGCTGCGTATGCCATTACCTTCTTCGCAGTTTCCTCTACAGATAAGCCCATGTTATCTGCGAGTGGTTGCCATGCTTTACGTGCAGCCTCTACATTACCATACGCATAGTCTTCTGGATGCACATAACCTGCAATATTTGCGGCACCTGCCATTGTTAAGGATACCTTTGTACCATTACTACATTCAATGTATGCATACTCAGGGTCACCATTCATTGGTTGAATTGTCTTTAAGACAGGCTCAACAATCAAACTTGGGTCTGTATATACTTCGTATTCAAGGTTTGCAATATGGGCAGATCTTGGTCCGATGTTAACAGCCTTACCATCTTTGATTTCTACCATTGATCCACCACCAATACCTACAGTACGTACATCAAGAGAGTTTAAGTATGTCTTATGTCCACCAACTTCAGCGTACTTAATCATAACCTTACCATCTTTTACGCATGAAATATCAGTTGATGTTCCACCGACTTCAAAGAAGATACCATCTGTTAATTTCTCATACATCAGAGCACCTGCAACACCAGCTGCTGGTCCTGATAGGATTGTTAGGATTGGACGATTTCTAACTTCATCAACCGTCATAACACCACCATCACAACGCATAACCATGAGGGGGTTCTTGATGCTTGCCTTCTTGATAGATTCATCTGTCATTGTGGCAGCTTCTAACATTTTAGGCATGATACTAGCGTTTACAACTGCTGTACGTGTTCGAATCTTTAAGCCATATAACTTAGAAATATCGTTTGTGGCAGTTGATGGAACATTCTGCTCTGTACAATGCTTGATTACCAAATTTTCATTTGTTGGATCATCTACAGAGAACGCTTCAGCTGCTACAATACTTTGACATCCCTTTTCTTGTAAGGACTTAATCGCTGCGATAATTGCCTCATCAATCTTGGATGTATCTGATGTATCTACAAACTCATTTTCAGAGTAGAGATACTTTCCTTTTGCTAATTCGATGTTGTCGATTGCTGTATCACTCTTTGATTTTGCACCTTGTAAACCTTTACCAAGTGTTACAACCCCCACCTTTACAACATCACCTTCTAGTAAGGCATTTGTTGCCTGCGTTGTTCCATGAGCAATAAATACAACATCATCAGGTTTGATGCAATATTCCTCCATGATTTTATGTAATACTTGAACGATACCTGCAGCTACACCCTCTGGTGCAAAGTGTGTTGTAGGAATCTTAACTGTTCCAATCAACTCATATGTTTCGTTGTTAATTGCAACAGCATCTGTAAATGTGCCACCAACGTCAATACCAATACGAACTTTCATATACCCTCCTCATATGACTATCTAAAATCAACACAAGTTAAACTTGTACTCATTTTAAATAACTGAGGGTACTTAAAGAATAAGCACCCTTCAGTTTTATTTATTTGAAAAATAATACGGCTGATAATACTACGCCAAATACTGCGATTACCCATAGGTAAGGTAGTAATTTACGTGTAATGCTGTTGACATCTACTTCACAGAAGTTTGCTGTCCAAACGTTCTGTGTATTTGTTGGGTCACCACAACCCTGGATACGTTCAGCAGATAAGAATGCACCCATTACTGCTAGTGGAGATAATGTTCCTAAACCAATAATTAACGCTGCGATACCAGAACCTAAACCAAATAAGTTCATTGGTCCACGATAGAGTGCTAATGGTGCAAGTAGTGAGAAGAATAGGATGTATGCAACCTTAGACTTAGGTGTTACAGCTAATAAGAATGGATTGAGAACTTCTTTTACCATTGGGTGTGTAACTGCTAAGTAAAGAATACCGATACCTACCATTAAGATTACTGCTGGACCAGCATCTGTGATGCCGTCGTAGCATGTCTTTGTAAGTGTGTTCATAGCCTTTGCAAAAGATGTTGATGTGAAAATCAATGCCCATGCAATACCAACCATGAATGCAGGACAAACTGGAACCTTAAGACCTGCAACAAGTGCGATTGGGATTAATGGTGTAAGCATTGCTAGTCCACCTCTAACACCAGTTAGCTGTGTTGCCTTCGCTTCTTGCTTTGCTGGAGCTGAGAATGCAAACTTGATACCGTTCTTCTTGAATTCAACGAAGATCAAGATTAATGTAGCCACTGCTGTAGCTATCATGAGGTAAATCTCAAAGTTACGAATCTGATCGATTTCAAGTGAGAAGATACCTGCAAACATCTTCCAGTTAGCAATATTGAATGTTAAACCTGTTATGAATGACATTAAGAAGATTGATGCTGCTGATAAAGCTGGAACACCGATAGAGATCAAGATTGGTAATACGATAGAACCAACCATGATGATGGAACCAAGCCCATTTAATGTTGTGAAGAGTAATGCTACCGCAACACAGAGAATCAGTGTTACTACTAATGGCTTATCGCCACCTAATTCGGCGGATTTCTTAATGATGTTTTCTGTAATACCTGTTTTATTCATTAATTGACCTAACCATGAACCGAAAATAACCGCCATGATAGCCGCACCCATACGGACAGTTCCAGCTTCTAGAACTGCCTGCAACCATCCGATTGCTACACCATCAGCGTTTACACCAATTGCTGGAACACCAGCAATCAAGCAGATCACAACTGCCATTAAAGGTAACGCTAGTAATGTAGGAATCTTTTTTGTCATCATCAATGCTACGATAATAACAAAGGCTAAAATAATTAAAATACCTTGAAGCATATTCAAATTCCCCTTTCCTATATGAACCCGACTGTTGCCGTTAGTTCCTAAATAAATAACAATTCATTTCTTACTTTCTCTGCCATACGTGGTGATAAAGTATCTGTATTTTCAGTGTGGACCTGTATCAGTTCCACATGTTTATTCTGGAGCTTTAGTTTTTGATAGAACTGAAGATCTATACCCATCATGAATATTTTTTCAATATCGAACATCATACATAGCGTGTTGAGTAATTGATTTACTTCCTTTGTGCCCGTGTTTTCTGAGAGTAGTTCTTTACAGAACTCTGAGCGTAGTGGAACTTTCTGTCCATCAATCGTAACCATTGTAAATACTTTCTCGCCTAACATCACATGCGCACAGTTTACTTTTTCATGCAGTGTTTTTTCATTGAATGCATTGGTGATTGTAAAGCTACTGCATGTTTCTTCACTAACAGGGATATGTAGTTGACTACTGAGTGCACCCTGTAAACTGATTGTCGCAGATGCGTATCCTGTATCGTAGATAGTATTCAAATCACTAAGCTGTACATCATCCTGTAGTAATAAACCAATTCCTCGGATGTTTTGATCTGCGTGTGTATTTACGGTCTCTACTAGCAATTCAAACAAATCATTACCAGTTACTCTCTGTTTACTAATGCATGTTGAGATAAGAGTTTCCAAGCACATATCGAATAAACAAAAGAAGACTGAGCGCCGACTGATTTCAAATACTGCAACACTGCCAAAATCTGCTGCGATAGATAAGTCTTTACGACTTCTACCCTTTTCAACTGTCTGTGTGCCTGTTTCCACAATGACACCTTTGCCTAGCAAATCTGCGACAATTGAACTGACTGTACTTGGTGATAAACCAGTTTCCTGTGCAAGCTCAATACGCGAAATACTCCTTGCTTGCATGATTTGTTGCATGACTAAATTCGTATTCTGATTTTTAATGTCTTTTAACCCTTTTTTACCCATGCAATCTCCTTTAATTCGGACTCCGAAATAAATCGCACTTCTAAAATACACCTAGTTTTCAAGAATTGCAACACAAATTTGTAAACGCTTTCTATTATTGCATTTAAAAAGTACTCTAACGAAAGAGTACTTCATTTTGATTAGCGATATTCACCCAGTTTTTCTGCGATATCTTTTCCATCTAACGCATTGAGAGGAGTACCACTTTGGTTAGCGAGTACTGTAGCCATACCTGCTGCTTCACCCATGTCAATACAGGTAGGAATGATTCTGACACTTGCCTGCATCAAGAATGTTGTAGAGATACATCTACCTGCCACAACGAGGTTTTCAACTTCGTTTGTGATCATTGCACGATATGGAATCTCATAATAATCACCTGGTTGATAGGAAATCTGATGTACCAAGCTCTTATTTGCGGAATGAACATCAATATACCAATCTCCACGCGCAACTGCATCTTTGTATCTAGCCTTTCTTGGGTAATCTTCTTCATGCATCAAAAGCTTACCTACGATCTGCCATGACTCACGTACACCTAGCATACTCGCTACCTGTACCAAATAACAGTTTTCAAAACCAGGCATCATTTCCTTCAAGAAACGAACGAGACGGCGAATGCACTGGTGACCATATACGATAGCAGCAGAACGTTCTAACGCATGTGTATTGTTCTTTAAATCCACTAAGTGTGGGCAGTTAAATGACATCACTCCTGTCTTATCAGGAATTGTAAAGTTTTGGAAGTAGTGTAAGTCCTGTGGAATCAGGATGCCTGCTTCTACGCCCTTTCGGAATAGTGGCTCCATCGCAAAATTCTTGCCAGCTACCATCGCCGATTCAAACTGGTCACCCTTAATACGATGAATACTGTATGTATCATCCAGTGAGAATACATACTCACGATATTTTTCAATATCGATACCACCTACTTCAAAACGTAATGAAGTAATCTGGTTATTTCCCTCTTCATCACCACACAATACTTCTACACCAGATAAGCGCGATAGCACAGCATCACCGCTAGCATCCACAAACTGTCTTCCGCCAATCGCTACTAAGCCTTCAATCGTATTGG
>ERZ772948.1330-NODE-1330-length-14521-cov-7.571132_pt1 | contig 14521 bp, 9 predicted proteins | sample MGYA00511945_ERZ772948 | MGnify/ENA primary metagenome ERZ772948 (study PRJEB29015, sample SAMEA2737927) | human oral metagenome | biome: human oral; feature: human-associated habitat; material: dental | place: China | collected 2141 ... | reverse complement strand
TGCAGTACGTGCGCAACGACATGGCCTTCACGCGCGGCACCTTCCGCGTGCGCGGCGACACCATCGAGATCATCCCCGTGTACGAGGAGCTCGCCATCCGGATCGAGATGTTCGGGGACGAGATCGACTCCCTGGCCGTGCTGCACCCCCTCACCGGCGATGTCATCGACGAGGTCGACCGCACCTACCTCTTCCCCGCCTCGCACTACGTCGCAGGGGAGGAGCGCATGAGGCGCGCGATCGGCACCATCGAGGAGGAGATGGAGGAGAGGGTCGCCTGGTTCGAGGGGCAGGGCAAGCTCCTCGAGGCCCAGCGCCTGCGCATGCGCACCACCTTCGACCTGGAGATGCTCCGCGAGATCGGGTCGTGCGCCGGGGTGGAGAACTACTCGCGCCACATCGACGGGCGGGGGCCCGGCACGCCCCCGCACACCCTGCTCGACTACTTCCCCGACGACTTCCTGCTCATCATCGACGAGTCCCACGTGACGGTCCCGCAGATCGGCGCCATGTTCGAGGGCGACATGTCCCGCAAGCGCACCCTCGTCGACCACGGTTTCCGCCTGCCCTCCGCCATGGACAACAGGCCCCTCAAATGGGACGAGTTCACCGCGCGCATCGGCCAGACCGTGTACCTGTCCGCCACCCCCGGCCCCTACGAGCTCGACCGCTCCGACGGCGTCGTCGAGCAGATCATCCGGCCCACCGGCCTCGTCGACCCCCTCGTCACCGTCAAACCGACCGAAGGGCAGATCGACGACCTCCTCGAGCAGGTGCGCGCCCGCGTCGAGAAGGACGAACGGGTGCTGGTCACCACCCTCACGAAGAAGATGGCCGAGGAGCTCACCACCTACCTGGCCGAGCGCGGCGTCCGGGTCGAGTACCTGCACTCCGACGTCGACACCCTGCGCCGCGTGGAGCTTCTGCGCGAACTGCGCAAGGGGGCCTTCGACGTGCTCGTCGGCATCAACCTGCTGCGCGAGGGCCTCGACCTGCCCGAGGTCTCTCTCGTGTCCATCCTGGACGCCGACAAGGAGGGGTTCTTGCGCTCCACCCGGTCCCTGATCCAGACCATCGGCCGCGCCGCCCGCAACGTGTCCGGCGAGGTCCACATGTACGCCGACACCGTCACGGACTCCATGCGCGAGGCCCTGTCGGAGACGATGCGCAGGCGCGACCTGCAGATCGCCTACAACCGCGAGCACGGGATCGACCCCAAGCCTCTGCGCAAACGGATCGCGGACGTCACCGACATGCTGGCCCGCGAGCAGATCGACACGGAGTCCCTGCTCGAGGGCGGCTACCGCCGCGAGAAGACGGCTGCCGAGCGGACCGCCCCGGGCGCCCGGGACGCCGCCGGGCGCGCCCAGGGGGACCTCGCCTCCCTCATCGAGGAGCTGTCCGAGCAGATGATGACGGCGGCCGCCCACCTGCAATTCGAACTCGCGGCGCGCCTGCGCGACGAGATCGAGGACCTCAAGAAGGAGCTGCGCGCCATGAAGCGCGCCCAGTAGGGCCGCGACGCACACCACCCGGACGGTGTCGTGCCCGCCCTGCGTCATCGGGTACCCTGGTTCCCGTTAGCGGAGGGGAGTACTTCCACCAACAGTGGCATCGTCACCACGACGGCCCAACGGCCTCCGGTGCCACCGGCCCGATCCCACCGGGGAGGGCGGAAGGAGACCTCCGGTACCCCAACCGTACCGGAGGAATATCTGTGGAGGTCCACGCCATCGGATGGGCCGCGCTGGCGGCGATCATCATCACCATGATCACCATCGACATAGTCGGCCACGTCCGAACCCCCCACGAGCCCACCATCCGCGAGGCCGCGTGGTGGTCGCTGGGCTACATCGGGTTCGCCCTCGCCTTCGGCGGCCTCGTCTGGGCCGTCTGGGGCGCTGACTTCGGCCAGCAGTACTTCGCGGGCTACGTCACCGAGAAGGCCCTGTCCGTCGACAACCTGTTCGTGTTCGTGCTCATCATCACGGCCTTCCGCGTGCCCAGGAAGAACCAGCAGGAGGTCCTGCTGGCGGGGATCGTCATCGCCCTGGTCCTGCGCCTCGCCTTCATCCTGGTCGGCAAGGCCATGATCGAGAGCTGGTCGTGGGTGTTCTACCCTTTCGGCCTGTGGCTGCTGTGGACCGCGTTCTCGCAGATCCGCGAGGGCGCCGAGGACCCCGGCGCCCACCAGGACGAGGAGTACAGGCCCCCGTCCATCGTCAAGTGGGTCTCCCGGGTCGTCCCCGTCACCGACGGCTTCATCGGGGCGCGCATGCTCTACCGCCACGGCGGGCGCACCTACGTCACGCCCCTGCTGCTGTGCGTCATCGCCATCGGCACGGCCGACGTCATGTTCGCCGTGGACTCGATCCCCGCGATCTACTCGCTGACGGTGGAGCCCTACCTGGTGTTCGCGGCCAACGCCTTCAGCCTGCTGGGCCTGCGCCAGTTGTACTTCCTCATCGACGGCCTCCTCGACCGCGTCGTCTACCTGCACTACGGGCTGGCGGCGATCCTGGGGTTCATCGGCTTCAAACTGGTCAACCACGCGCTGCACACCAATGAGCTGCCCTTCATCAACGGCGGCGAGCACTGGACCGCGGTCCCCGAGCCGTCGATCCCCTTCTCCCTGGGCTTCATCGTCGTCGTCATCGCCATCACCGTCGCCGCCTCCCTGGCCGTCTCGGCGGGGCGCCGGGCGAGGGCGCGGCAGGCGGAGGCGGAGCGCGCCCGGGAGGAGCACCGCGGGGGAGACGCCGTCCGATGACCGTGCACCCCTGGGCATGGGCCGTCCTCGCCGTCATCGCGCTCGCGCTGTTCGCCTTCGACTTCGCGGGGCACGCGCGCAGGCCGCACCCGCCGTCGTCGGGGGAGGCGCTGCGGTGGACGCTGTTCTACGCGGGCCTCGCGGTGCTCTTCGGCATCGGGGTGTGGCTGGCCGCTGGCGCGGCCTACGCCCAGGAGTTCTACACGGGGTGGGCGATGGAGTGGTCGTTGTCGGTGGACAACCTCTTCGTCTTCATCCTCATCATGAAGTCGTTCCGCGTGCCCAGGGAGTACCAGCAGAAGGCCCTGCTCTTCGGCATCGTCATCGCCCTGGTCCTGCGCCTCGCCTTCATCCTGGCGGGGGCGGCGCTGGTGAGCCGCTTCTCCGCCGTGTTCCTGGTGTTCGGCCTGTGGCTGGAGTGGACGGCGTTCACGCAGATCCGCGAGGCGCTGCGGGGCAGGGACGGCGACGGGGAGGAGTACCGGGAGAACGGCTTCGTCCGCCGGGTGCGCCGCGTCCTGCCCGTCACCGACGGCTACACCGGCAACCGCTTCCTCCACCGCCACGGCGGGCGCACCTCCATCACCCCGCTGTTCCTGGTGGTCATGGCGCTGGGCTCGGCGGACCTCATGTTCGCCTTCGACTCGATCCCCGCGATCTTCGGCGTCACCTCCGAGCCGTTCCTGGTCTTCTCGTGCACCGTGTTCGCCCTGATGGGGCTGCGCCAGCTGTTCTTCCTCGTCGACTCCCTGCTCTCCAGGCTCGTGTACCTGGGGTTCGGACTGGGCGCCATCCTCGCTTTCATCGGCGTCAAACTGATCCTCGAGGCCCTGCGCGGCGGCGCGCTGCCCTTCGTGGCCGGTGGCGCCCCGCTCACCGCCCTGCCCGAGATCTCCTCGGCCCTGTCCCTGTGCGTCGTCGTCTCCGTCCTGGCCGTGACGGTCGTCGCCTCCCTCGTCGCCAGCTCCACCAAGGAAGGAACAACGCGTGAGTAACGCCGTAACAACCACCGCAGGACTCACCGCCGCGCAAGTCGCGCAGCGGGTCTCCCTCGGCCAGGTGAACAAGGTGCGCGAGCAGACATCGCGTTCCCTGGCCGCCATCGTCCGGGAGAACGTGTTCACGCTGTTCAACGCGATCATCGTCGGGGCCAGCGTCATCGTCCTGCTCTTCGGGCACATCCAGGACGGCATCTTCGGCGGGGTCATGGTGATCAACGCGGTCATCGGCATCGTCTCCGAGCTGCGCGCCAAGCGGACCCTGGACGCCCTGGCCATCGTGGACGCCCCCCGCGCCCGCGTGGTGCGCGACTCCAACGCCCAGCAGATCCCCGCGGCCGAGGTGGTCCTCGACGACGTCGTCTCACTGGGCCTAGGCGACCAGGTCCCCGTCGACGGCGAGGCCCTGGAAGTCAACGGGCTCGAGGTCGACGAGTCCCTGCTCACGGGCGAGTCGCGCCCCGTGAAGAAGCAGGCGGGGGACCGGCTGCTGGCAGGAACCTCCGTGGTCGCCGGAGCGGGGGCGATGCGCGCCACCGCCGTGGGCGCCGACGTGTACGCCCAGGGGATCTCCGCCGCCGCCCGCCAGTTCACGCGGACCGTCTCTGAGATCCAGGCCTCCATCAACCGGGTCCTGCAGGTCGTCTCCTTCCTGCTGGTCCCCGTCGTCGTCCTGACGTTCTGGTCCCAGAACCGGGTCGCCGGAGCGGACGGCGGGGACTGGCGCAACGCCCTGGTCCTGTCGGTCGCCTCGATCATCGGGATGATCCCCCAGGGGCTCGTCCTGCTCACCTCCATGAACTTCGCGCTCGGCTCGGCCACGCTGGCGCGCCGCGGCGTGCTGGTCCAGGAGCTGCCCGCGGTGGAGGTTTTGGCCCGCGTGGACGCGCTGTGCGTCGACAAGACGGGCACCCTGACCACGGGCGGCATCCGGGTGCGCTCCGTCGAGGTCCTGGCCGGGGACCGGGACCAGGTGCTCGGCGCGCTGGCCGCCGCCTCGGCCGACCGCACGAACGCCACGGCCACCGCCATCGCCGCCCACCTGGAGGAGGAAGGGGCACCCGCGCCCCTGGGCCCGCAGGCGTGGGGCGTGCCCTTCTCCTCGGCGCGCAAGTGGAGCGCGTGGGGCGACGGGAGCACCGCGTGGATCCTGGGCGCGCCGGAGATCGTCATCGACCGAGCCTTAGAGGGCGGGGCCCGTGCCCTGGAATTGGCCGCCGGGGCCGCCAGCCAGGGCGCGCGCGTCGTCGCCCTCGTGAGCGCCCCCGCCGCGCTCGTCGAGGACCGGCTGCCCGAGGCGCGCCTCGCGGCCGCGGTCATCACACTGGAGGAGGACCTGCGCCAGGACGCCGCCGAGACCCTCGACTACTTCCGCCAGCAGGGCGTCCACGTGCGCGTCATCTCCGGGGACAACCCCACCACCGTGGGCGCACTGGCGGCCCAGGCCGGCCTCACGGCGCCGGGGGGCGGCGAGCCCCGCCTCATGGACGCCCGCGAGCTGCCCGAGGACACCGCCTCGGAGGAGTTCGCCCGCGCCATCGCCTCCCACGACGTGTTCGGGCGGGTCACGCCCGAACAGAAGCGCGCCATGGTGGGCGCCCTGCAGGGCAGGGGGCACTGCGTGGCCATGACGGGCGACGGGGTCAACGACGCCCTGGCCCTGAAGGACGCGGACCTGGGGATCGCGATGGGCAACGGCTCCCAGGCCACGAAGGCCATCGCGCAGATCGTCCTGGTGGACTCGAAGTTCTCCGTGCTGCCCGGCGTAGTCGCCGAGGGCCGCCGCATCATCGCGAACATGGAGCGGGTGTCCAGCCTCTTCCTGGCGAAGACCACCTACGCGGCGATCCTGGTGATCATCACGGCCCTGGTCGGGTGGCGCTACCCGTTCCTGCCCCGCCAGTTCAGCTACATCGACTCCCTCACCATCGGCATTCCCGCGTTCTTCCTGGCGCTGTGGCCCAACCGCCGCCGCTACGTGCCGGGCTTCCTGCGCCGCACCCTGTCACTGGCGATGCCCACGGGCGCCGTCCTGGCCGCCGCCGCGCTCACCGCCTTCGGCATCGTGGAGGGCCCGCCGTCCTCGCGCGAGTCCACTGCGGCGATCCTGGCGCTCATGGTGGGCGCGATCTGGCTGCTCGTCATCACGTCCAGGCCCCTGACCCCCGTCAAGTGCGCGCTGCTGACGGCCGTCGCCGTCGCCACCGTCGGGGGGGTCGCCCTAGCACCCGTGCGGGACTTCTTCCAGATGGTGTGGCCGACGCCGTGGGAGTGGGCGGTCATCGTCGGCGTGGGCCTGTGCGCGGGCGCGCTCATCGAGGCAGGGCAGAGGATCTTCTACCGGACCGCCTACAGGCGCTCCCTGGAGGAGGGGGGAGCGGCGGCCCAGGACTGACCCGGTGATTTGAACAGGATATGTGATTATCCTGTAATCCATCGCACTTTCAAAGTGGTTAACAACCGCGTGCCCTCCTGGATATAGTCGCACTGGGGCCCGTTAGGAGCACGGGCGCAGCGTTGGAAGGACAATGCGGTATGAGTGACAGTGGCGGCGTCGACTCGGAAGTGGAAGAGCAGGCCCTGGCCCGCGCGGCGGTGGGGACGGCCAACTTGGACGAGGCCGAAGAGAAGGGCGTCAAGGCGCTGGCGTCCGAGCAGACCGAACTGAAATGGGGGACGGAGACCGGGCCGCAGACCGCCAGGGACGGTTTCAAAGCCCTTCTGGACGCCGTTAGCGCAGAGTTGCAGGAGTGCCGGACTGCGCTCGAGCAGGCGCTGACGGATTCGAGGAGGACATCACCGCCCGCCTCGCCTCCGCCTTCCCCGGTGAGGCCTATGGCGCTGGCCCACAGGCGGTCGGCGATGGAACTGCCGACTATGGCGCACACTGAAGGCAAGAAACTCGGATGACTTCAGATTCAAATCAGAGATGCGCACGGATCGCTGTACAGAACAAAGGGGATGCTGATGAGTGAAGCGGGCAAAACGATGGGTCGCGCGCTCAAGTGGGAGCAGTACTTCAGGCGCATGCAGGCCGTCGCGGATCTGCGTTACGACGACTCCGCTGATGAGGCGGCCTACCGGGCGGTGCTGGCCGGTACCGACGAGTGCGACGGAGCCGTCCTGCGCTACGCCCAGGAGAACGGGTACCTCTCCGCCCTGGTGGGCGAGTCGATCACGAACTGGTCCTACGAGTTGCGCTGCCGTCTGCAGGCAGCGCGGGCACGCCTCGTGGAGGGGTTCGCCGCCGTCGGGGGCGCCCGCGACGCGATGCGCTCCCTGCGCGACGATTTCAACCAGAACGTCTCCTCCGAGCTGCTGACGCCCGAGGAGAAGTCCCTCCGCGAGTCGTCCAAGGGGCAGATGGTTATCATTCCCGCCGGTGGCCACTACATGTACACGCCGTCGGAGTGCTACTTCGAGACCCTTGAGGTCCAGCGCCGCACCGAGCGGGAGGACTACTGCAAGGGCCTGCTCGACCAGCTCAACGACCAGGTGGGCCAGCACGGCAGCAGCGTCCAGGAGACGGCCACGAAGAAAGGCGCGGCATGGAGTGAGCGATTCCCCGCCGCCCCGGAGAAGCCATCGCGCCCTGCTCCGGCCGACCACTCCGCGGGCGGGGCCGTCGTGGCCGATGGTCATGCTGGTGCGGCGCCCGAAGGGGCCGGGGGCCCGACTGCGCCCCACGCCGCCCCCGCACCCGGGTTCGATCTGGTGGCCGAGGGCTTCCAGCGCCCTGGCCTGCCCCAACAGGCGCCCGACAGCGCCGTCGTGGGCGACCTGGACGGAGTGGATCTGGTGGGCCGTCCCATCAATATGACAGTGACCCCCAACGGCCTGGTCGGCGGGTACGTCCCGCCCTCCGCCGTCGATGCCTCGGATCCGCGCTGGGATCCCACGTACCGCATGCCCGCCAGCGTGCGGCAAGTCTCGGCGGCCACTGCGGGCGCACTCGGAGCAGGCCTGCTGGGACCGGGCCGGAGCCTTCCCAGCGCCCGGAGCGTCCTGGGCGGCCGCGCAGCGGGGACGCCGGGGCGCACTACGGGGATCGGCGGAACTCTTGCGACCAGCGGGAAGGCCACCGGCCTCGGCGCCGGGGCACGCGCCTCCAGCGCGGGCGGCCAGCCGACGATGGCGCCAGTGGCCACAGGGGCTCACGCTCCCGGCGCGGCCGGGGAACGGCAGCGGACCGCCGATAGCCACAGCGGCAATGGGGAGGGCACTGAGGAGGACCAGCAGAAGGAGGTCGTTCTCGGCCTGTACTTCGATCCGGAGCCGAAGGACCAGCCCGTGTGGGATCCGGCGCACGGCCCCGGTTCGGAGGACGACGGAGTGGAGTTCTACCTCGACCTGGAGGAGTGGGGGTTGTGAGGGCGTTGTCGCGGGCCGGGCACCGGTTGCGGATTGCGGCGTGCGCGGCCGCGCTGGTCGTGGGTGCGGGGGTGGTCGGCGCTGCGCCCGCGCGGGCGGTGGAGGAGATCACGACCCAGGACTACGTGTCAGTGCTGGGCATCGACAAGGCGACTGCGAAAGGACTCACGGGTACGGGGGTGCGGATCGGGGTCATCGACGGTCCTGCGGACACGGGCCTGCCGGAGTTGGAGGGGGCGAATGTGCGTGTGAGGAAGATGTGCGACTTCGACGGGTCGGACAGGTCTAGGACCCATGGGAGCGCGATGGTGTCGATCCTGTCGGCGCGCGGGTACGGGGTGGCGAGGGGCGCGGAGGTGGTCAATTACTCGTTCCCGCGGCAGCGGCTAGGCGACGGGGAGGACGACACGGTCAACGACGCCAAGGGGTGCCTGGGGATCGGGATGGACGAGACCCTGGACGCGGCAGTCGCGGAGGGCATGCAGATCATCACGATCTCGCTGGGCGGGGGAGAGCTCAGCGAGGCCCTGCGTGACGCGGTGGTGCGGGCGCTGGCCAAGAACGTGATCGTCGTGGTGTCGACGGGCAACGAGGGGCGCGAGGACCCCGAGGACTCCTTGGCGTCCCTCAACGGCGTCGTGGGGGTGGGGTCGTCGGATAATCATGGTTACGTGTGGCGGTACTCGAACTTCGGTAAGGGGCTGACGGTTCTGGCCCCGGGGGAGAACCTCAAGGTCCATGACTTCGCCTCCGGGGAGGTCGTCTCGGTGACGGGGACCTCGGTGGCCGCCCCCATCGTCGCCGGGACCCTGGCGGTGACGATGCAGCAGTGGCCGCAGGCGACGCCGAACCAGATCCTCCAGTCCCTGGTGGGTACAGCCAAGAAGGGGCCGTACGGGTATCCACTACTTACTCCGGGCAGCCTGGACACTACCGATCCGACGGGGTACCCGGATGCGAACCCATTGATGGACAGATTCACCGGGGAGGAGCCCAGCGCGGCCTCGGTGGCGGACTGCACCGACGGCCTGTCCTCGAGGGACTCGTTCTTCAAGGCCGATGAGGCCTACGTGTACCGGGGCGTGGACCCAGAAGTCGTGGACAAGCACCCAGACCAGTCGGCACTGGGCACGTCACCGCGCTACCACCGCCAGGACTAGACCGACACCGACCGAACACCCAACACCGGACCCAGGAGAGCGCAATGGCAGACTTGAACATCATCCCAGGAGACCTGGAGGCCCTGCGCGGCGGCGTCCTCTCAATCGGAACCACAGTGAATCGGGGAAGGAACGGCAATGGTGGCGTGGAGCGATCTGGAGTACTGGCGGTCGAGCTATCTCGACGAGTCCGCGAATGCCGGGGGAGACGGGAGGAGGAGAACGCGCACCCAAGTCGAAGAACTGGCGGGGCACTTCGACCGCTTCCGTTCTGAGGGCCAGGCGGCCGATGCTATGCGCGGCGCGGGATCGGCCCTGCAGGACGACCTGGACCATTTGGTCCAAATGGCCAGTGAGTACATGCTGGCCTGCGAGGAGGCGGCCGACGGGGTACGCCGGGTCGAGGCGAAGACGCGCAGCGCCCAGGAGATCTCCGCGGAGATCGGCTACCCGATCAAAGAGGACGGCAGCCTGGATCCATTCGTCCCCGAGTACGAGGACAATAAACCCGTACCTGGGCTCCAGGTCCCTCCGATGAACTCGCAGACCTTTGCGAGTGTTGTCAAGCAGTCGAAGTACGAGGAGCTCCAGCAGTGCATCGCCGACGCGCTGCGCATCGCGGAGGAGGTCGATGCCGCTTTGGAGAAGCGGCTGAGCGCACTGGCGAATGGGACGTTCGACGGGGGCGGAGCGCGGGAGGGGCGCGACTCGAAATCCCCGGGCCTGCCCGATGACGCCGACCCCTCGTGGTCGCCAGCCGAGGTGAGCGCGTGGTGGCACGCCCTCAGTGACGTCGAGCGCCAGGAGTGCATCGAGCGCGACCCCGCGACCTACGGGAACCTCGACGGCATCGACATGGCGTCGAGGGACAAGGCGAACAGGCTCGTCCTCCACGGGTACACCGATTCCGGCGGCAACCACGTCCCGGGGCTCATCGAGAAGGCCGAGGCGGCGGTCGCCGCCGCTCAGGACAAGATCGACAACGCGGGGTACCAGTCGCCCCGCGAGTCCGACCTCGGTGCCGCCCTGCGGCTCGATCTGGAGAACGCCCAGCACGACCTCGAGGAGTTGCGCAGGCTCGACGCCCAGCTCCAGCGGACGGGGGCGGACGGAGCTCCCACGTCCCTGCTTGTTCTGGATCCGTCGGGCGAGCGCCTCAAGGCGGCCGTAGCGGTGGGCGATGTCGACAACGCGAAGAACGTGGCCACCTTCGTGCCCGGCATGGGGACCAACGTCCATGACTCGATTGAGAGCTACGTCGATACTGCGAATACCCTGCGGGATACAACTCGCGATATTGCTGGTCTGGATCCTTCTGATACTGCGGTTGTCGCATGGCTCGGCTACGACGCCCCGCAGCACGACTCCTCCGTCGCCTCGACGGAGAAGGCCGAGGCCGGGGCTCCCCGCCTCAACAGCTTCCTCACGGGCATCAAGTCGTGGCGGTGGGAAGGGGGCGGTGACCTCCACCAGACGGTCGTCTCGCACTCCTACGGATCCACCACGGCGGGCCTGGCCATGAAGGACATCGGGGCGGGCGTGGTGGACGATTTCATCTACACGGGGTCCCCTGGTGCGGGCACCAGCACGGTAGGCTCGCTCGGAGTCGATCCCTCCCATGTGTGGGTGTCGGCGGTCGAGCACCTCGACTGGGTGAAGGGGATTCCGCCAGACCATTGGGAGTCTTTCGGACGCGATCCCGTAGACCTCGAGGGCATCCAGCACCTCTCCGGTGACGCGTCGGGCGCGTCCTCGTACTACGCCAATCGCTTTGGATGGATATTCGCCAATCATTCTGCTTACTTCGACGCCCCGGCGCCTGGTCGGCGCAACAAGGCGCTGGACGACATCTGCCGTGTCATCGCGGGGGCGAAGTAATGAGAGCCATATGGTTGCGCGCTCTGGCTGTCGTGTGGTGCGCGTGCGTGGCGGTGGCCGTGTGCGGGTGCGGGCGGGGCACGGATGTCTTCGGCAGGCCGAATCCGTTGCTGCCCTTCGACAGGAGGGCCCCCATCGGGGTGTACTTGTCGGATACGGAGCCGCTGATCGAGCGTTTCGTCGACGCCCTGGCCAAGCAGAACGGAGGAGCCCTCGGATACGACGGTTCTGCGTATTTCAACGGGTGCGGGGAGACGGGGGACGAGCACGGGATACGGGTGAGGAGCCCGGGTTTGAAGATCCTGATGACGGATGCGATGGATCTGCGGACACTGTCGGAGCAGATCCTCGAGCCCGCCGGGTTCACGCCCCCCGACACCTTCGCGCCCGATGAGGAGCGCAGCCTGGTGTGGGGCGAGGACCGCAACGGGACCCTGCTGAGCGTCTACTACGTGCCCGGCCAGATGCTGCGCTTCCACTACCATTCGGGGTGCGTGCCCTTGGGGGACATGAGCGAGGACGACCTCAAAGCGAAGGTCTACGGGCGCGACCTGAGCCAGGCCTTCCCCGACCTCGTGCTCTACCAGTCCTTCGACGCCGACGGCAACCCCCAGGGCCCACCCGACCCGCAATCCGGGACCAGCGCCCAATCCACCCAATCCGGGGGCGGGCAGTGAAGCGCGGGCGCGGGCCGGACCAGCCGCATGGCGGCGCCGTGGCCGCGCCAGTCCCATGGGCCCGCGTAACGGCCCGCGCCCGCTGCAGGATCAGAAGTGGCGGATCACCGGGTTCCACTCGCGGACGGTGCGCGAGGACACGACCCCCGCCTCGTGGAACGGGTCCGCGTCCAGCATGGCGAGCACATCGGCCTCGGCGTCCGCTTTGAGGATGAGGAGCGCGCCGGGCGCGTCCCCCGACAGGGGGCCCGACCCCAGGTTCTTCCCCTCGTCCCGCAGCGCCCCCAGGTAGGCGCGGTGCCGGGGGCGCACCTGGTCCATGAGTTCGGTCTTCGAGGGGTCGTACACGTATTCGACTGCGAAATATGCCATGCCCCCACCGTAGCTCTCATCCCGGGATTTGCCCAGGGCCCCGCTAGGATCGTAGGGTGCATGACCAACTAGTGATCCAGGGCGCCCGCGAGCACAACCTCAAGGATGTGAGCCTGACCCTGCCCAGGGACGCGATGATCGTCTTCACGGGCCTTTCCGGCTCGGGCAAGTCCTCCCTGGCCTTCGACACGATCTTCGCCGAGGGGCAGCGCCGCTACGTGGAGTCCCTGTCCTCCTACGCCCGCCAGTTCCTGGGGCAGATGGACAAGCCCGACGTCGACTTCATCGAGGGGCTGTCCCCGGCGGTGTCCATCGACCAGAAGTCCACGTCCCGCAACCCCCGTTCCACGGTCGGCACCATCACCGAGATCCACGACTACCTGCGCCTGCTGTACGCCCGCGCCGGGATCGCCCACTGCCCCCAGTGCGGGGCCCGCATCCAAGCCCAGACGCCCCAGCAGATCGTCGACCGGGTGCGCACCATGGACGACGGCACCCGCTTCCAAGTGCTCTCGCCGGTCGTGCGCGGCCGCAAGGGCGAGTACCAGGACCTGCTCGACGAGCTCAAAGCCGACGGCTACACGCGCGCCATCATCGACGGCGAGGCCGTGCGCCTGGAGAACGCGCCGAAACTGGAGAAGAAGCTCAAGCACACCATCGAGGTCGTCGTGGACCGCCTCGTCGTGCGCAGCGGAATCCGCCAGCGCCTCACCGACTCGGTGGAAACTGCCCTGCGCCTGTCCGACGGCCTCGTCGTCATCGACTGCGTGGACCTCGACGAGGCGGACCCCGCGCGGCGCCGCCGCTTCTCCGAGAAGCGCGCCTGCCCCAACGACCACCCCCTGTCCCTGGACGAGATCGAGCCCCGCACCTTCTCCTTCAACGCCCCCTACGGCGCGTGCCCCGACTGCACGGGCCTGGGCTTCCGCAACGAGGTCGACCCCGAACTGGTGGTCCCCGACGAGGAGCTATCCCTGGCCGAGGGCGCCGTCGGCGTGTGGAGCACCAACTTCAAGTACCACAAGCGGCTGCTGGAGTCATTGGCGGCCGAGCTCGGCTTCGACATGTCCACGCCGTGGAAGGACCTGCCCAAGAAGGCCAAGGACGCCGTCCTGTACGGCAAGGACTACGAGGTCCAGGTGAAGTTCCGCAACCGGTGGGGGAGGGAGCGCTCCTACACGACCGGATTCGAGGGGGCGGTCGCCTACATCGAGCGGAAGAAGGAGGAGACCGAGTCGGAGTGGGTGACCGAGAAGCTCGACGGCTACATGCGCCAGGTCCCCTGCCCCTCGTGCCACGGAGCCCGCCTGAAGCCCGAGGTCCTGGCCGTCACCGTGGGCGGCCTGTCCATCGCGCAGCTGTCCGACCTGTCCATCGCCGACGCCCGCGCCCACCTGGCGGACCTGGAGCTGGAGGACCGCTCCGCCTCGATCGCCGCCCCCGTCCTCACAGAGATCGCGGCCCGCCTCGACTTCCTGGTGGACGTGGGCCTCACCTACTTGACGCTGTCGCGCGCCGCCGGCACCCTGTCGGGCGGCGAGGCGCAGCGCATCCGCCTGGCCACGCAGATCGGGTCGGGCCTGGTGGGCGTCCTCTACGTCCTCGACGAGCCCTCCATCGGCCTGCACCAGCGCGACAACCGCAAGCTCATCGCCACCTTGGAGCGGCTGAGGGACCTGGGGAACACGCTGATCGTCGTCGAGCACGACGAGGAGACGATGGAGGCCGCGGACTGGATCGTCGACATCGGCCCCGGCGCGGGCGAGACCGGCGGATGGGTGGTCCACTCGGGCACCCTGGACTCGCTGCTGATCAACAAGAAGTCCCTCACCGGCCAGTACCTGTCCGGAAGGCGCGCCATCGCCCTGCCCGCGGCCAGGCGCTCCATCGACCGCAGGCGCCTCATCACCGTCAAGGGCGCCCGGGAGAACAACCTGCGCGGCATCGACGTGTCCTTCCCCATCGGCGTGTTCACCGCGGTCACCGGAGTGTCCGGCTCCGGCAAATCCACGCTGGTCAACCAGATCCTCTACCGGTCCCTGGCGGCCCGCCTCAACGGCGCGCGCACCATCCCGGGGCGCCACCGCACCATTTCGGGCATCAGCGGCCTCGACAAGGTCGTCCACGTCGACCAGTCGCCCATCGGCCGCACGCCCCGCTCCAACCCCGCCACCTACACGGGCGTGTGGGACCAGATCCGCAAGCTCTTCGCCGAGACGCAGGAGGCGAAGGTCCGCGGCTACGGGCCCGGGCGCTTCTCCTTCAACGTCAAGGGCGGGCGCTGCGAGTCCTGCA
>ERZ772948.1328-NODE-1328-length-14531-cov-4.774938_pt1 | contig 14531 bp, 17 predicted proteins | sample MGYA00511945_ERZ772948 | MGnify/ENA primary metagenome ERZ772948 (study PRJEB29015, sample SAMEA2737927) | human oral metagenome | biome: human oral; feature: human-associated habitat; material: dental | place: China | collected 2141 ... | reverse complement strand
GTTACTGGATATTCCGTCTAGTGTGCAATGAGGTTTATTCAGAGCTGTCTCGAAGAGGCTTATTCACAGAATCCCAAAGATGATTCCTGTGATGGCGTTGACTGTGGTTTGGAATGTTGAGTATGGGCGGCGATAGATGGTGTGGAGGATGCGCCAGGTTTTGAGGTGCGCGATAGCCCGTTCGATGGGCCAGCGGATGTGGTTGATGCGTTGGTTATAGTCTTCTTCCAGCTCGGTTAGTTTTCGTCCGGGTTGGGCCCTGGCTGGGGTGTGGAGTCCACGGCCGATGTAGCCTTTGTCAGCGATGATGTTTCTAGCTTTTAGGTGCCTCAGGATTTTGTGGGTATCGAATGCTTTCACGTCATGGATACTCCCTTCGAGGATGGGTGAGATCCACTGGAGGCGTCCGTGGGTGTCAGTGATGACTTGGACGTTGACGCCACTGTGGCGGTGCTTGCCTGAGAAGAGGGTCTTCTTGGCTTTCCATCTCCAGCAGGGCAGGAGCGTACCGTCGATCAGGAGGGCGGTGTCCTTGGGTACCTGTCGAGTGCCCCTATGATACCTAGAACTGTCGGAATCCGCACCGGTTTTTGTCTTGTTTAAGACTGTTGCGTATTGCCGCCTTGAGGCACTCGTAGAGGGCGTTGAACTGATCGTCAGCTAGGCCTGTGCTATTATACATTCAGCGGCTCGTTTCGTTAGTGTTTTATTCAACATCTATTCTATCTGAAACGAGCCGCCCAATCTATTTATTTAGGATGCGTCTCTAATGGCAGCTGGCCGTTCTGTGAATAAGCCTCAACACCTTCGAAACCACAATACAAGCCGTCACCGGACTCATCTTCGCCTACAACCCCATGAATAAGCCTCATAGTATTCACATATGACGTAGTCCTCATCGCTCATGTGAAGCAGCGTCTGAACCTTCGATGGCAGCCTCTTGCGAAGGTGGAATTGCAGTATCGCCGTCGCTAGGATAACAATCAGGGTGAGCAGCAGGAGCTGACCGGTGGCGACCCTCTCGTTCACCCCGACGAAGAAGAACTCGTCGCTATCCCCGAACATCAGGCCGACACCGCCAATCAACAGCGCCAGCACAGCCAGCACGAGGAGCATGATCACGGCGTTCGTGACCATGATGATGAAAAAGTTCACCAAGACGGAAAGCAGACTGAATTTTCTATTCGTCCGTTTGCCATAAACACTTCTCCCAATGAAATACAAGAGAGCCAGGACGACGATAGCCTCCACGAATGCCATGGCCGGATTTTAACATGCGTAACTTCCAGATCCCCGTTTCAGATGACGGTCTTTCCCCGGACCCGAGAAGGCATATCCCACTTATTTTTCAGCGTCGTCCTTCGCACGTCGCCGTTTCCGGGGCTTCTTCGGGGGCGGGACGGGAAGGGCGTCAGCGGTGGCCCGGACCAGGTCACAGAGAATCTCGGAGCTGTCGATGTCGATCAGCAGGTAGTCCTTCGATCCCGGGTAGGCGGGCGCGTATCCGGGGTCCAGGTCGTTGTCCGCCAGCACCGCCAGACCCTCGGGGGTGGGTTTGAGGAAGAGCTGGTCGTCGCAGATGAAACCCACCACCTTCACGCCGACGTAGAGGGCGAACTCCCCGAACATGCGGCGCGTCGAAACCTCCCTGACGTCCCGGAGTTGTTCGACGATGTAGGTGGCAAAGCCGGCGGTGGAACCCATGACGGCCAGTCTGCCACGACCACGAGGGCCCAGCGGGCGAACCCGCCAGGCCCTCGCCAAGACCGGGGTACCCGCAGCCCAGGCTATCGGTGGCATTCGGTCATGAGGGCGCGGGTGCCTTCGCTAATGCGCTTGTACTCGGTGTGATGGACGTAGTGGCTGGCATCGACGATCACCGACCGCCGACAAGGACCACTGCCCACATACTCCGCAATCTCCGCATCCGTATATGCGGCATCGCGTGTCTGCGCAGAGGTGTAGACCAACACCGGCAGCTTCTCATCAAACCGAAGATTCCGAGTCTGCGCGAAAGCCTCCGCATCGACAGCCATCTGTCGCCTGACATTCGCGCTCAAAGCACTCCAGTTGATGACCATTCGCTGTAGTTCGAGGTTCTCCTTGCTGTAGCCGTCGGCGCTGCTGCCTCCAATCAGAGAGGGATCCGTACCCCGGAAGGCCTGGAAAATCCGTGTCCATCCAGCCTGAACTGCCAAATTTAAATACCAGGGAGAACCAGATTCTGTGCGATTCTCGAAGAACTTCGCATTAGAGAGGGAGGGGTCTAGGCCGACATAGCCCGCGACCTCGTCGGGATACTGATCAGCAAAGGCCTGAGAGTTCAATCCGCTGATGGAGTGCCCCATCAGAACATAGGGGCCTTTCACCCCTGCGGCATGCAACGCGGTGTGAACATCCCGCGCGATATCCGATGGCAACATGGGAGAGTCCGTGACATCGCTCCAGCCGTAGCCGAAGGGCTCCACCACCGTCACCGTCGCCCACTTCGAGAGCTCCTTCACCAAGGGCTCAAAATCCAAATCCGGAGCCGGGACACCAAGACCCGGAAGCAGAACAATACTCGTATCACCCCCCCCGTGTGGACGTGCATCTTGTGGCCCTCGACATCCACCAACTGCCCCGGAGCCGGATGGCTCGCGCGTTCGTACGCGGTCATCGCCATGTCGGTGACCTTGATGCCGGCCAGCAGTACCACCAGCACCAACACCACGACCCCAAGCCGCCGCAGCCAGCGCCTACGACGAGGCTTCTTTTCACCTTCAACTTCCATGGTGAACAGTCAATCCCACAGGTCGCGCTGCGTCATCAGGGTCAACCCCTGAACCAACCAGGGTCAATACCTCAACCCCTCGGTAATAGCCATCACCTCACGCCCCTCGCAGCGCGGGACAAACCCGTCAAGCCCCACCCAAGGACGGAAGCAGCCAGCACCCAGCTAGCGATGGCATTCGGTCATGAGGGCGCGGGTGCCCTCACTAATACGCTTGTACTCAGTGTGATGGACGAAGTGGCTAGCATCGACGATCACCGACCGCCGACAAGGACCACTGCCCACATAATCCGCAATCTCCGCATCCGTATATGCCGCCTCGCGCGTCTGCGCAGAGGTGTAGACCAATACCGGCAGCCGCTCATCAAACCGAAAATCCCTCACCTGGGCACGCGAATCACTAGCAACTTCCGCCTGCCTCATCACATTCGCGCTCAGCATCATCCAGTTGGTCAGCATCCGCTGCTGTTCAAGATTCTCCTTACTGTAACCATCCGCAGAGCTGGCACCGAACATAAATGAGGGATCAGCACCACTGAACGCCGTAATAATACGCATCCACCCAGCCTGCACCATAGGCCTAAAAACCCATAAATAAAACCGGGGAAACGCGGGACCAGTCTGGCTGTCGAAAAATCTCGCGTGAGGAATAGTCGGATCCAAACCGACATAACCCGCAACCTCATCAGGATACTGATCAGCAAAAGCCTGCGAAGTCAACCCACTAATGGAATGACCCATCAGCACATACGGGCCTTTCACCCCAGCAGCATGCAATGCAGTGTGAACATCCCGCGCAATATCCGACGGCAACATAGGAGAGTCCGTCACGTCGCTCCACCCGTAGCCGAAGGGCTCCACCACCGTCACCGTCGCCCACGCCGACAGCTCCCTCACCAAAAGCTCAAAATCCAAATCCGGCGCCGAGACACCAAGACCCGGAAGCAGAACAATACTCGTATCACCCTGACCAGTGGTATGAACGTGCATCTTGTGGCCGTCGACATCCACCAACCGCCCCGGAGCCGGATGATCCGCCCGCTCCCGCGCCGTGAGCACCACATCCGCAACCTTCACCCCACCCAGCACCACAGCCGCCATACCAAGCCGCCGCAGCCAGCGCCTGGAACGAGGTTTCTTCCCACCTTCACTATCCATGGGGAACACCCAACCCCAAACACCAGACACCGTCAAGTAGGGGTGTCCCCGACCTGACCCCGAGAGGACCGTCCGCCCCGCCGTCCTGATTCAGGCCCGCCGCCTCGATACAGGAAAGGCGGACGTAGCATCCGTGCCTTCTCAAACGGCGACCCAGCGAGGTGGCCCAAATAACAGAAAAGCTCTCGCAGTATGCAGACACATATCAAGCAATGACCGAGCAAAAACCAGCGTCACCATCCTGATTATCATCCTGGTCCTGAGCCTCGTGCTCCTCGACGTCCTCACGACGAGAAAAACGGCAGTATACGACCGGCACCATGAAATCCCCCTCGATTCTCTGACCTATCAGCTACAGACTCAGCCGGGTCAGCTCTATGGGCAGCCGCCATTCCAGGGAATGCCTCCCGGCTCCCCCTACTACACCCCCACTCCAAACGAACGCCCCAGCAAAGCAACCGCGGCAGCCACCCTGGGAATCGTCAATGGGTCCCTGGGGATACTCCGCGCCATAGCCACGTTCCTCCTGCTGGCTGTAGTATTCAATAACTCCCAGAACCGCAAATTAGCAGGCAGCTCCTACAAGTCCTACGAGAACACTGCCGTCATGCTCAGTATCCACTGAGGCAATCTGCACTCTCGGCATTGTCCTGACTCTGCTGATCGTCACTGAAGTACTGCAAGTCGTGACTAATAGAGTTTATTCACAGCCACAGGAAAACCCGCGCCGACAAGGGCATTTACTGAATCGAAAGCTCCTCATAGATAACCCCCAATGAAGCTTATTCATGGGAGCCTCGGGAACAGTACGATTTTTGCCAGACCCCAACTGTGGGTAGCCATAAATGGCCCCCATGGAATCCCTCGCAAAATTCAGAGCATATCGAGCACCAAGCGAACTACTAGCTCACCATTCACCACCCTGGTTCCCGTCGATAGCATTACATTAAGAGTTTCAACACCCTTCTCGAAAGGGAGGTCATGGGTGATAAGACAGTCCACCTTACCCCCAAAATCCGGCTCCTCAAGTAATTTCGATGCGGCTTCTAGCCTGGTATTCGAAACACCACGATTTCCAGTAACGACCATCGATCGCTCAGAATCGCTAAAAGTCACACGGCACGGAGGCCATAAGCCACCTGTATTTGCGACGCGGACACCATACAGATCAACACCAGGAGGCTTATTCACAGACGGCGTGTCGCCCAGCAAAGCCCCTAGTCAGGGCGCACTTGAGGAAGGCTGTGAATAAGGCTCCAGGAAACTCTGGACTTACAGTATGAGGGGAAAGCCCTCCCACGAGATGCACGGCAGTAAGGCGCGCGCCGAAAGTTTGCGCTACTTCAGTCAAGCCTGGCGCCGTTCCGGCTCGATGCGTAGCAGACAGCATAGAAATACGGCCGTCTAAGGCAGATTCAAGATCCGCGACAGTGCGGCCGTTGACAACACGCGGCTCAAAGGCCCGTGTCCATCTAACTCCCAGTTCAGACCTATGCACCATACCTAGAGAAATCTGTTCTCCAAGTATTTGAGGCGCGACGACCGCCGCCAAATTGCCTATCAGGCCATCGCCAAGGATGAGGAGGGAATCGGGGGTCTTGAAACGGAGGCATTCCAGGGCATAGATAACCACAGCCAAGGGCTCGATAAGCGTTCCTCGAGCTGAAGGAATACAAGATGATATGCGCGACACCAACCCGCCAGAAACCGCTGTTTCAGGTATGCGAACACGCTGCTGTAAAAGACCATTTATATTGCGTCCCAGAAGAAAACTCGGATCAGAAGGGTGGGTGGGATTTACGGTGACGCGGTCGCCAACCTCAAATCCGGAAACTCCCTCCCCAACTTCAACAATCTTTGCAAGCCCCTCGTGACCAACAACCAAAGCTGGGTCATCTCGTAACTTTCGAAGAATCTGCATATCTGTACCGCATATACTAACTTTCTCCGGAGCTACAATAAGTTCTCCAGCCTCCGCCTCGTCCTTGTTCAGATAGTCAATTGCACAACGATCTCCACGTCGAACAACAGCTTTATGCTTATCCATATAATCATCCTCTTTTTCTATCTTATATTTCTGAGATATCCGGCTCTTCGTACCTGAGCGTGGGGTCATAGTCGTAGACCGTTGCCGGTGAGGAGCATTCTGAGGCGGTAGTTGTCGGGGTTACGGAAACCTCGGGCGACGCGGCGTGCGAGTTCGATCAACCCGTTGATGGCTTCGGTTCCGCCGTTGTTGGCGCCGCCGGTGGTGAAGTAGCCCAGGAACGCGTCTCGCCACCGGTTTAGCGTCCGGCCGAGGCGGGCGATCTCCGGGATCGGACACGACGGGAACGAGGCAGGGATCTTCTCCGCGACCCTGCGGCCGTCGGCGTGACTCGACTGGTGATAGACCGAGCGGAGCTGTTGGGCGCAGTGCCAGGCGACCTCGACTTCGACGTGTCGGTCGTCGATGGTGAACGCGGTCTCCAGGCGGGTCTTCTGCCGGTCGGTGAGATGCTCCTTCCCGGCACGCAGCAGGTTGCGGATCCGATACAGCGGATCATCTCTGCGGCCGCGGTGGCCGTGGATGTCCTGCTGGACCCGGCGGCGGCCCTCATCGACCGCGGCTGTGCCGAGCCTGACCACGTGGAAGGCGTCGAGCACCGCGATGGCGTCGTCCAACTGGTCGTCGATGGCGCATCTGTAGCCGTGGAATGGGTCCAAGGTGGCGATCTCGACGCCTTTTCGGAACGTGTCGCCGCGGTCACGCAGCCACGACGTGTAGGCCTCACCGGAGCGGCCCGGGACCAGGTCCAGGAGCCGGGCCCGGACGCGTCCGTCCTTGTCGCGGGTGAGATCGACCATGCCGGTGAACTCCTTCGGGCCGCGGCCGCCCTGGTCGACGGGCTTGGCGGAGACGTGATGCCAGATGTGTTCGTCGACGCCCAGTGAGGTGACGCCAGCGAAGCGCTTCTCGTCGCCGGCAGCGGCTTCAAGGATCGGCTTGACCGCTCGCCACAGGGTCCTCCAAGTGCAGCCGAGCTGCCGGGCCATCCCCTGAACCGAGGCGTTCTCCCGCCGCATCTGCCCGATCGCCCACGACGTCGCCCGCGCGGTGAGCAACGCTCTGGGCCGCGCGATGTCGGGGTCTTGCTCCATGAACGAGGTCACCGGACACATCGGCTCGGGACACAACCAGCGTCGTTTCCGCCACCACAGCCTCACCGGCACAGTGAAACACGGCGCGTCAATCAACTCCACCCTCTGCCGGCCATGCGCATGCGCGATGACCCCGCAGGCGGGGCAGCCCATCACCTCCGGCCGGACGGATTCGACCTCAACCCGAAGCCCCGCGTCGTCGCGCTGGACACCGACCACGTGAAGCCCAGGCAGGCCCAGCAGAAGGTCGCAGCGCTCGCAGTAACCGCTGGGCACACAGCAGCAGGAAGTAGAATCGGTCATCGTCGAGGTCCTCGGAATCGAGTGGTGTGGTAACCCTGATTCTTGAGGGCCTCGACCCACCATCACCCCACCAACACACCCGCCAACGGATCCACACTCACCCCACGCTCAGATACGAAGAGCCAGATATCCCTGCGCCATGAGCTCGGCACCGATCTCGGGGCAGACTTGGCCGGGTCTGTCCGATTAATGGTGTAACTGGCGGTTTCTATTGGTGGGTGCTGGCTGCGGGCATGCGGTCAGCGAAGGTCGTGGCGAACGCGTTCAGGGCGGGCTTCCAGCGCATGCCCCACCGGGCCTGGCCGGTGCCCTTGGGATCCAATGATCTCACGGTCAGGTACAGGGTCTTCAACGCGGCTTGCTCGTTCGGGAAGTGCCCGCGGGCGCGGACCGCTCTGCGGAACCTGGCGTTGAGTGACTCGATCGCATTCGTGGAACACAAGACCTTGCGGATCTCGACGTCGTAGTCCAAGAAGGGCACGAACTCGGTCCAGGCACCCAGCCAGAGCCGGATCATCGCCGGATAGGCCTTGCCCCACTTCTCGGTGAACTGTTCGAACGCCCGCTCAGCAGCCTCCGGGGTGGGGGCTTCGTAGACGGGCTTTAAGTCGGCCGCGATCTGGGACCAGTGCTTCTTCGAGGCGTAGCGGAAACTGTTGCGCAGCAGGTGGATCAAACAGGTCTGGATCTTCGCGGCCGGGAACACCGACCCGATGGAGTCGGGTAGTCCCTTGAGCCCGTCGCAGACCATGAAGAACACATCCTTGACGCCGCGGTTCTTCAACTCGGTCAGGCACGCGAACCAGAACTTCGCCGACTCCCCGTCCCCCTGGCCGGGCCAGATCCCCACAATGTCCTTGTGACCCTCAAGGTCGACCCCGATCGCGGCGTAGAACGGCTGGTTACGGACCTGCCCATCCCTGACTTTGATCACGATCGCATCGATAAAGATCGCCGCGTAGATGGACTCCAAAGGCCGACTCATCCACGTGGCCATCTCGTCGACAACCCGGTCGGTGATCCGGCTGATCGTGTCCTTTGACACACTCGTGCCGTAAACCTCGGCGAAGTGGGCGGCGATCTCCCCGGTCGTCAGCCCTTTCGCGAACAGGCTCAGCACCATGGCATCCATGTCCGACAACCGACGTTGCCGCTTCTTGACCAGCTGCGGCTCAAACGTTCCGTTACGGTCCCGGGGCACCTGGATCTTGATCGCACCGACGTTGTCAGTAACAACCGTCTTCGACCTCGTGCCATTACGGGAATTACCGCTGCCGCGGCCGACCGGGTCGTGCTTGTCGTAGCCAAGATACTCATCCAGCTCTTCGTCGAGAGCGGCCTCAACGATCTGAGCGGTCAACGCCTTCAACAAACCACCGGGACCGGTCAGAACAACACCAGCATCCTTGGCCTGACGCACCATCCACGCGATCGCCTCACGCTAAGCCACCTCCAGCTCAGCCGACTCCTCCGCCGACGGCGGTGATGATGATGGGTTCACATGCCCCAGTCTGGCCGACCCCACGGCCAGCTCACTACTCGTTGTTGTCTCGGTCATCATGACTCCTCCTGCCCTCACGGGCGATGGAGCCACTTACACCATTTCCCTGACAGACCCTCTCGAGAGTGATTACGGTCTACACTCCCTTGATCGCCGAAGTCCTCCAAGCCTGGGTGCCCAGCATGGAAGATCCTTGACCCGAACCACCAATACAAGCCGTCACCGGACTCATCTTCGCCTACACCCCATGAATAAACCTCATTGGGTTGGGGATTTTCTGCCACCCATGTCCTCAATGGCGTCCGCAAGCAGCGCACAAGATTTTTCAATTCGGTTTTTCATAGATTCAATCGATTTTCCGGCAGGACCCTGAGATTTTCTCACCCATGCGATAGGAGATCGCAGCCACTTGAAACGCCCTCCCGTTTCTGCACGCATGTAATCCTGAAGCACCAGAGCACATCGCGCCTGCTCAGGAGACACGCACCCCAAGTCTCTCTCCTTCCATTCCTTCAACTCAATCCACCAGCTTGCATCCCAAAGCCCTTCCTTCCTGTGCATTCCCGGCATTGCTGCGACAAGAGACACCGCCACATGCCAGATCACGAAACCCAGAGGCAGGATACCCAAAAATAAGGTTTTATGATCACTGAAAAAGATGATCAAAAAAGACATGGCTCCGCTGAAAGAAATTGCTACCAACCCAAATCCATTATCAAAAACAAGATTTCTCCAAAAAGAACCTCTTACACCCTCAACAAAACACTTAAGACACCTGTCAACACGGTAGCGCTTACCTGTGGAAACTGCCACAATCTCAGAAAGTACCGCAAAGACAATCGGAACCATAGCCAGTCGCCAGAATAGTATTTCTTCAAGCTGATTCTCGCGATATTCCGTCGCAATCCATAAGAATGCCCCAAAAACAACCACAGCCAGCGATATCCGCACTACCGGAAGCCATCTAATAATCCATAAACAGCGAGGATGTTTCCCCGCCAGCGGAACTACGTGCTTGCCGACGCCGCAATCGAGCTTCAGACTCCTTGTGACCTCGGCCTCCAGCAGCGCCAGACGCCACTTTCTGCGCTCCATTCCCTCAAGGCCAAGACGGAGCACATGAACTTTGGGAATCAGTACCTTATTAATCCATCCACATCCCAGGATGCCTATCCCCAGGGCGCCAAAAATTATCAGATCAGGGGCTTCTTCACGCGCCGATTCTTTCGGCAAGACGACCGCCACAAATATTTTTGCAGAAGTCAGTATCAGCGTTCTCCACAAATAAACAGCAACGAAAAATGCGCACCACTCGACCGCCTCGTCAGCCAGATCGACCCTGGACACCCCCGAGGCGTGTCCGCGCACAGAATTATTATTTTCTCCACTCGGACTGTTCCCGCCGGCGACAAAAACCCCTATGGCGGCGGCGGCAAGAAAAGTCAACACCAAAAGCGTGTCACTGAAATTAGCCCAAGGTGTTTCACGAACCCCACACAGTACTTGCATCCAAAATAACTTGTTTAGATTGCCATCTAGGCGACACTCTCCACCGGTCAACCCAAACCCTCTAAGATAAATCTCAAGGAGAGCCACAGAAATCCCTAGCGCAAATGCACTATAGCCACCGGCCCTTCCCCCAGATCTTCGATACTGCAAATACCTGTTTATGGCACCCATCGCAGCGTTCACCCCCGTCAAACGAACAGTCATGTCTCACATGAAACATGGAGGACTACCCCGTCCCAGCGTGCCCCTGCCGACTGGCAGGGGCACGCGACTTCAGCAGTTGTGGCCCGGAAGGTTCAGCCAGGTGATGCCCCGCTTCTTCTTGCCCACATCGCCCACCCGTTTGACGGTTTTCAGCTGCGGGTAGCGGGCCCGGATGGTGGTCTCGATGCGCTGGTGGAGGGTCTGGCCGGCGGCGGGACAGTCCTGGCACGCCCCACCGAAGTCGACCTCCACCGTCTCGGCGTCGTTGTCGGCCACCTGGATCTGCCCGCCGTGGCTGGCGATGTAGGCCGCCAGCTGGTGCTCCACGACATCACGGGAGATGTAGCCCAGCAGGTCGGCAGAGCCGGGCTCGACGTCCCAGCCCTCCTCCTCCGCGAGGGAGGCGACGATGGCGTCGCGGACCTTGGATCCGACCCTGCTCCACGCCTGGTCGGAGGCCAGCCACGTCCATACGCCGTCGGCCTCCACCATGGCCCGGGAGATCACCCCGTACTCCAGCATCGACCCGAAGCTGCCGGGCGCGCCGCGCACCTCCCCGACGGGCACGCCGCCGGTGGGAACCACCCACCGGACGGCCTGCGGGTCCCCGGGAACGGCCTCGGGATGGATCGGCAGCTTCCCGGTCATGTCGCGATCGCCCCCACGATGAGTTTCGCCGCGAACGCCATCACCCACGCGAGTCCACCCATGTAGATGAACGCGATGATCGACCATCGCCACGTGCCCGTTTCGCGTCTCATCACGCCCAGGGTGGAGGCGCACTGCAACGCGTAGACGAAGAACACCAGCAGCGCCGCGATCGTGCTCGGCGTGAACACCGGCTCACCGGCATGCGGGCCGTCCGAATGTGTCATTCCCTCCAGCGACTCGCCCGGATCCTCCGGATCCTCCGCGGATGCCACCTGACCCAGCGTCGAGACGACGGTCTCGCGGGCCGCCAGGGAGCTGATCACACCGATGTTGATGCGCCAGTCGAAACCGAGCGGATCGAAGACCGGCGAGACCGCCCGGCCGATGGCAGCGGCGTAGGAATTGTCGAGGGTGTAGGCCGTCACGGCCGCCTCGTCGCCGACATCCACCCCGGCAGCAGTCATCGCGTCCTCACTCGGGGCGGGAAAGTTCAGCAGCCCCCACAGCACGATGGTGACCACCATGATGATCCCCGCCACCTTCCGCAGGAACGCCTTGCACGCATCCCACACGGCGATGATGACGGAACGGGCGCTGGGAATCTGATAGGCGGGCATCTCCATGTAAAACGGCATCACGGTTCCGCTGCGCCCCGTGACACGCTTGAACACCCAGGCGGCGATCATCGCGGAGACCGACCCGAGCAGGTACAGGCCGAACATGATGGTGCCCTGCACCTGGAACGGCCCCCAGAACAGATCGCCGGGCACGACCATCGCGATCAGCAACGTGTAGACCGGCAGGCGTGCGGAGCAGGTCATCAACGGCGCACCCATCATGGTGGCGATCCGGTCCTTGGCCGACGGCAGGGTCCGAGTGGCCATGATCCCCGGGATCGCGCAGGCCACCGAACTCAACAAAGCGACGAACGCACGCCCCTCCAGACCCGCCATCCCCATCACACGGTCCATCAGGAACGCGGCCCGCGACAGGTACCCGCTGCCCTCGAGCAGCGCGATCATGAGGAACAGCAGCGTGATCTGCGGCACGAACGCCACCACCGCACCGACACCAGCGAAGATGCCGTCACCGACCAGCGACCCCAACCAGTCGATCGGGATCATGTCCTTGGCGATCCCACCCATCCAGACGAAGAAACCCTCGAAGGCATCGTTGATGGGAGCCGCGACGGTGAAGATGATCTGGAAGAACGCGTACATCGTCGCGAAGAAGACCAACGTCCCCCACAGCGGGTGCAGCAGCACCTTGTCTATGCGGCGGGTGCGTTCGTCGACATCCGGTGCGCGGTAGTTGGCGCTCTCCAGCACCGAATCGGCCCAGGCCGCGACCTCCTCATGGCCGGTGGGCGGAGGCACGATCGGCGCGGACCACGAGTCGACCTCGGCAAAGGCCTTGGACAACACCTCGACGCCGCGCTTGTCGCCAGAGACCACGGGAATCACCTGCACTCCGACGGCCCGCGACAGGGCGTCGATGTCGACGGAGCCGCCTCGCCGCGCCAGCTCGTCGGTGAAGGTCAGCACCGCGACGGTGGGGCGTTCGCGCTGCTGCACCTGGGCCAGCATCCCGAGGCCTCGGTGCAGCTGTGTGGCATCCATGAGCACGACGTGCCCGGAGATCGGCGAGTGCACCGACTCGCCCGCGTCCAGGACCTCCGTGACCACTTCCTCGTCGGGGCTGATCGGGTCGAGGGAGTAGGTGCCGGGCAGGTCCTCGATGATCGCCTCGACGTCACCGAGTTTGTGGACGCCCTCGTAGCGGGAGACGGTGACCCCCGGGTAGTTGCCGGTCTTGGCGCGCAACCCGGTCAGCGCGTTGAACAGCGTCGTCTTGCCGCAGTTCGGGCTGCCCACCAGCACGAAACGACGCAGACCCGTCGCTACAGGTGCGGAATGTTCGTCGTGACAGGTCATGGTTTCACCAGCACTCTCGAAGCCTCGGAGTGGCGGAGCACGATCTCGGTGCCTCCGACGTTGAACATGAGGGGATCGAGCAACGGGGCGCGGCGCTCCAATCTGCACGTCAGCCCGGGGGCGAACCCGAGGTCGAAGAGTCGGCGGCTGATCACGTCGTCACCGTCGAATCCGGTGATGCGCGCGCTCGCCCCGACCTTCAAGTCGGCGAGTGTCCTTGCGGCGGAGGGTGTCTCGTTCATAGTCGCGAACTTAGCAATGCCTTAACTGATCCAAGAAGATTTGCCCGAGGATTCATGAACTTTCGTCAATAGGCTCCACTTACTGGAACTGAATCTCAGTTTACTCATCCGTCCACAGAGCCCGGCGCGGAGTGTTGGACAGCGTGAAGTGGCTGCTCTGCGGACCCCCCAGCCGCGACGTCTCCCGCAACGACGGGCACCGGGCGCGAATCGCCGTCTCGATGCGCTGCTGAAGCTCCGTGCTGGCGGCGGGATCGCGGGAATCGAGCTGGCCGAGGTCGAGCAGCAGCCAGCGGGCGTCGTTCTCCACCACCTCGACGGTGGTGTCGGCCGCGTGGATCTCGTCGGCGAGATCACCTAGGAGCACGTCGTTCGCGACCAGGCGCAGCAGGTCCGCGGAGTCGCCGTTGATCCGCCAGCCGTCGAGATCCAGGGATTCGAGGATGGCCTCACGCACCTTGTGGCCGCAATCGGCCCAGGTGTTCCCGGGGGCCAGCCAGACCCAGATCCCCTCGGTTTCCAGCAGGGCCAGCGAGATCACCCTGTCCCGCATCAACGCGCCGAAGGGATCCGGCGCGGCCACCACCTCGCCGACGACTCCCTGGGTGCCCGTGTGGACCACCCAGCGAACCGCCAACGGATCATCCGGAACCGCCTGGGGGTGGATCGGCCGCATGGCATGGGTCATGTGATGAGCCTAGCGATACCTGATCCGAGAAAAGCCATCACCCACGCGACCACACCCATGTAGACGAACGCGACGACAGGCCACCGCCACGTGCCCGTTTCGCGTCTCAACACACCCAGGGTGGAGGCGCACTGCAGCGCATAGGCGAAGAACAACAGCAACGCTGTGACAGTGGGCGCCGTGAACACCGGTTCCCCGGCATGCGGACCATCTGTGTAGGTCATCTGCTCCAAGGCCTCGCTCGGATCCTCCGGATCCTCCGCGGCCGCCACCTGACCCAGAGTCGCCACGACGACCTCTCGCGCGGCAAGGGAGCTGAGGACACCGATGTTGATGCGCCAGTCGAAACCGAGCGGGTCGAAGACCGGGGAAACCGCCCGGCCGATGGCAGCGGCGTAGGAATTGTCGAGGGTGTAGGCCGTCACGG
>ERZ772948.1321-NODE-1321-length-14605-cov-2.441718_pt1 | contig 14605 bp, 11 predicted proteins | sample MGYA00511945_ERZ772948 | MGnify/ENA primary metagenome ERZ772948 (study PRJEB29015, sample SAMEA2737927) | human oral metagenome | biome: human oral; feature: human-associated habitat; material: dental | place: China | collected 2141 ... | reverse complement strand
GAAATCCTAGCCGCGATAGCCGTCTGGGTTCATCGACTGCCACTTCCAGGAATCGCGGCACATGTCGGCGAGGTCGTACTGAGCCTTCCAGCCAAGCATGTCAGCAGCTTTCTGGCAGTCAGCGTAGTTGGAAGCAACATCTCCGGCACGACGAGGTTCAATGACGTAAGGAATCTCTTTGCCGCAAGCCTTTGAGAATGCCTTGATAACGTCAAGCACGGAGCTACCGGTGCCGGTACCCAGATTGAAGAGTTCAACCCCCGTGCGGCCGCTCATCCATGTAAGTGCAGCGACGTGACCAGATGCAAGGTCGCAGACGTGGATGTAGTCGCGAACACCCGTGCCATCTGGGGTGTTGTAGTCGTCGCCAAAGACGTGAACCGCCTCGCGCTTGCCTACAGCAACCTGAGCCACGTAAGGGACCAGGTTGTTTGGAATACCTGCAGGATCTTCTCCAATAAGGCCGGACTGGTGAGCGCCAATAGGATTGAAGTATCTAAGTAGGACAACATTCCACTCTGGGTCAGAGGTGTGGACGTCGGTCAAAATCTGCTCAATCATCCACTTGGTCCAGCCATAAGGATTGGTTGCGTTCTTCTTGGGGCTTTGCTCGGTCAGAGGAAGGCTATCTGGATCTCCGTAGACGGTAGCAGAGCTCGAGAAAATAATTGACTTGCAGCCGTGGTTCCTCATGACATCAAGAAGAGTAAGGGTGTTACCCAGGTTGTTTGAGTAGTACTCAATAGGTTTGGTAACAGACTCGCCAACAGCCTTGAAACCTGCAAAATGAATAACAAAATTAATGGTGTGTTCGTCAAAGATACGGTTCAGTGCATCTGCATCATTGACGTCTGCCTCGTAGAACGAAAGACGCTTGGCGTTCTCTTCTCCCACAATGGTTTTGATGCGATCAATAACTTTTGCTGAGGCATTGGAGAGGTCATCAACAATTACAGCCTCGTAGCCGGAGTTGAGCAGTTCAACAACGGTATGGCTACCAATAAAGCCCGCACCACCAGTAACAAGTACGCAGGAATTTTGTGGAATCAGAGCGTCAGACATATCAATCCTTTCGTGGACTTATATTGTCATAAGTATACGGCTTTTCTGCGAAGCGTTGTGCGGTGCGAGCACACGGGTTTCTCGCCAGGTGCGCGTGCGGGCGCACGGGTTTCTCGCCAAGTGCTCCTTTCTGCCATCGCGCGCCTGACTTTCACTATGCGAGCCTGAAAAGTGCAAAGAATCTGTATTTGAGCCACCGATTCTTTGACAAAATCAGGCAAATCCACCGATTCTTTTACATTTTTAGGCAAAAGTTACAGATTCTTTGAAGAAATCAGGCGCGTGAAGATAGGCTGCGCCGCGCCAAATTTTGCGAGCCTGAAAACTACATCAAGTCTGAGTAAATTAACTCAGACTTGGCGAGAAAAACAGGCAAATAGCTCAGACATGGTGCGCTTTTCAGGCAAACTGTTCAGACATGACAACAAAACCCGGCTCCTACGTTGTGTGGGAGCCAGGTTAACGTTTAAGGTACGTTGACGTCAAAGCACATTTGCCATTAGTCGCCGTTATGCGCCGAGATAAGCCTTGCGAACGTCATCGTCGTGGAGAAGCTCCTGGCCGGTGCCATGCTTAGCAACCTTACCAAGCTCAAGAACGTATGCACGGTCAGCAACCTTAAGTGCCATATTAGCGTTCTGCTCAACCAGCAAAATGGTGGTTCCTGCATCGCCGAGCTGGCGAATAATCTGGAAGATTTCCTCAATCAGAATAGGAGCCAGACCCATGGAAGGCTCGTCGAGCATCAAAAGCTTTGGCCTGCTCATCAGAGCACGACCCATAGCAAGCATCTGCTGCTCGCCACCAGACAGCGTTCCCGCCAGCTGATTCTTGCGCTCGCGAAGACGTGGGAAATGCTCGTAGACCATCTTGACGGTCTTAGCGTTCTGGGAATCGGGCTGCGTATAGCCGCCCATCTCAAGGTTTTCAGCAACACTCATACGAGAAAACACACGGCGGCCCTCAGGGCACAATGCCAGGCCAGCCTCAACAATCTTGTGAGCGCGCTGGCCTACAAGGTTTTTCTCGTCAAGCGTAATGGTGCCAGAGTCCGGCTTTACTAGACCAGCAATGGTGTTCAGTGTAGTTGATTTACCTGCACCATTTGCGCCAATAAGGGTAACAATCTCGCCCTCATGGATGTCAAAAGAGATACCCTGAACTGCGTGAATGGCACCATAAGAAACATTAAGATCCTTAACAGACAGCAGAGCTTTTTCAACACCGGCTGCCTGAGTATTTATATTTTCAGTGGCCATTAACGCACCTCCTGCTTTCCAAGATATGCCTCGATAACGCGAGGATTGTTCTGAACCTCTTCTGGCGTTCCTTTTGCAATGATGTTGCCGTGGTCAAGAACAGCCAAACCCTCGCAGATACCCATAACAAACTTCATGTCGTGCTCGATAAGAAGAACAGCAATCTTGAAGTCATCACGAATCTTAAGAACATTCTCCATAAGCTCATCGGTCTCTGCTGGATTCATACCTGCAGCTGGCTCGTCAAGCAGCAAAATCTTAGGCTGCGTTGCCAGAGCGCGAAGAATCTCAAGCTTGCGCTGAGCACCATAAGGCAGGTTGCCTGCAAGGGTATTTGCAAGGTTCTCCATACCAAAAATGCGCAGCAACTCGCGAGCGTTATCGGCGCTCTCTTTCTCCTGCTTCCAGTGAGCCGGAAGGCGGAAGACGTCCTCAAAGAAATGAGACGTCATGTGGCTGCCCTGACCAACCTGAATGTTCTCCATAACAGTCATGTTGTTGAACAGTCGAATGTTCTGGAAGGTGCGGGCAATACCCATATGATTTGCTTCAACAACGCTTTTACCAGCAAGGTCGTAGCCGTCAATCATTACGGTACCACGGGTTGGCTTGTAGACACAGGTAAGCAAGTTAAAAACAGTTGTTTTACCTGCACCGTTAGGACCAATGATGCCAGAAATCTCGGTAGGACCAAGAGCGATGTTGAAGTCATTAACAGCAGTCAAGCCACCAAAGTCAATGCCAAGGTGCTCAGCCTGAAGAACTGGAATTGCACCAAGGTCTCGCTCAGGAATGAGGTTAGGAGACTCTTGCCTGATAAGTTTTGTAGTGTTTTTAGTTGCCATCGCTCTTACGCCTCCTTCGAATCAGTTGAGGCTTCTACCTGCACGTCTGCCTGCGTATCTGCCTGAACAACCGTCTGTGCGTTGACCTGCACGTCTGTCTGCTCGTCCGAGTCATCATTGTTCCAAGGGAAGTCCCTGTTCATGACTCGCTCAATAATGCGAGACAGCGAGAAGTCATATGAGCCAAACAGGCCCTCTGGCCTAAAGATCATGACCAGAATTAACACGATTGCGTAAGCAACCATGCGGTAGTCTGCAAAGGCACGTAAAGCCTCTGGAAGCACAGTCAGGACAGTTGCGGACACAACGGAGCCAAACATAGAACCCATGCCGCCCAGAACAACCATAACTAGAATCTCAACAGACTTCATGAAGCCAAACTTGGCAGGCGCCATAACGCCGATGCAGCCCGCGTAAAGGCCGCCTGCAATACCAGCAAGAAATGCAGAGAAAACAAAGGCAAGGGTCTTGTAATACGTGGTGTTAACGCCTGATGCCTCTGCAGCAATCTCGTTATCGCGGATGGCGAGAATAGCACGTCCATGTCTAGACTTCATAAGAGTATGAATAGCAAAGATGGCAAGCGAAACAACAATTGCCGTGTTCAGGTAACCCGTATATGCAGGAATACCCGTGAGGCCTGATGCGCCACCAGTAAGCTTGAATCCAAGAGCAGAGTCAATGTTTACCAGGACAACGCGGATAATCTCTGCAAAGCCCAGAGTAATGATGGCCAGGTAATCACCGCGAAGACGAAGCGCTGGAATACCAATAACTACACCCATCAGAGCGGCGCAAATGCCGCCAAACAAAAGACCCACAACAAAAAGAATAACTGCAGGTGTAGAGCCTGAGGCCATGGACTGAGCATCCAGACCAAAGAGTGGCATCATGCGAATGATAAAGATTGCGCAGGCATAACCACCAATGGACATAAAGCCAGCGTGACCCAAAGGAAGCTGTCCCAGATAACCGGTAACAATGTTCAGAGAAACGGTCATCAGAACATACACGCCAATTTGCTCAAAAACAACGGTCTGATAGCGAGAAATAAGGCCCTCTCCTACCAGGAAGTTTCCACCAAAGACAAAGAGTGCAACAAGAATTGCATTGATGGCATAGCGAGCAGGCATAGTAAGCTCACGACGCTGACCATCTTTTCCACCAAAACCAGTGACAATTACGGGGTTGTGGTTATTATCGCGTGGATACATTTTAGTCATGTGAGCCTCCTTACACTTTCTCGGTAACTGGTCGGCCAAGCAGACCAGTTGGTTTCACAACAAGAACAAGAATCAAGAGTAAGAAGACTACTGCGTCCTGCCAAACTGATAAGCCAAAGGCAGCAACAAAGACCTCAGAGAAGCCAACAATAAGGCCACCAATAACAGCACCTGGAATAGAGCCAATACCGCCGAGAACCGCTGCAACAAATGCCTTAGTTCCCAACATAACACCCATAGTTGGAGAAACCTGCTGATATGCCATGGAATACAAGATTGCAGCAATACCTGCAAGCGCAGAACCAACTGCAAAGGTAAAGCTAATAGTGCTATTGACGTTAACGCCCATCAGACGAGCAGCGCCCATATCCTCAGAAACTGCACGCATTGCCTTACCAAGACGAGTCTTCTGAACCAAAAGGGTCAGAACAACGGTTGCCACAATGGTGACGGCAACGGTCAGAAGAGCGGTGCCAGAAAGCGTTGAGCCAAATACCTGCACGGTTCCCAGATCAATGATGCTTGGAACAACTTTAGCGTCAGCACCAAGAAGCAGCTGAACGCCATTCTCAAGCAAGTAAGAAACACCAATTGCAGTAATCAGAATAGAAAGCCTTGGAGCTTCTCTGAGTGGTGCATAGGCAACCTTATCAATAAGAACGCCCAGCACAACACAACCAAAAATGGCGAGAAGAACGGCGATTGCAGGATTGAGTCCTAACTGAACAAGTGCAATCCATGCAACGTAGGAGCCAAACATGATGATGTCACCATGTGCAAAGTTAAGAAGCAAGATGATGCCGTACACCATTGTGTAACCAAGCGCCACCAGTGCGTAAATACTGCCCAATTGAAGTCCATTGAGCACCTGAGTCAAAAACATCTGAGGTTCTCTTTTCTATGAAGGATTGATCGTGTCATAGATGGACTCTTTGCCATCTTTAAAGGTAATAATCAAGGTGGACTTCACTGGGTCACCTGTTCCCTGATATGAAAGGGTTCCAGTAACACCTTCGACCACACCAGATGCAATAGCGTCAATAATGGCTTGCCTATACTCATTAGAGTTGTAGGTATAACCGCGTTTCTCGACAGTCTTAAGAGCGGAGCAAAGAATCATTGCTGCGTCATAGCCCAAAGAACAGAAGTTAGTTGGAGCCTCACCGTATTCCTCGGTATAAGCCTTAACAAAATGCTGAACTTTTTCATCTGGGTTTGAAGCAACAAAGGCAGAGCAATAGAAGCATCCTTCAAGGTCAGCCGCAGAAGCATAGTCCTGCTCGCCGCCAATGATGCCTGCCCAACCATCTGCGCCCATAAAAGGCTTTTTGCAGCCAAGCTGACGAGCCTGCGTCACAATCTTGCCGTTATCCTGGTAATAGTTTGGGGCCAAAATGGCATCAGGATCCAGTCCAATAATGCTGGTGAGCTGGGCGTTAAAGTCAACAGCTCCCGTTGGATAGCCCTGCTGGGATACAACCTCAATGCCCAACTCACGAGCTCTCTGGACAAATGCGTTGTTTACGCCAATCTCGTAATCGCCACCAGAGTTAAAGATGGTTCCTACACGCTGATAGCCTTGCTTTTTAGCAAACTCTGCAAGAACAACGCCCTGGAATGGGTCGGTAACGGTAGCGCGGAACATGTTATTGCCGTGAGCAACAACGTCTTCTGCCGTTGCAGATGCCGTTACGCAAGGAATGTTGTCCAGAACCGATTTCTGTGCCAGTGCAATGGTTGGCGTTGAGGTAACGTCACCTAGAATTGCACAGACATTCTCGTCAAGCAGCTTGTTATAGACAAGAATAGCTTCGGTTGAATCGCCTTTCTCGTCCTCAGCTACAGGGACAATCTGGCGGCCACCAGCTCCACCATTCTTGTTGAATTCCTTGAGGTACAACAAAATGCCGCTACGCACCGCAAGGCCATACTGGGCAACGTCGCCGGTATACGGTCCCATCACGCCAACGTAAATGGAGTTAGGGTCTTGGTTCTTTGGCGAACAGCCTGCTAGAGCAAACGACCCCGCAATGGTCCCGGCCACCTCCAAAAAGCGTCGTCGCGTTAGCTTATGTGCCATATTCATCTCCTTTTCTCCATAGCGTTGAATATGTGACACAACACAATATGGCTGCAGCCCTTAAAAAAGAACCACAGCCAAAAAATGTTATCTAACTTGAAATAATTTTAGAGATATTGGATGTTTCTACTAGTCCCAGCTTAACGTGACGATTACGCCTTTGACTTACAGCTACCCTGTACGCTTCTACTTACGCCTCGCGTACCAGAGGAAGCTCACCTGCAAAGTGACGAGGCTTGTAAGAAGCCTTATCTGAAGCGGTCTTCTCGCTCAGATCAAGTGAAGAGATCTTCTTCATCTTGCTGGTACCACCCTCAATAAGGCGTAGTAACTCGCGCGTTGGCCTTTCGTCAGCCGCCTGAAGCTCAGCTGCCATCTCACGCTCAACCGCGTCAAAGATGTCCTGAACATGCGATGACGTATCGTTTGTAGCCTTGACCAGCGGCATTGCGGTTGATTGTGCAACCACACCAGCGTAGTTTGGCTCGCGAGAAGGACGCATCTGAGCTGCGGTAACCTTGTGAGACGCAGCAGGTTTTGCACCCGACAACTCCACCGAGCTTGCAACTTCAGCCTCAGCAGCAACCTGACCAATGAGCGGCAACTGCACTGGATGATACTTGCGCATCTGCTGCTGATCATGGCGAGCTAGGTGCTCGTCCATTGCAGCCAGTGCAAGCGTCCAATCATCAGCATGCTCAAGCTCGTCAATCGTACGCTTCTCAGGGAAGACTCCCTGGTCAACGTAAGAGATGCGGCTAGAAATATCAGCAGCATGGTTGGTAAAGTCTTCAGGAATAGCCTCGGCGCCAATCTCAGCAATACCAAAATCGCGCGTAATGGACTCTTCGCCCACAGCCTTAGTCCACCAAGCTGTACCAACGTCACCAACTGTTCCGTCAGCACGTTCGATAATAGGCAGGCCGTCCATAGGATCTTGCCCTAAGCGCTCAAGAAGCACCGCAGCAGCACCTTTTGCACGTGCAACGGTACGCTCGCGCCAGCTCAAAAGCTTGGTGTAGTTCTCTGCAATCTGCGCGTAGTCGTTTGTAGAGTGCGCAGGAGTCTTCTTTGCGCGAACGGGAAGAACACCCTCTGCGGCCGTACTTACAACCTGTGACTTCTTTGCAGGTAGCTCAGTAGACTGAACGCGGATGGAACCAGTCATATCCCACTGAGAAGCCCTCATGTGCTTTGGCTTGTACGCAGCAATCGAGCGCCTTGAAGAGTCCAGAGGAATCACAATGCTCTCTTCTGGCGAGAAGTTCGATGCAGTTGCAACTTGCTTTGGAGACGCAGCCTCATCTGAGCTCTGGAACGTTGCAGCTGACTGGCTCTTTGCTTCTACCTCATCGATTTTCTCGCCACGATTTACCGAGCGAGAGACTACCAAGGCCGCACCAGAAATGACTGCAACCGCAGCAAGTCCCACTCCAATGCCGGTAAAGATTGCGCCAAGAGGCGTTTGACGAATTTCATTAGCGGTAAGGGCATACGCAGATGCTGGCTCTGCTACCAGAACCAGACCACTGAGCAGGCCGGCGACTACTGCCGGATTCCTACCTTCTGTCATACAAACTCCCCCTACAAACGCTAAGAAGATGTATGAAGACACACGCTAAATTTGCATATGCTACTAAACCCAATACGGGCGACGTGAGCAACGGGTGGGCTTCATTTCATCTTTGTGTAATCCGCTGCAACACATAATTGTGCTGTTAGAAATAACTATAGCGTAATTCATTATTTTTTACAGCGTTTTTAAAACTTTTTCATAATTCTTTGGCAGTTATTTAACAAAATTGGCGAGAAAAAAGAAGTGCCTCCCAACATAGATTGGAAAGCACTTCTTGCGTCATCTTTAAATCTGACTAATTCTGTGGATAGTCAGACTGTGCAGCCTTCTTTGCAGATCTAATCAGGAAGTCCTGGTTATTGTCGGTCTGCTTAAGACCACTGATAAGAGCAGTAGTTGCACGCTCGGTGTTATTGAAGCCTGCAAGAATACGGCGAACGCCCCAAACCATAGGCTGAAGCTCTGGCTTAATAAGCAGATCCTCATTACGAGTACCAGAAGAAACAGGATCAATAGCTGGGAAGATACGGCGATCTGCCAGGTCTCGATCAAGCTTGAGCTCCATGTTACCAGTACCCTTGAACTCCTCGAAGATAACCTCATCCATCTTGGAGCCTGTATCTACCAGGGCAGATGCAATGATAGTAAGTGAGCCGCCGTTCTCGATGTTTCGAGCTGCACCCAAGAACTTCTTTGGTGGGTACAGAGCTGCGGAGTCAACACCACCAGAAAGAATACGACCAGAAGCAGGAATAGCCAGGTTGTATGCACGAGCAAGACGTGTGATGGAGTCCAGAATAACCACAACGTCCTGACCCATCTCAACCAGACGCTTTGCTCGCTCAATGACAAGCTCCGAGACAACGGTGTGATTCTCTGCTGGCATATCAAAAGTTGAAGCAACGACAGTACCCTTAATGGAACGCTCCATGTCCGTGACTTCCTCAGGACGCTCGTCTACCAAGAGGCAGAAGAGGTGAACCTCAGGATTGTTGGTGGTAATAGACTGGCAAATGCGCTTCAAAATGGTGGTCTTACCTGCCTTTGGAGGCGAGACAATCAAACCACGCTGACCCTTACCAATAGGAGCCACCAGATCAATTGCACGGCCCGTAATGGAGTCTTTACCGTGCTCCATAGTAAGAGGCTGGTCTGGGAAAATAGGGGTCAAATCTTTGAAGCGAGGACGGTCCTTAAGACCCTCAACTTCCCCACCATTAACCTGGGTAACTTGAAGAAGTGGTGGATACTTGCTATTTACGCGAGCAGGTCCAACCATACCCAAAACACTATCACCAGGGCGCAGACCAAGATTTCTAATAATCTGCTGGTGAACAAAGGCGTCGTTATCGCCTTCCATATAATTGCCTGTACGAATCCAGCCGTAGCCTTCATTGCTAATCTGAAGAATACCCTCAACGGTCTTAAAACCCTCAGCAGCTGCAGATGCGGCGTATACAAGCTCAATCAAATCAGACTTATGAACGCCTGCGTACTCAATGCCCAGCTCAGTTGCTTTAGCACGAAGCTCAGAAAGCTTCATCTCTTGCAGAGCCTCTTTGGAAAGCGATGGCTCGCTTGCCTGGCCCTGCTTGCGATTCTTGTTGCGCTGGTTGTTCTGTCTACGATCGCGAGAAGGACGCTCCTGGTTGTTGGCGTGTGCGTTTTCCTGTGTCTTCTCGCCCTCCTGAGCCGCTTCTTTTGGCTCAGCATTACGATGTCGACGACGTGCTACCCCCGTACGTGAACGTCCTAGACGTTCTGTTGGAGCTACCTCGGCATCTACCTCTGCACCAGAAGTCTGCTCTTGAACTGGACTTTCCTGCTGCTCAGCACTGTCTTGATGTTCAACAATGCTCTTCTGGAATGCATTGTCATTCTGGTCCGCTGTACTTTCTGCCTCTGCTTTGGTAAAAGCTGGAACAGGGGTTACCTCTACAGAAGGCTGAGTTGCATCCTGAACAATCTTGGTAAGTCGATCAGTATCTACAACGTCAGAAGAGACCTTGCCACCTGCCTGGACCTGAGCCAAAACTTCCGCTTGAAGAGCCTCAAGAGTCTGCTCCTGTAAAGCACGCTCCTCCATCTCTTCTTTGCTTGGACGGCCACGACGACGTTTAGGAGGCTCTGCAATGCCAGCTGCATTTAAAGCCTCAGCCATAACTGCCTCTACTGCACGACGAGCCTCGGTCTCTTTTTTAGTTGGACGACCGCGACGACGCTTTGTAGCAGATGAATTAGAGGCCTTTTCTTCAGTTGCCTCAGAATTGGTATTTTCTGAAGTTGAATTTTCTGAATTACTATTTTCACTCTTACGAGGTCTACCACGTCTACGTGGTGCTGGAGTATTTTCTACATCATTTAAAGAATCATTTTGGACCGAAGATGTTTCGTCCGACATGTACAAACCTCTCTGTTTGCTCATCAAAATAATCTGTAAAAATACGTGAGAAATATGATGAAAGGATAACAAACAAAATCAAATAGGTGCAAATCCAAAAGGAATATACCACGAAAATGCCCGCCTTATGATGAAAAAATAAATAAAATTCACCATAAAACGGGCAAATGGGGATTTATAACCACTAACCCTTAAACCTCGAGAAACCCATCTTCTAGATTTCTTTAATCTGCATAAATCATTTAAACAGCTGTACGGCTCTTTCTTTTAACAATAATGTCTTCAATTTGCTGAACAATTTCTTTGATATACGTCTTGCCTTGAGGCGTGAGCTCAACCATAGTTACTCTTCTTGAAAGAGCATCGTCATGTTTGCGCTGTACCAGGCCACTTTCTGCCAAAGCAGTAAGAGACATAGAAACCGTTGGCTGCAAAAGACCAAGCGCGTCAACAATCTCTGTAATTGAAAGAGCGTCTTTAGGGGAATCTAGAATTGCAAGAAGGACCATATCTGCTGCCCTGCAATACAGAGCTCCCATAGCGTCAACATACATGACAATGCGCTCAAACGAAGTACGTGAAAGCGCCTGGCCGGGTGCAATACGAGCACAGGTAAGCTTGGACAGCTCCTCAACTGCTTCTACACCCTTTTCTGTGATGATACACACTACGTTGCGTCGATCAATGGCGCCTTCATCTCTCTTGATGAAACCAAGCCTTGCCAGGTGCGAGGTACGATGAGTAATCGTAGGACGAAGAGCACTCTGATACTCGGCAATTTCTGAAGTCTTAACAGGAGCACCCTTCACATTGAGGCGACACAAAATAGCAAACTCTTCAAACGTGAGTCGTCTGTTAGCAGGCACCACTCTTCTAACCAAGTTGTAAGACCTGCGAATGGACATGTACTCGCGAAGTTCCATAGAGACCTCCACTCTTATGCCCGAACCATTTACTATTTGCTCGCATAATGAGTATACCCCTAAAAAACACGTGTTAACGTGGGGACAAAACAATAGTTAGTCAAAAATATGTTAGAAAATGGTGCTTATATGACATCAAAATAGGCTTTTATATGCTGCAATATAAAATTTGAGTAATAAAAATTAATTTTATTATCTCTTTTATACATTAAAAAATTTTTTACATAACGAAAAATTGTGTAAATTATCTGGAGAAATTCACTAAAGATACCGTGCAGGTATTCAATACTTGCACGGTATCATGACAAAACAACATAGTTAGCTATCGTTTACATTGCTTCAGGAGCAGAAACGCCAATCAGATTAAGGGCAATTGCAAGTACGCGACGAGTTGCATCACACGCAGCAAGACGAGCCTTAGAAAGCTCTGTGTCTAATGGGCGTCCTTCAGAAGGAAGTACCTGGCAAACAGTATAAAACGCATGAAACTGACCAGCAAGTTCTTCAATATAGTGCGTAATGCGGAATGGCGCCCTATCACGAGCACAGCTCTCAATAAGTCCTGGAAACTCAAAAAGCTTACGGGCAAGTGCTTGCTCGGCTGCATCAGAAAGAAGTCCAAGATCAACTTCAGAGCCAATAGCCTTACTTGCAACAGCATCCATGCCAAGCGTCTTTGCTTCTTCAAGGTCAACACCAGCAGCGCGACGCAAAATAGAACAAATACGGGCGTGAGCATACTGAACGTAATACACAGGATTAGAACTATCCTGACGCTTTACCTGCTCAATGTCAAAGTCAATCATCTGGTTGGAAGACTTTGAAACAAGGGTGTAGCGCGTTGCATCAACACCAACCTCGGCGAGAAGCTCGTCAAAGTGGATACCAGTTCCTTTACGCTTAGACATTCTGACGGCAACGCCGTTTCTGAGCAGGTTAACCAGCTGACCAAGCAAAACCTCAAACTGAGTTGGGTAACCAAGAGCTGTTGCAGCAGAGCGAACACGCTGAATATATCCGTGGTGATCTGCTCCCCAAATATCAATAACGTGGTCGACACGCTGGAACTTGTTCCAGTGGTACGCAACGTCGGAAGCAAAATAGGTATACTCGCCATTTGTCTTGATAAGTACGCGGTCTTTATCGTCACCAAAATCAGTGGAACGGAAGAACAGTGCACCCTCATCAGAACGATAGAGGTATCCAAGCTTATCAAGAGCATCAAGTGCGCGGTCAACAGCGTCTTTACCCTGGTCATCCTTAACGTATAGAGAGCGCTCAGAGAACCAAACATCAAAATCAGCGCGGGCGTTGTGGCAGGTATTTTTGATGGACTCAAGCATCATCTTGTAGCCGCGCTCGCGGAACTCTGCCATGCGCTCATCTTCAGATTTGTCTGCCCAGACCTCTCCGTCATTTTTGAGGAAGAAAAGTCCCAGGTCAACAATGTAATCTCCAGCGTATGCATTGCCGCCAAGAGAGTTAATGAACTCGTCAGTAAACGGATGCTGCTCTGGATGAGCGTCATCTTCATCTGCAACGTATGCATTGCGGTCTTCAGCAAGCACCTGTGCAGCTGTGTCGGCGTCAATGCCGCGCTTCTGCATAATGTCAATAAGCTGCAGATAGCGCTTAGAAATAGAGTGACCAAATACGTCCATCTGAGAGCCATGATCGTTGACGTAGTACTCGCGCTCAACCTCATAGCCTGCGAAGGCAAGAATGCGGCTCAGAGAATCTCCCAGCGCTGCCCAGCGGCCATGACCAATATGCAGAGGGCCAACAGGGTTTGCAGAAACGTACTCAACCTGAACTTTCTGACCATCACCAAAAGAAGAGCGTCCAAAGTCTGCGCCCTGCTTACGTACGGTGTTAAAAATCTCATTGCCCGCAGCGGTTGACAGATAGAAGTTTACAAAGCCAGGACCTGCAACCTCAACACGCTCAATCTGAGCATCTTTGGCAATATGAGCTACAAGAGCTGCAGCGATATCACGAGGAGCTTTGTGTGCCAGCTTTGCAGAACGCATTGCAACTGTAGAAGACCAGTCTCCATTTGATGGGTCCTGTGGGCGCTCAAGTCCCACATCATCAATCTGGAATTCAGGCAACTCACCCGCAGCCTGGGCATCTGCCAAGGCTTGACGTACAAGTTCCTCGATCTTCTCGCGCATGGTTCTCCTTTAAATTCAGTGCACGTGTGCAGCGTAATTACGTAGTCAGTTGTGTAGCTTCTAGAGGACTACTCAGTTTCCTCGGAAGATTTTACCTGATGTTGAGCAGCAAGTTCGTGACGCAAATTGGCCAGACCGCGCTCAAGACCCACAGGATAAATCTGAGGGTTCAAGAAGCGTGTATACGCCGCGTCCAGACGCATGAGCGCCGCATGACAACGATCGCGAGCAACCTCAATGGACTCGCTCTCCCCTACGCGCTTGCCATCTTCTACCAGGCGAATCATCAATTCGCGAGAAGTTCCCTCAAGTTTGTGGGTTGAGTATGGATCAATGATATCTACAACAGTTGCCTTAGATTCTGGATTCTTGGTGACCATGTAATCTGGATCAAAAATCATATCACCCGCAGGGCAGCCGTTTGCATCATAAAAACGACGGATGTGTTGAATGCCAGGAACGGTGCGCTTGTATGCCATCTCAGACAGCTTGATAACAGGAGTCCAAGGCTCATTTGCAGACTGACGACGAGCGGTCAGCTTATAGACACCACCAAGAGAAGGCTGAGGATCGCAGGTAGCAAGCTTAGTACCTACACCAAAAGCATCTATAGGTGCGCCCTGAGCAAAGAGCGACTGGATAGTGTACTCGTCAAGGTCATTTGAAACGGAAATCTTTATGTATGGAAGACCAGCTTCATCAAACGCCTTGCGCGCTTCCTTGGAAAGACGTGCCAAATCTCCAGAGTCAATGCGAACAGCACTTAAACGCTCGCCACGCTCTTCCATCTCTTTTGCCACAATGATAGCGTTCTTAATGCCCTCATGGACATCGTAGGTGTCAAGCAGAAGTGAGCAGTTGGTTGGACTGGATTTTGCAAACGCCCTAAAGGCATCAAGCTCAGTATCAAAGGACATAACCCAAGAGTGTGCGTGAGTACCAAAGACAGGAATGCTGTAAATTTTACCAGCAAGGACATTTGAAGTGCTTGAAGCACCTGCAATATAAGAGGCACGAGCAACCGCCAGTCCACCATCTGGACCCTGTGCTCGGCGCAGACCG
>ERZ772948.1317-NODE-1317-length-14618-cov-4.176406_pt1 | contig 14618 bp, 8 predicted proteins | sample MGYA00511945_ERZ772948 | MGnify/ENA primary metagenome ERZ772948 (study PRJEB29015, sample SAMEA2737927) | human oral metagenome | biome: human oral; feature: human-associated habitat; material: dental | place: China | collected 2141 ... | reverse complement strand
GGTAGCGGCCCTTCTCCTGGACCATCTGCCAGGCGGCCAGGTACCCCGAGAAGCCCCCGATCATCAGCAGCGCGTCGATCTCGTTCCGTTCGATGGACCGGCCCATGGCGTAGTACTGGTCGAGCGTGGGGATCTGCCGCCGGGTGCCCAGGTGGGCGCCGCCCGTTCCCACCCACGTGTCGACGTCGCCCCACGTGAGCTCCCGAACCTCGCCTTCGATCAGGCCCGGGAAGCCGCCCTCGACGCCGAGCATGGTGAAGCCGTGGTCCACGCCCAGGCGCACGGCGGCCTGGGCTGCCGCGTCCATTCCCGGAGCGAGCCCGCCGGCGTGCACGATCGCCACGCGCGGCGGCCGGCCGAGCCTGGCCGTCGCGGCCGATTCGTGGGGGGTGGCAACGGGGGAGGACATGGTCTCGAAGATGCGGATCATCCTCTCGTACGTGCGGCCGCGGGCCGCGACGGCGCCCTGATAGTCGCCCGAGGCGAGCATCCCCTTGACGGCGCGCGTGTTGCCGATCGCCTCCATGAGCGGGAGGCGGACGATCCTGTTGCCGCGGGTGCCGACGATGCACGGTTCGTCCTCGTCGCCCGCGTTGATCACTTCGAGGGCCGCCGTGTAGCCGAGGATGGTCGGCATCCACCGGTCGTAGGCCGAGGGGGTGCCGCCGCGCTGGACGTGGCCCAACGACGTGATGCGCACGTCCTCGCCCAGGCGCTCGGCGAGGAGGTCGCGGACCTGCGCGGCCGAGATGGGGGTCCCCGAGCGGTCCTGGGCCCCTTCGGCCACGACGATGATCGAATCCCGGCGGCCCGCCGCCCGGCCCTCCCGGAGCTTCTCGCACAGGCCGTCCTCCCACCCGTCGGCCGGGGGAAGCTCGGGGATGAAGGCGTAGTCGCAACCGCCCGCGATCGCGCTCATCAGGGCGAGGTAGCCGCAGCGGCGCCCCATGACTTCGATGATGAACGTGCGTTGGTGCGAGGCGGCGGTCGACGTGATGGCGTCGATCGCCTCGATGATGCGGTGGAGGGCCGAGTCGGTTCCCACCGTCATGTCCGTGCCGACCAGGTCGTTGTCGATCGAGCCGACCACGCCCGCCAGGTGCAGCCGGGGGTGGGCTTGTGCGGCTTCGGGCGCGACCTCCCCCCGCTCGACGAGTTCGGCCAGCAGCTCGCCCCACAGCTCGCGGAGCTGGTCTGCGCCCGTGAGGGTTCCGTCGCCTCCGATGGCCACGACGCGGTCGATGCCCCGGGAGACGAAGTTGCCGACGGCGGCCCGCAGCCCGTCGCGCTCGCGGAAGGCCGCGCAGCGGGCCGTGCCGATGGTCGTCCCGCCCTCGTTGAGGATGCCCGAGACGTCCGACCACGTCAGCTCGGAGATGAGGCCCCCGCCTTCGACGGCGCCCTTCCACCCCTCGTGGACGGCGTAGGGGACGGCGCCCTCGTGAATGGCGGTGCGCACGACGGCGCGCACCACGGCGTTCATTCCCTGGGCGTCTCCGCCCGACGTCAGTACGGCGATCTTGGTCGGCTCGGCCATGGTGAACTCCTTCGTTTAGGCGCCTACCACTATTGTGCCCCGTCGCCGCTCGCTTCGGGAGGCTTTCGCAGGAATCGGAGGAGATCCCGGGCTCCGATCAGGGGACCAGGGCGGAACATGGCGGGATTGCGCCGCTTTTCGAAGGCTTTCAGGCTTTATGGCCTGCGGGTGGATCCTCGTCCGGTGAAAAGGCTGCGAAATGCACTTTCACCTCTTGTCCTTGAGGGTTCCAGTGTGGAAAGATGAATGAGTAAGAGATCTAAAGAAAGGATGCACATGTTCACTCTTCAAGATCTGATGGCCTGGAGCGGAGAAGGGCTTGAAAAAGCCAGTTTCGACTTTCACTGCGCGGCTGGCAAGTACAAAAATCTCAACGACGAGCTCATAGATGTCAATAATTCGAAGCTCTCCGGCGCATTCGCGGAATCGGAGATGCGCACTCGACGCGCGATAGCGGATGACGCAATGGACCTCTACTCGGGATGTCATAAAATCGAGTCTGATTTGACCGAGGCTTCAAAGGCAGTCAAAGAACTTTCCAGAGAGGCAAATGATATATTCAATTCAGTTTGCGCCGCTGGAGGTCACTTCACAACAGATGGCAATGTATATGATGCAGATCAAAATTACAAAGTAAATGTTGATCATATTTATAAGAGTGGAAGAAATCTTTGGGAAGGGATTTCCGATGCGAATCAAAAATTGAACGCAATGGTTGCCTTATGTATAAGAAAAGCAAAGGATATAGTAAATTTCATCGATGGTGTGTATAATGAGATTATTCAACTCAATAAAAAAGCAAAAGGCGCTAAAGCTTCAGTTTTGAATTGGAATCAAAGGCCTAGTTCGTCGTGGGATGTAGAAGAAGTTAATGATTGGTGGACATCTAGATCTCCTCAGGAACAGATAGATATTATTAAGAATAAATCCGATTGGATAAGAAATTTGGATGGAATTCCATGTAGTGATCGTCATAAGGCTAATATTATGTATTTGAGAAATAAATACATATCTATAAATAATGAAATGTCACTTATTATGCGAAAAAATAGACCTCCGTTTACATTGAATGAAGAAAAAAGACTTACAGAATTGAGCGATATGAAACAGCCGCTTGATATTCTACAAAAAAATTTCTCTATTCCAATCAGCGATGAGGAAATCAACATTCTTCTCAATCAAAAATCATTCAATTATTCGTTGATAGGTTTTAGAGATTCACCTAAAGCCAATTTACGTGCAATTGTGGGAGTAGGAGACGTTGACAATGCGAATCATGTGATGGTTCATACGCCAGGGATGAATAGTACAGTAGATAAGAATATATTCGGAAAGAACGGCAATTGGGGAGGGGGAATAAGAGATATGAATAATATACTTCAATTAACTCGTATGATTTTATCAAAATCAGATAGGAAAGATCAAAGTGTTGCTGGTATTTATAATTTGAACTATAATGCACCTAGTTGGAATGACACGCTTTTTAACACTGACGGATCTGTCTTATCGAATGAACATGCGAAAGATGGTGCGAAAAAACTCTCTAGATTGTGCGATGCCGTACAGACAACTCATAATGGTGACCCCCACATGATTGTTACAGGTCATTCTTATGGATCATTATTGAGTGCATATGCTCTCAATAGAACGACGGCCCCCGATGGATATACCGCTTTCGGCCCCCCGGGATTTGGGAAAGGGGGTAATTCCAACCTCAACATGCTTCCTGGGCATGTTTTCGTCGGTGGCGCCAGAGGCGATCCGGTAGCGGGATCGGCCTGGCATAATACTCCGCCAAGCGCTATTCCAGACCATAACGTCGATTATGAGCATTTCAGCACGGAAAAATGGAAGAGTCCGTCAGGTGAAGTCTATGCCGGATCATATGGACATTCAGAGTACATGAATAAAACAGATGACGGCCATTATCGTACTTCTGCGTATAATATAGCGAGTATTCTCGCTGGTAACGGAATGGCCGCTCCAGAGAACTGAGGACTATATGCAGCTGAAATTGTTCAAATTGATTGCAATATATTCTATAATATCACTCTTAGGAAGTTGTATGAACAAATCAGACGAATATATAACTGATAGGCACGTACATAAAAATATAAGCAGTTTATCCATAGTAGAGGCACGTTATAGAACGGTAAATCTTCTTTTATCGTTTTATGATGTTCTGACGCGTGATTTCGGTGTAGGGGAGTGGGTTCCACAGTCCGTTCAGGCACAGGTGGAGGAAAACTTTCATATCGATTGTCCCATCGGTTATACGTCGGAAGCGTATCGTCTGGCTTCTGCAGGGCCGTTCACTCGGCAGAATTGGCAGGCTGCCATAAATAAAATGCATGAAATAGCACAACCTTACGGTTTTAATGCACCTAAACCCGATATAAGTGAACCCGGTGGCGCGTCTGCGGTATTTTCTCATCCTAAAGGTGCACGCATTTATATTTCATATTTAAAAAGAAGCATAATTCAAATTGAAACACCATGCGTTAAAGGTAAACTTTATGATGAATGGCCCAAAGGCACTGAAAATATTCCTCAAAGGCTGCGAACAACGGGGAGGCATGAAAATAATGAACCTCCTGAAACATGGGCCACAAGTAATAAATGACATTTATTACTTGAAATAATTCTAAAGAAAGGAAAATAAGAAATGAATATCCTACGATACGATGAGTCCACTATAAAATCCATTTTATGGAAATTGGACGCGGCTATTGAACAAGTCGAACGCATTGACGGTGAAAACGCCATTAGAGCCTCAGAGGATGGGCTGGTGAATTCGGGCTTAAGCGCGAAAGCCGAATCTGCTGCCACGGCTTTTCAGAATAGTCGGGATACTATCGTCGAGCGTCTGAAGCACTACAGAACTGCAACTGAACAGGCCAGAACGATAATAAAAGGAACGGATTCCGATGTAGCAAGTAATTTTCACGGTCTTCGAAAACAAAATGGACATTCCTGACTGCAAACTGTCATTTTCGGCTATAAAGTGCAATGAATCGTTTGTTTTCCTCCGTCGAAGGCGATGAAACTACTCATAGCTGAATCGAAGTTGGTGCGGCAAATATTTGCCGCACCAACTCATTTGAGCTCTTATGGCATAAATAAATGATATTTCACTCCGATCCGGTCGCGGGATGGAATTGCGTGTCGATATCGTGCGCGACCGCGACGTTGCCCGGGCAGCGGAAGGCAGCCGCTGGCGCCGGGCGACCGCTCGCGTCCGTCTCCACCGGCCGGTTCGCGGTGGGCGGAAACGGCGTTCTCCCGTCGCCTCGCGAGCACGAGGGGCCTTCGCCCTGCGCCGCGCCGGGCGAGGGCCTGAGAACCTTCCACGGCCGGAGGCCGCCGGGGGAACGCGCTATCGGGTCGTTCACGTCGACGCGAAGGGCGCAGCCGCGGCCGGCCCCGGCTTCGACTCGGCCGGGCGCCGACGGCCCGGCCGGAAATTCTCCGCGGCTTCAGGCGTTGGATAGGCGTGTGGGATGTCTTCCCCGTGTGGGGGTGTGGGCCCGAAGCCTAGGAAGGTGGTACCTATGGGGCAGATGCCTCCCCCGCGCGGGGGTGTGGGATGCGCAATGCGCATCCGTCGGACGCACCGGGTAAGCTCGCGGTATTTGCCGCATATCGGACACATTCGAGGGTATGCGTCTCACACATTTCGACGGTGGAGGTGAAGAAGAGGATGACGGTTATCGGAGAAGGCCAGGCCATCGGGTTCTGGCTCGACGAGGACACGATCGCCTGGCCGACGCGCCAGGGGTCGACGTACAGGCTGTACTACGCGGCCAGAGGGGGGATCGAACTCGACGGGGAGAGGGTCACGGGAGCGGACGGCTCGGTCGAGCTGCTGGTCAAGGACGGCGGGATCACCTCCGGGCAGAAGGCCCTCGACCCCTACCTGACGGGCGCCTACACGTTCGACGGCGAAGACTTCGGAGCATTGGGCTTCGCCGAACCCGTGGACGCCGCAGCCCTCCTGACGGGGCAGGTCGTCGTCCTCCAGCGTGGCCCCGACGGCAGGCCCGTCGCCTTCTCCTCGCTCCAGACGGCGCGGATCCTCGACGCGATGTACGCCGAATCGGCGCGCCTGAGGCCCCAGGGCGTGACCTTCGCCGGCGGCGTCCCCTCGTTCGCGCTGTGGGCGCCTACCGCCAAGTCCGTCACGCTCCGCCTGTACAGGGGCCCCATCTCGGAGAGGTACACCGAGCATCCGATGAAGCGCGAATCGGACGGCTCGTGGACCCTCACCGGCAGGCCGACCTGGAGGGACAAGCCCTACCTGTACGACGTCGAGGTCTACATCCCCGTCACCGCCGTCACCCCCGGAGACGAAGTCCAGAAGGGGATCGCGGGAACCGTCCAGCACAATCTCGTCACCGACCCGAACTCGGTGGGGCTGACCATCGACTCCAAGCGATCGGTCGTCCTCGATCTGGCCGACGAGCGCTACATGCCCGAGGTGTGGGCGGACACCCCCGCTCCGCGGATCGGAGGCTTCGCCGAGCGCGCCATCGTGGAGCTGCACGTGCGCGACTTCTCCGCCACGGACGCGACCGTCCCCCGACGGCTGCGGGGCAAGTACGGGGCCTTCGGCGTCGAGGGCTCGGCCGGGATGGCCTACCTGCGCGAACTCGCGGCGGCGGGGATGAACACAGTGCACCTTCTGCCCACCTACGACATGGGCTCGGTGCCCGAGGACCCGGCCGAGCAGCGGAAGGCGGCCGTGCCGGCCGATGCGGCGCCCGACTCGCAGGAACAGCAGGCCGCCGTCGGCAAGGTCGCGGACGTGGACGCCTTCAACTGGGGGTACGACCCCCTCCACTACACGACCCCGGAGGGATCGTACGCCGTCAAGGCGAACGGCGGGACCCGCACGGCCGAATACCGCCAGATGGTGGGCAACCTCCACAAGGCCGGATACCAGGTCGTCCAGGACATCGTCTTCAACCACACCTACGCCTACGGCCAGGATGCGAAGTCCGTCTTCGAGAAGATCGTGCCCGGCTACTACCACCGTCTCGGATACGAAGGCCAGACGCTGACCAGCCCCTGCTGCGGCGAGTTCGCCACCGAGCATGTCATGGCCGAGAACCTCATGATCGACTCCCTGCTCACGTGGGCCAGGGCCTACAAGATCGACGGCTTCCGATTCGACCTCATGGAGTTCACCTCGGTCGAGTCCATGAAGAGGATCCGCGCTGCGCTGGACGGCCTGACCATGGAAGAGGACGGCGTGGACGGCAAGAGCATGTACCTGTACGGGGAGGGGTGGTCGTTCGGGACGACGGCCAACGGCTCGCGTTTCACGCCGTCCGTGCAGGGCGCGATGAACGGCACGGGGATCGGGACGTTCAACGACCGTCTGCGCGACGCCGTCCACGGCTCGCAGTCCGACGGGAAGAACGACACGCAGGGCTTCGGCAACGGCCTGGTCACCGACCCCAACGGCATCGCGGGAGGCGACGCCGTCCAGCTGCGCTTCTTCACCGACGTCATCAGGGTCGGGCTGGCCGGAAACCTCCGGGACTACCGGTTCACGGCCTGCGACGGCACCGTGAGGCGAGGGTCGGAGATCTACTTCAACGGCCAGGTGGTCGGCTACGCCAGCCAGCCGTACGAGTCCATCAACTACGTGGATGCCCATGACAACGAGACCCTCTACGACCTGAACATGTGGAAGATGCCCGCGAACTCGACGATGGAGGACCGAGTGCGCATGAACACCGTCTCGCTGGCCACCGTGACCCTGGGGCAGTCCCCCGCGTTCTGGCATGCGGGAACCGACTTGCTCCGCTCGAAGTCCATGGACCGCAACTCCTACAACTCCGGCGACTGGTTCAACGCCATCAACTGGACGGGGCAAGAGTCGAATTTCGGCGTCGGACTGCCCCCCGAGCGCGACAACCGGAGCCGGTGGCAGGCCATGTCCCCCTACCTGGCCAATCCCGCCAACAAGCCGGGGGCGAAGGACATCGCCGCCGCCCACGGCCAGGCGCTGGAACTCCTGGCGCTGCGCAGGAGCACGCCGCTGTTCACCCTCGGGGAGGCCGAGACGATCCAGCAGAAGGTCTCCTTCCCCAATGCGGGTCCGGACGCCACGCTGGGGCTGCTCGTCATGGTAGTCGACGACACCGTCGGGGAGGATCTGGACCCGGCCCTGGACGGGGTCATGGTGGTCTTCAACGCCTCGCCCCGCCCGATCGTCGAGACGATTGAGGGCGGCAGGGGCAAGGCCTATCGGCTCTCGCCGATCCAGGCGCACGGCACGGACCCGGTCGTCAAGTCGACGGTGTGGGACGCCGCCACCGGGACGGTGACGATCCCCGGACGCACGGTCGCCGTCCTCACGCTGCCCAGCGCGGGTGCGAGGCTGTGAGAGACGCCGGAGACACACCCTCGGCCCCGTGTCAACGGGCCGGCGCTCATGATGCGCACCCTCGGCTACTATCGACTCGGCGGCGCAGCGGATGAACAACGTGGGCCGTCCGCGCGGGGCCTCGGAGGCGGATAATATGACGGACAGGACATTTCGGCGATATACCGTCGCTGTTCGCCTTAGGATGGGGTGAGAGGCGCGAGGCTGCCCTCCGGCGGCCCCGCTCCCATCCGAATGAAAGGATTCATCATGACCGCACCCGTGGACGCCACACAGACTCCCGCTTGGTCGAGACTGACCGAACTCTTCCATAGATTCAACGCAGACTTCCGTGCGAGGTTCGCCGACGATCCCGCACGCGCCGAACGCTACTCCCGCAAGGCCGCCGACCTGTGGGAGACCCTCACCGCGAGCCTCACCGACGAGGACATGCGCCGGCGCTTCGCCGACCTCATGCCCCGCATCGCGGGCCTCGCCGCCGACGACGTCGCCCAGGGCGCCGCCCTCGCGCGGGCCGCCCGCGAGGACGGCATCACCCACCTGCACGCCCACTTCGCGTCCCTGGCGGGGCGGACCGCCTGGATCGCCTCGTCCCTGACGGGCATCCCCTACACGGTGACCACCCACGCCAAGGACATCCACCACGAGTCCGTCGACACGGGCCTGCTGCGCGAGGTGTGCGCGGGCGCCGCCCAGGTCATCGCGATCTCCCGCTACAACCAGGACTACCTGGACCGGGTGCTCGAGGGCACGGGGGCGCGCGTCGTCCTGCAGCGCAACGCCCTGGAGCTGGCGCGCTTCGCCTACCGCGACCCCGAGCCCCCCTCCGGGCCGCTGCGCGTCCTCGCGGTCGGGCGCCTGGTCGAGAAGAAGGGGTTCGCCCACCTCATCGACGCCCTCGCCCTGGCCCGGGGCGCCGGGATCGACTTCGACGCCCAGATCATCGGCGAAGGAGAACTCGCGGGCGACCTCGCCCGCCGGATCGAGGACAACGGCCTGTCGGACTCGTGCCGCCTGCTCGGGGCGCGCACCCAGGACGAGGTCCGCTCCCACCTGGAGGCGGCCGACGTGTTCGTCGCACCCTGCGTGCCCGGCGCCGACGGCAACATCGACGGGCTCCCCACCGTCATCCTTGAATCCATGGCCGTGGGCACCCCCGTGATCGCCACCTCCGTCAGCGGCATCCCCGAGGCGGTCGTCAACGGGCGCACCGGCGTCCTCGTCCCCCCGGCCTCGGCGAGCGCCCTCGCGCAGGCGCTGGGGGGCATCGCCTCCGGGCGCGCCCCCGCCCGGGATCTGGCCCGGGGCGCCCGCGCCCTCATCGAGGAGTCCTACGACTCGCGGCGCCAGGCCGCCCGCCTGGCGGGCCTCGAAACCGAGGAGGAGAACTGATGCGGATCGCATACGTGTGCGCCGACCCCGGCATCCCCGTCCACGGCACCAAAGGGGCCTCCGTCCACATCCAGGACGTCGTGCGCGAACTCGTGCGGCGCGGCCACGACGTCGGGATCCACGCCGTGCGCCTGGGCGAGCACCCGCCCGCCGACCTGGCGGGCGTGCCCACCTGGACCCACCAGCTCCCCGCCCACTGCGCCGACCGCGAGAAGGCGCAAGCCGAGGCGGCGGACGCCATCGCCGAGCACCTCGAAACGGACGCCCCCGACCTCGTGTGGGAGCGCTACTCCCTGTTCTCCACCGTGCTGGCCCGCCTGGCGCGCACCCGGGGGGTCAGGGGCGTCCTCGAGGTCAACGCGCCCCTCATCGACGAGCAGCGCGAGCACCGCCGGCTCGACGACGAGAAGGGCGCCCTGGCGAACCTGAGGGAGCAGGCGGGCGCAGCCTCCGCCACGATCTGCGTCTCCGACCCCGTGCGCGCATGGGTCGAGGCCCTCACCGGCACCGGGCGCGCCCACACGGTGCCCAACGGCGTCGACACCACCCGCATCACGCCCGTGGGCGAGGAGGACGGCCGCGTGGTCGTCACCTTCGTGGGCACCCTCAAGCCCTGGCACGGCGTCGAGCACCTCATCGAGGCCCGCCGCCTGGCGACAGCGCCCTGGAGCCTGCGCGTCATCGGCGACGGCCCCCAGCGGCCCCGCCTGGAGGAGGCCGCCCGCCTCGCCTGCGTCGACGTGGACTTCCGGGGCGCAGTCGCCCCCCACGACATGCCCGCCCACCTGGAGGGCACGGCCATCGCCGTCGCGCCGTACCCGATGCCCCAGCGGGAGGCCGACCACTACTTCTCGCCCTTGAAGGTCTACGAGTACATGGCGGCCGGACTGCCCGTCGTCGCCAGCTCGCTTGGGCAGATACCCGACGCGCTCGACGGCTGCGGCGTCCTGGTGCCGCCCTCCGACCCCTTCGCCCTGGCCCGGGCGGTGGACGCCCTCGCCCAGGACCCGGCCCGGCGCGCCGACCTGGGGGAGCGGGCCCGCCGCGCCGCCGTGGAGCGCCACTCGTGGAGCGGCGCAGTGGGCCGGGTGCTCGAACTGGCGGGGGGCGGCGATGCCTAAGAGGACCAAGGGCACGCGCCTCGGCGCCCTGTCCCGCACCCTGCGCCTGGTCGGCCCCGACGTGCGCCCCCACAAGGGCCTGATCGTCGGCGGCGTGACCGCCCTGCTCATGGACGTCGTCTTCCGCGTCATGGAGCCCTGGCCCATGAAGATCGTCGTGGACTCCGTGTTCGAGGCCGCGCTGCCCGGGACCGGGGACGCGTGGTCGGCGGCCCCCATGATCGTCGCCTGCGCGCTCCTGCTCGTCGTCGTCGTGGGCCTGCGCGCCGCCAGCAACTACCTGGCGACCGTGTGCTTCGCCCTCGTGGGATCGCGGGTGGCCCAGTCGCTGCGCGCCCGCGTGTTCCGCCACGTGCAGGGCCTGTCCCAGCAGTTCCACGCGCGCAACCGCAGCGCCGACACCGTCCAGCGCATAGTCGGGGACGTCAACCGGCTGCAGGAGGTCGCCATCACGGCGGGGCTGCCGCTGCTGGCCAACACGGCGACCCTGGCGGTCATGCTCGTCGTCATGGTCGTCCTGGACGCGCTGCTGGCCCTGGTGGTCGTCGTGGCCGTCGCCCTCTTCCTGCTGATCTCGCGCGGCTCCTCCCAGCGCATCACCGTGGCCTCGCGGAGCACGCGCAAGGGCGAGGGGCAGCTGGCGAACACCGCGCAGGAGTCCCTCGCCTCGATGCCCGTCGTCCAGGCGTACTGCCTGGAGGACTACATCGCGGGGCGCTTCGGCGGCGCCAACGGGCGGGCCGTGCGCCAGGGCGTCAAGTCCCTGCGCCTGGCCGCCCGGCTGGAGCGCTCCACCGACGTCCTGGTGGGCCTCGCCTCGGCGATCGTCCTGGTCGGCGGCGGCATGAGGGTCCTCGCCGGGGCGATGGGCGTGGGCGACCTGGTCCTGTTCACCTCCTACCTGCGCACCGCCATGAAGCCGCTGCGCGATATGGCCAAGTACACGGGCCGCATCTCGCGGGCCGGGGCGTCGGGCGAGCGCGTCGCCGACCTCATGGAGGTCCCCCAGGACATCGTCACCGCCCCGGGGGCCCTCAGCCCCGCCCGGATCGGCGGCTCCTTGGAGTTCGACCGCGTCGTCACCGAGTACGACGGCGTGGAGGTCCTGCACTCCCTGTCGCTGTCGGTCGCCCAGGGGGAGAGGATCGCGATCATCGGCCCCTCCGGGTCCGGCAAATCCACCCTGGTCTCCTTGGCGGTGCGCGCCCAGGACCCGGTGCGCGGGCGCGTCCTGATGGGCGGCTACCCGCTGACGGCCCTGTCGCTGGCGGCACTGCGCTCCAACGTCACACTGCTCCACCAGGACGCCGTGCTCTTCGCCACCTCGATCCGCGAGAACATCGCCCTGGGCCGCGAGGGCGCCTCCTACGAGGAGGTCGTCGCAGCGGCCAGGGCGGCCAACGCCCACGACTTCATCATGGAGATGCCCGACGGCTACGAGACGGAGGTGGGGGAGCGGGGCGGCACCCTGTCGGGCGGCCAGCGCCAGAGAGTCGCCATCGCCAGGGCGCTGCTGCGCGACACCCCCATCATCATCCTCGACGAGGCGACCACCGGCTTGGACCCCGCCTCCGCCGGCCTCGTCCTGGACGCCATCGACGGCCTCGTCAGGGGGCGCACCGCCCTGGCCGTCACCCACGACCCCCAGGTGGCGCTGCGGTCCACCCGGGTCGTGTGGATCGAGGAGGGGCGCGTCCTGCTCGACGGGCCGCCCTCGCGGCTGCTCGCCGAGTCGCGCCGGTTCCGGGCGTGGGCGGCCAGCGCCGCCGTCGGCGCCGACGGGAAGGGGGCGCCATGACCCCGTCGTCCCTGGCCCTGGCGGTCTCGACGCTGCTGGACCCCGAGCGCCTCTCCGGCGCCGTGGGGGAGGCGCGAGTGGCCACCCGTGTGCGCATCAAACCGGGGGTGTCCGTCAGCGCCTCCCTGGCCGACTCCTCCGGCGCCCCCGCCGGTTGGGCGCGCGTCCTGTGGCCCACGGCCCACTCGAAGGCCGACAAGGCCGCCGCCAGGGCCGCCGGGTAGAGCCCGCCGGCCCCCGGACGACGGGAGCGCCCCGACCCCATCCGTCCCAGCGGCGAGGAGACGGCCGGCGCGGCGACCTCGCACAGGTGCTCCACCAGCGACGGCAGTGTGCGCACCGCCGACTGGAGACGGCCCCAGCACCAGCCGCACAGGCGGCCGGCCTCGGCCGGACGCGGCAGACAACCCCGGCACTCGATCACCTCGCCAGCCTGATTCACGGCGCTCCCGTCGCAATCGGCCAGGTGCTCACCGCGGATCGAACAGCCCGAAGCACAGATCATGGAAGTCCCTCCTCCGGTGCAGAACGCACAGTTGAGAATCCTTCGAGCGCTCCCAGCATCATCGTCGTTTCCTTCTCCTGCGGGGACGCCCACGGCGGGCGCCCCCCGTCCCAGTCCCGTCCCGACTCCGTCCCGGCCCGGCCCCTCCCGGACCCTCCCCGCCCCAGTCCCGTCCCGTCCCGGGGAGTACGGACTCCGTACCCCTCGAGTTCGGACTGAGTCCGGACTGAGTTCGGACTGAGTCCGGAACTCGAGGCGGACTCGGGTGAGACTCAGAACACACGGGCTGTGGTCCTGCGGGACGGGACGACCGGTCGGACGGCGGGCCGGAGCCGGGGGTGGCGGCCCACGAGCTGCGCTGGCTCAACGGGTCAGGGGGCGCCGAGATCCGGGGACGCCGCATGCGGTCCCCCAGTGCAACCGTCTGCGCGGCTCCGCTCCCACCCCGCCGTCGGCGCCGGGGTTCGCCCCATCGGGGCTACGTCCCTCGGACGCGCCGTCCGGCGGGGCCGACTGCGATGAGGGACCCGCGGGCGCACCGTGATCCGCGGTGCCGGGGTGCACGCCCTGGAGCCCCTGCGGACGCCCCGCAGCAGGCCGCTGCGGGACCGGGGGCGTTCCCAGGGCGCGGACCACCCGACCGGCCTGATCAGGGCCGGGGGCGTCCACCTTCGATTCGGAGTCGGCCGCCGCCGGGGAGGCGGGGGCGGGAAGCAGGCCGCGCTCGGTCAGCATCTTGCGCGACCACGCGCCGTAGTACGGTTTCGCCGGCGGCGGGAGCAGCCGGTGGGACGCGCCCCACGAGCCGTCCTCGTCGTCCTGACGAGCACTGTTGCAGGTGATGCAGGCCACCACCAGCGTGTCCACGGTCCCGGGCCTGCCGGGTTCGAGGTGGTCCAGGGTGGCCTTGCGGTTGGAGACCTTGCCGGTCCAGTGCACCTCCCGGTGGCACCACCGGCAGTAGTCCCCGTCACGCAGGATCACCGGCCACTTCAGGTTCGGGTCGGAGTTGTCCCGCTTGCGCTGCCGCTCCCAGTCCAACTCCTCCTTCTTGCGCAGGTGGATGAAGTCCGGGTCCTCCACCAGCTTCACGCCGGGCAGGCCGTCGATCTCGACGCGCTCGAGCAACCCGACCCGCACGCACATGCCGGTCAGGACCTCGGCGCGTCCGAAACCGCCGGCGGCCTTGATGACCTGCCCCATGTTCAGCACGTAGTCGGTCGTGTACTTCGCGGACTCGCCCGACAGCGTCATGATGAACCCCCGCACCTCGTTGAGGGTCCTCTCATCGGCGTCGGGCAGCGTCTGAACCGCAAGCAGACGAGGATCGTCCGCCGCGGTATCGCCGAAGCGCTGCCAGGCCATCAAGGAGTCCAATCAGTCGAAGTGAGAAGGAAAAAGGGGCGGGCCGCGAGCGCGGTGGGGCGCGGGGGCCCGGAGCGAGGTGCGGGGGCGTCACGGCTCCTCGATCCCGTCCCAGGGCACGAGGTCCTCGATCGCCCGGTCCAGGGACTCGTACTGCCAGGATTCGATCCTGGGTCCGTCCCGGAGCGCGTCCAGGATCGTCTCCCGCTCACGGGCCAGGTCCTCCAGAAGGCGGCGCGGGACCGGGGTCGTGTCGGTCGTGTGGCGCATCTGGGTCGAGGCGCGCTCGAGGTAGTACATGGCCCGTCGCAGGACGATGTCGAGCTCGGCGTCGTCCAGGCCGGCCGTGTGAGCGGCGACGGCGACCTGGAAGACGGCCAGGCGCTGGTGCCGATCCGGGCGCGGCGGCGTCGGAACCGTCCCGGCGGAGGGCGCGGGGGTCCGCGGTCGACCGCCGCGCCCGCGGCGGCGTCGACGCCGGCGCCTCCCGCTGGTCTGCTCGTCGC
>ERZ772948.1315-NODE-1315-length-14628-cov-5.685583_pt1 | contig 14628 bp, 12 predicted proteins | sample MGYA00511945_ERZ772948 | MGnify/ENA primary metagenome ERZ772948 (study PRJEB29015, sample SAMEA2737927) | human oral metagenome | biome: human oral; feature: human-associated habitat; material: dental | place: China | collected 2141 ... | reverse complement strand
GTTCAAACCACTAGTACCATAGTGTTGCACTTGAAATCCGAATCCAAGGACCTTTATTTACATGATGGCAGACAGAATGCCCATCTGACCATGCTTCAAGACATTCTGATTGTTACCAAAGACCAATTCAATGACTCAGAAAACACACACCATCAAAACCTACCTCGTCGGCGGCGCCGTCCGCGATTATCTTTTAGGTTTGCCCGTCAAAGACCGCGACTGGGTGGTCGTCGGCGCTGACGCACAAACCATGCTGGCACAGGGCTTCCAGCCGGTCGGCAAAGATTTTCCCGTGTTCCTCCACCCCGACACCCACGAAGAATACGCCCTCGCCCGCACCGAACGCAAAACTGCCAAGGGCTATGCCGGTTTCAGTTTCCACGCCGACAAAGACGTTACGCTGGAGCAGGATTTGATGCGCCGCGACCTGACCATCAACGCAATGGCGCGGGATTCAGACAACCTCATCATCGACCCTTTCGGCGGACAACAGGATTTGGCGGCAGGCATTTTGCGCCACGTCTCGCCCGCCTTTGCCGAAGACCCCGTCCGCATCCTGCGTACCGCCCGCTTTGCCGCGCGCTACGGGTTTGAAATCGCCGAAGAAACCATGAAACTGATGCGACAGATGGTGGAAAACGGCGAAGCAGACGCTTTGGTAGCCGAACGCGTCTGGCAGGAATTGGCAAAAGGTTTGATGGAAAAAAATCCGCGCAGAATGATTGAAGTGTTGCGCGAATGCGGCGCGCTCAAAGTCTTGCTGCCCGAAGTCGATGCCCTCTTCGGCGTGCCGCAACGTGCCGACTATCATCCGGAAGTCGACAGCGGAATCCATACCCTGATGACGCTGCAACGTACCGCCGATATGGGCCTGAGCCTGCCCGAACGCTACGCAGCCCTGCTGCACGACTTGGGCAAAGCCAAAACCCCACCCGACATCCTGCCCAAACACCACGGACACGACCTCGCAGGCGTCGAGCCCGTACGCAAAGTCAATCAACGGCTGCGCGCGCCGAAACACTGCGCCGAGCTTGCCGAGCTGGTTTGCCGCTGGCACATCATGTTCCACCAAGTCGAGCAATTCAAAAACAAAACCATCTTAACCGTCCTGAAAAAAACCGATGCTTTCAGACGACCCGAACGCTTCGGCGCCGCCTTAAACGTCTGCATTGCCGATACACAAGGTCGTCTGAACCGCGAAAATACGCCCTACCCGCAACGCGCGCACTGGCTCGCCCTGCTCGAAGTCGCCAATCAAGTGGATTCGGGCAAAATCGCCGCAGAATGCCGCGCACAGGGAAAAGCACACCTTATCGCCGAAGAAATCGACCGGGCGCGGTTGGCTCAAATCACCCCGCTGCAAAAAGCGTATCAGGCGGCGCAAGACAAAACAGAAAGACATTAAAACGCCCAATGCAGCGACTTTTAAAGTTTTGAGGACGATACCCAACCCAAGCTTTGAAACAGCCGCCGCCATATCCGCTATAATCTGCCTCTCAGCCATTCCGTTCCAAACATAAAAACCATGACCCTACAAACCGATTTATTGCCCAAAATCAACAACGAAGATTACCAACGCCTCATCCTCAAACACAGCGTAGAATTCAGCGAAGGCGAAATCCGCCTGCTGAACGAAATCCTCGAAAAATTCACCTTCGACGTCGTTCAGGCGCAGGCATTGGCGCAGGCGGTGATGCAGCAAGTGCGCTTCGATCCCAACGCCTACCACATCGACAGCGACGACGAAGACACCACAGGCATCTGCCCCCACTGCATCAACCCGCCCATGCCGCCCCTGCGCGATTACCTCGTTTGGCGCGAAACACGCGGCTGAATCCCTTTCAAAAAGGTCGTCTGAAAACAGCAAACCGCTTTTCAGACGACCCCGAACCCACCGGAAAACCCATGCTGCAAACCGACAACCTGACCGCCGCCCAGCCCCAGCGCATCATCACCGCACAAAGCATCTCCCCACAGGAAGAGCTGCTCGAGCGCGCCCTGCGCCCTAAAACGCTGGACGACTATATCGGGCAAGACAAAGCCAAAGAACAGCTCGCCATCTTCATCCAAGCCGCCAAAAAACGCGGCGAAGCCCTAGACCACACCCTGCTCTTCGGCCCGCCCGGACTGGGCAAAACCACATTGGCGCACATCATCGCCAAAGAGCTGGGCGTCAACCTGCGCCAAACCAGCGGCCCCGTCCTCGAACGCGCCGGCGACCTTGCTGCCCTTCTGACCAATCTTGAGCCGCACGACGTATTGTTCATCGACGAAATTCACCGCCTCAGCCCTGTCGTCGAAGAAATCCTCTACCCCGCGCTCGAAGACTACCAGCTCGACATCATGATAGGCGAAGGCCCTGCCGCCCGTTCCGTCAAAATCGACCTGCCGCCCTTCACGCTCGTCGGCGCAACCACCCGCGCAGGTATGCTGACCAACCCGCTGCGCGACCGCTTCGGTATCGTTGCCCGCTTGGAGTTTTATCAAAATCAAGACCTTGCCACCATCGTCAGCCGTTCCGCGCAATTACTGCAACTCGACATGGGCGAAGAAGGCGCGATGGAAGTCGCCAAACGCAGCCGCGGCACACCCCGCATCGCCAACCGCCTGCTGCGCCGCGTCCGCGATTTTGCCGATGTGAAAAACAACGGCGTCATCGATGCCGCCATCGCCGATGCCGCTTTAAGTATGCTGGATGTGGACGCGCAAGGTTTGGACGTCATGGACAGAAAATTCCTCGAAGCCATCCTACACAAATTCAGCGGCGGTCCCGTCGGCCTTGATAACGTTGCCGCCGCCATCGGCGAATCCACGGACACCATCGAAGACGTTATCGAACCCTACCTCATCCAACAAGGCTTTCTGCAACGTACCCCGCGCGGCAGAATGGCCACCGAACGCACCTACCTGCACTTCGGCTTGAAAATGGAAAAATAAGCGTATCGAAATGAAGAAAGGTCGTCTGAAACCGGATTTTTGGTTTTCAGACGACCTTTTTGTATCCATTCAAATGGAAGACTTGAGTAAGAATAAAGGCAAGGCTTTTCTCACAAGCTAGTGTTTGTCCTCACCCTCTTTGGCAGTATCTTTCCCGCCGTCTTTATCTGTCTGAACCGGCGCCACTGGGAAAAACAATATCAGCGGGTTGGCCTTAATTTGCTGCCAGAAGCTTTTGCACAAGTTGCCGACGCTGCCGATTTTCGTGCCGCGCGAGCGCAGGGCGACGAAGAGCGCGAGGGTGAAGCTGACGATGAGGTTGACCAAGCCGATGGCGAGGACGCTGCAAATGCCGAGCATAAATGTACCAAAGCCGACATTGCCGCTGACGGCGGCATAGCCGAGGTTGGCGGAGGAGAAGGCGACATGGCGGATATCCAGCGGCAGGCCGAGGAGGTGTCCGAAGTAGCCGGTCATGCCCAAGAGCATACCGAAGATGAAGTTGCCGGCCAGCGAGCCGTAGTGTTTGTGGATGTAGGCGGCGAGAACGCGGCGGGGTTTGGGGCGCATGATTTTGCGCAACAAGGGGTTAAAGGGCAGGCGTTGGCGCAGGTTGAGGTAGTCGGCGCGGTTGTCGAAGAAGCCTGCGATGATGCCGGAACAAAACAGCCACAAGCCCGCAATAGCGGCATACCATAGGGTCGGATGATTGATGATGTCTATGGATTTGAACTGGTAGGCGGTGGTGTGGGCATCAAGTATGGGCTGTTGGTTCAGATGGGCATAGCCGAACGATATGGCGCACGCCAAAAGGATGGCGATGGAAACGTTACCGAAGACGGCGACGCTTTGAGAGCGGCATACGTCGATAAGGAGCTTGGCGAGCTTGTTGTCCACCGCTTTGCCGCCTTCATTGAGATCAACTTGTTCGGCGAAGCTGGCGGCAGTCATGGCGGGCTGTTTGGTGGCGACGGTACAGTGCAGCATGTGGATGATCATGAAGCCTATGCCGTAGTTTAGCCCTGCCAACAAGGAGGTAACGAAGGGGCTGAAGCCGAGTGAGCCGATATGGATTTTATACAGCGCCATCAGGGCGATGATGACGCCGCCGCCTGCCGCGGAGTAGAACATTTTGAAATATTCTTTGCGGTTGCGGGTAATGTAATGCTCGCCGTGGTGGCTTTTGTTTTCGGTAATGCTGCGGGCGAGCATACGGATGCTGCTGCGGCGCAGATGGTGGGTGCTGTATTGCTCGACCGCGGCGTAGATGAGGGAATTCATCAGGGTAATGGTGAGGCGGTTGCGGTTGCCGGCATCGGTTTGGATGTCGGTGAGCAGTTTCAGACGACCTATGGTCTGCTGGAGCCGTTCGAGCAGGTGGGCGACTTTGACGGACGAGCCTGAGCCTGCGCCCGTTCCTTTGCGGCGCAGATAGTCAATTTGCTTGCTGCACTGGTCGAACATGACTTCGAGGTGTGCGGTGTCGTAAGGGCTAGTGTCGTTACGGTAGTGTTCGACCAGTTTGGCGGTTTCGCGTTGGAGGGCGACGAAGGGCGAATCGGCTTCGAGCAGGCGCGGGGCGATGCGGATAAGGTCGGGCTCGAGGGCTTCGGACGCAATCCAAATGGCGAGCATTTCGATGGCGCGCAGGCGAGCGTCAACCAACTGGCGGCAGGCGTTTTGCAGTAAGGTGGGATCGACGCTGGTGCGGATAAGGTCGTACAAGCTCAACCATTGGCGGATGCTGAGGGTTTGCAGCCATCTGTCGTCGTTTTCCGAATGGAAAAGATAGAGGAATACTTCGCGCAGGTTAGCGAAGTCTTTATAGGACGGGCTGAAACGTTCGTATATGCGTATGCCCATCTCGCGGGTAAAACTGTGGCGCGAGAAGATGCCGAGTTTGATCAGCGCGGGATAGATATGGACTTGCGAAAGCCAGTGGTAAAAACGACCGCTGAAGTTTTTTGCGAGTTCTTCGTCTTGTTTGAGCGTGGCGATAATCAGGTCGAAACGTTCTGCCGCCTGTTTTTTGCCGCCGCGCCGCAGGAATTTGATTAAGGCATTGAGAATAAGGACGAAATCGGTATCGGTCAGGCTTTTGGAAAGTAGAGGATGTAGATTTTGGTGAGTAATTTTTTCCATTGCAGTATTTTTACACAAAACGGCGGGTTTGATAAGTTCGGGTAATTTATGCAACCTGCTGTAAGCACATTCGATATTTTGGAGCAATGTTTGACGATTTCAACCCTCTTTGTTTTGAAAAGGTCGTCTGAAAACCGTTTTCAGACGACCCCTTGTTTATTTCAGCAACTCTTCGGGAATTTTGCAGACGGGAATCGGATTGACTTTGTGTTGCATGGCTTTGTGCAGGCGGGTGTAGATTTCTAAGACTTCGCGCTGCCTGCCTTCAAAATCTTCGGGACAGTGCGTGCCGTAAACGCTCATTGCCCATTCGAGTTCGGGATAGCTTGCGCCCATCTGTTCTTCGTCCGTGCGTTCGGTATCCCAAAGCCCGTCGGTCGGCACGGCTTTTTGGATAGATTCGGCGATGTCCAGTTCGGCGGCAATTTGATAAATCTGCGTTTTGGTCAAATCGGCAATCGGGCTGATGTCCACGCCGCCGTCGCCGTATTTGGTGAAAAAGCCCACGCCGAAATCTTCGATTTTGTTGCCCGTGCCGGTAACCAGCAAACCGTTTAGCTGCCCGTAATAATAAAGCGTCAGCATCCGCAGGCGGCTGCGGGCGTTGGCAAGCGCGAGCTGTTTGGCGGGGAATTCGGTTTCATCGACCTCGACATCGGCGGCAAAAGTATCGAAAGTCGGCGTCAAATCCACACGCATCCCGCTGACGTTGGAAAACGCCTGTTCCAACCGGCGGATGTGTTCCTGCGCGCGGCTGACTTGGTCGGCTTTTTGGCGGATGGGCATTTCAAGCAGCAGAACCTTCAGCCCCGTCCGTGCCGCGATGGCGGAAACGACTGCGGAATCGATACCGCCGGAAACGCCGACGACAAACCCTTTGGCGTGTGCGGCGGCGGCATAGTTTTTCAGCCAGTCGGCAATATGGCGGATAACGGCTTGGGTCTGCATAGTCAGGCTCCTGATTTAAAGAGGGAATCATACCCGATTTTGAGAGGCAGCGGCATATGGACGGGTCGTCTGAAAATCAACTTCACAGCTTTCAGACGACCTTCCACCTGTTTTTATCGGCAATAAAATCTTACTGAGATTTCGCAAAACCTTTCCCAATTTGAAACAATCCCCTGATTTTGTTATTATTCCTTCAAACAAAGAAATAATCATCATCCATTTTGTCTCATCCGGCTCTCATTACGGCTCATTCATCTGTGCGTTTTTACTCCCTTTTCCCCTTGTTTTTTTCATCCGGCAGGACGGTTTAAACGCCATTCGTTTTTTGTCTGCGTTTTATAGTGGATTACCAAAAATCGGGAAAGTCTCGGACCCTGTCCGACAGACCATGTTTTATTCCCAGTTTTTGTTAATCAACCATATACGGCCTTGCGCCCGCGTCCGCCTGCCTTACCATCCCAAAGGAGGTCAAGGTTTGTCTTTATTTCATTTCTTACGCAACCGCTCTTCGTTCAATCCCTTCGTCGTTTCCGTTACGCTGTCCTTCGTGCTGCTGGTCATCGGCATCGCACTTTTGATTCCGCAGCAGGCAGAAACCGTCCTCAATGCCGCCAAAACGGGCATTTTCAAAAACTTCAGTTGGTTTTACATCTTGGCGTTTTCAGCCTTCTTCTTCTTCCTGCTCGCACTTTCGGTCAGCAGCTTCGGCAACATCAAGCTGGGCAGCAACGAAGAAGAGCCTGAATTTAGCTTTTGGTCTTGGCTCGCCATGCTGTTCGCGGCGGGTATGGGGGTCGGGTTGATGTTTTTCGGCGTCGCCGAACCGCTCACCCACTATCTGTCCCCAATTACCGAAGGCGGCAGCGGCGCAAGGCAGCAGGATGCGTTGCTCCACACCCTCTTCCACTGGGGCGTACATGCCTGGTCGGTTTACGCCGCCATGGCGTTGGCGCTCGCCTATTTTGCCTTCCGCTACAAACTCCCACTTTCCCTGCGTTCCTGCTTTTATCCGCTGCTAAAAGAGAAAATCGACGGTAAGGCAGGCGACATCATCGACATACTCGCGCTGGTCGCCACCCTGTTCGGCATCATTACCACGCTCGGTTTCGGCGCGGCGCAGTTGGGCGCGGGCTTGGCACAAATCGGCTGGATAAGCGAAAACACCTTTTCCGTACAAACCATCGTGATTTTCGCCGTCATGGGTTTGGCGGTCGCCTCCGCCGCCTCCGGCATAGGCAAAGGCGTCAAAATGCTGAGCGAGATGAACTTGACCCTTGCTTTTGTACTGATGGTTTTCGTCCTCGCCACCGGCCCGACCCTCCACCTGCTCTCCGCCTTCAACGACAACCTCGGCACTTACCTGAGCAACCTCGTACAACTCAGTTTCAAAACATACAGCTACGAACAAAACCATACCGAATGGTTCGGCGGCTGGACCATCTTATACTGGGCATGGTGGTGTTCTTGGGCGCCTTTCGTCGGACTCTTCATCGCCCGCATCTCGCGCGGACGCACCATACGCGAATTCATTTTCGGCGTTTTGGCGGTTCCCTCCTTGTTCTGCGTCATCTGGTTCACCATCTTCGGCGACACCGCCATCTGGATTAACGACCACACCGCAGCAGGCGCATTGGGTGAATTGACCGGCACGCCCGAAAAACTCCTCTTCCGCTTCCTCGAATACCTCCCCCTGCCGACCCTCACAGGGCTTGTCAGCCTCATGGTTATCGCCCTCTTCTTCATCACCTCCGCCGACTCCGGTATTTACGTCCTCAACAACATCGCCTCCCGCGACAAAAGCGTGGCTGCCCCGCGCTGGCAGGCAGTGATGTGGGGGCTGTTGATGTCCGCCGCCGCCATCGTCCTTTTGCGCTTCGGCGGACTGCCCACCCTGCAAACCATGACCCTCATCGTCGCCCTGCCTTTCGCCCTGCTCATGCTGATCATGTGTTTCAGCCTATGGCGCGGATTAAACGCCGACCACAAATACTTCACGACCGCCGTCACTCCCTCCAGCGTCTATTGGAGCGGCGACAACTGGCAAGACAGGCTTGAGCGTATGCTGAACCAAACGCAGGAACAAGACATCCTCAAGTTCCTCAAAACCACCGCCCTGCCCGCCATGCGCGAACTGGGCGAGGAGCTGTCCGACAAATACAGCCTGAGCGTCAACATCCAAACCCACTTCGACCGCGAAGAGCCTGCCGTCGAATTTACCATCCACAAAGAGTCCCTGCGCGATTTCATGTACGGCATTAAAACCATTAAGCGCGAAGTGTCCGAACAGCTTATCAAAGACGGACACCTCCCGCACATCCGTCACAACGTAACCTACGAACCCTACACCTACTTCTTCGACGGCCGCAGCGGCTACGACGTGCAATACATGAACCGCCGCGAACTCATCGCCGACATCCTCAAGCAGTACGAGCGTTACCTCAACCTCCTGACCGATGTCGGACAAGAACTCATGTCGCACCAGCAAACCGAATTGGCAGAATAAGTTTTTGTTTAAATAAGTTGCAACAAAGGTCGTCTGAAAACAGATTTCCCGTTTTCAGACGACCTTTTGTCATGTATCTGCAACCCAACCGTAGCGTGGGCTTTGCCCACGAAAAAACTACCACTCAATCCATCTTTTAAAAACCCAAATGAAAACGTCGTCTGAAAACCCAAAATCCGGTTTTTCAGACGACCTCTTTCTTCCCAAACTAACTATTCCCTCTTCTTCAATAGCCTCAACGCGTTGCCTACTACAAACAGCGAGCTGAGGCTCATCCCCAATGCGGCGATCCAGGGTTTGACGTAGCCCAAGACGGCGAGCGGGACGGCAATGATGTTGTATGCGCTTGCCCAGGCGAGGTTTTGGCGGATGATTTCGCGCGTGCGGCGGGCTTGGGCGATGGTGGCGGGCAGGATGTTCAAATCGTCGTTGAGCAAGACCAAATCGGCGCCGTCGCGGGCGACATCTGCGCCTGCTGCGACGGCGGCGGATACGTCGGCTTGGGCGAGGACGGGGGCGTCATTGATGCCGTCGCCGACCATCAAGACTTTTCTACCCTGTTTCTGCAAGTCTTCCACATAGGCGAGTTTTTCTTCGGGCGAGGCTTCGGCGCGGTAAGTGTCCAAACCGAGTGCCTGCGCGACTTGTGCGACGGCATTTGTACGGTCGCCGCTGAGTAGGTGCGTGCGGATGCCTTGTTGTTTGAGGATGTTGAGCATGGCGGCGGCGCTGTTTTTGATTTGGTCTTCGAGCAGAAAGACGGCTTGAAAACCGCTTTGGTTGCCGAGAAACACCATGCTGCCTGCGTGTTCGATGTTGGCGGCTTCGTCAGGCAACACACCGGCTATTCCGGCGACGAAATCGGCGCGACCCAATGCCCAAACTTGGGTTTCGCCTTTATAGGTCATTTGCGCGCTGACACCTTGTCCGATACGGTTGACGCGTTGGGAGACTGTGTATTCGGGCGCAGGGGCGGGGTCGTCTGAAAGCGTGTGGTTCAAGATGGCGCGGGCAATGGGGTGTTCGGATTGATATTCTAGGGCTTGTGCGGCGGCGAGTGCTTCTTCTGTTTTTAGACGACCTAAGGGGATGATTCGGCTGACGGAAAGTTGTCCTTTGGTCAGCGTACCGGTTTTATCGAACACGACATCGTCGATTTGGGCGAGTGTTTCGAGGCTTTGTTTGCCGCTGATTAACACGCCGTCGTCGGCAAGCGCGCCTGTGGAGGCGGCAAGCGCGGTCGGCGTGGCAAGCGATAGTGCGCACGGGCAGGTAATGACCAGCAGCGCGACGGTAATCCACAAGGCGGTTTGCGCGTCGGCATACCATGCCCAGCCGATGAAAACGGGGATGGCAAGCAGCAGCTCGCCGAACACGAAGCTGGAGGCGTATTTCTCGGCAAGCTCGGCGGCGCGCGGTTTTTGGGCGAGCGCGCGGTCGAGCAGTTTGACGATGTGCGACAGGCGCGTGTTGTTGCCGGTGCGGTCGGTTCGGATAACAAGCGGGCTGCCCGTGTTGAGCGTGCCTGCGGTAACGTTTTCAGACGACCTTTTAACGACGGGCAGGCTTTCGCCCGTCAGCATGGCTTCGTCCACTTCGCTCTCGCCGGACAACACCGTGCCGTCCACTGGGATAACTTCGCCGGGCTTGACGACGATCACGTCGCCCGCCTGAAGCTGTACAACCGCCGCTTCTTCGATTTCCTCGCTGTCGGGATAAGACGGAAGACGGTGGCAGAACGCGGGAACGAGTTTCACCAGCCGCTCCGCCGCATCTCCTGCCCTGCGCCTTGCGATTTGTTCCATAAACCGCCCGCCCAACAGGAAAAACAGCAGCATGGCGATGGACTCGAAATACATCCCCTGCCCCGCGTTGACAGCGAGACTGTAAATACCCGCGACAAAGGTCATCACGACCGCAATCGCAATCGGCGTATCCATGCCGACGCGGCGGTTTTTCCAATCGCGCCACGCGCCGCGGTAAAACGGCAACGCGCTGTAAAACACGACGGGCAGCACCATCAAAAAGCCGCCCCAGTGCAGGATTTCCAAAAACAGCGGCTCAATGTCGCCGCCGTAAAGATACGTCGGCACGGCAAACATCATCGTCTGCATCATGCCCAAACCCGCGACCGCCAGCCTGACGATAAACTGTTTGCGCTCTTTCTGCGCTTGCGCCTCGACTTTTTGCGCATCGTAAGGCGCGGCGGTATAACCTGTTTTGCGGATTTTCAAAAGAATGTCCGACAGCGCGATTTTGCCCTCGTCCCACACCACGCGGCAGCGGTGCGTACTGTAATTCAAATCCACACGCACCACGCCCGCCGTCCGTAAAAGCTGCTGCTCAATCAACCATACGCACGCCGCACATGTAATGCCACCCAGCATCAACACCACCTCGCGTTCATCCCCTTCCCCGACCTCGACAAAATCCGCCTGCACTTCGGGCAAATCGTACAATTTCAGTTGCGACAACACTTCCGGCGGCGGTAATTCGGATTTTTCCGCGTCGGCGGTACGTTGTTTGTAATAATTGCCCAAACCTGCATCAATAATGCTCTGCGCCACCGCCTGACAACCCGCGCAGCAGGTTTCATGGTCTTCATTTTCGTAGCGGACGGTCAAATGGAGGTGTTCGGGGACTTCCAGACCGCAATGGAAACAGGTTCTTTCCGTTTGATTCATAATATGTGCCTAATGGTGTGCCGGCAGATGGTTTGCCGTTTCAAACTTGGATTTAAAATGTTTAGAAATGTAAACTTTATTAAAGTGTCGCTTTTTAGCAGATTTTTAAAAATATTTTACAAAACGTTCAATTTAAAACAATTTGCATATTTTTATTATTTTTATCTATATTTTTCAATAATATAACCGCTCATCAACAGACGAACGGTTACGTTCTGATACCGAATATCGTGCGAATTTACCGATTATTTTAATGTAAAAACGGAACTTTTTTAAAAAACGCAGTACATTTTTGTTGACCTGCCCGACTGGAAGCTGCATACTATGCGCATATTCCGTACAAATAGTGCGGTAAAAAATACAAAACATTACGCTTTTACACAAAAATTTCCATTAACTACTTACTCGGGAAAACATCATGATTGACCGCCTGCTACCTATTTTTGCCGTTATCGGCATCCTGTCCAGCGTCGCCTACCTGAGCTTGGCGGTATGGATGATTTACGAAAACGTTATGAAAAAACGCCGCCTCCTTCCTTTCTAAGCGGTAAACCCTTTAAACGGCCGTTTGGAAATAAAGATAAACCCTCCCTGATTTATCTTTGTTTTCCAAACGGCCTTTATTTTTCAGACGACCTTTTGAAACACGCGGCGGCAAACGATAATCGAAATCGAAATTTGACCCGCCGCCCTTCCCATTGAGAACAACGGCAGTCAAAACATCTTGTTTTTATTCGGATTTGCAGTTTTCAGACAACCCCTTGCCGCCGTTTTCCAACGCCCGTTCAATCATCGCCTCGCGCAAAGCGTCCAAGCCCAGACTTTTCGCAACCGAAATATTCACGCCGACGGCGCGTCCCGAATTGTCCCGCAACACGCCCGCATCGCGCACGCCTTCCGGCAGCAGGTCGATTTTGTTGTACACGACAAGCTGAGGCACTTCATCCGCGCCGATTTCTTCTAAAACCACATTCACATCGTCCATCTGACGTTCGAAATCGGGATTGGACGCATCGACGACGTGCAGCAACACATCCGCCAAAGCCGTTTCCTCCAGCGTCGCCGAAAACGCCGACACCAGCTTGTGCGGCAAATCACGGACGAAACCGACCGTATCCGTCAGAATCACGCCCGCCTCGTGCGACAAAAACAAACGCCGCGCCGTCGTATCCAGCGTGGCGAAAAGCTGGTCTTTCGCCAACACGTCCGCCTTGGTCAGACGGTTGAACAGGCTGGATTTGCCCGCGTTGGTATAGCCGACGATGGCAAAGGTTTTCAGACGACCTTCCATCCGCGATTTGCGGCGCGTGGCACGTTGTTTTTTCACTTGCGCCAACTGTTTTTTCAACGCCGTGATTTTCTGCCCGATTAAGCGGCGGTCGGTTTCCAACTGCGTCTCGCCCGGCCCTTTCAAACCGATACCGCCTTTCTGACTCTGCAAATGCCCGTAGCCGCGCACCAACCGCCCGCTCAAATGGTTCAACTGCGCCAGCTCCACCTGCAATTTACCCTCCTGCGATTGGGCGCGTTTGGCAAAAATCGCCAAAATCAGACCCACACGGTCGAGGACGCGGCATTGCAGGATTTTTTCCAAATTGCGCTCCTGCGTCGGCGTCAATTCATGGTTGAACACCGCCAAGCCGATATCGTGCAGCTTCACTGCCGCCGCCAGCTCCTCCGCCTTGCCCGTGCCGACGAAATAAGCCGTATGCGCCTTGTCGCGCTTGGCGGTTTCCCGCAACACCAGCTCGCCGCCCGCCGCCGCGACCAATTCCGCCGCCTCGTCCAAGGTCGTCTGAAAAGTCCGCTCGCGCACTTCGTTCGCGCCTGAATAATCCGCGCTCAACATCACCCCGACCAGCATCACGCGTTCGGGTTGCTCCAAAGATTTGTCGACGGGGAAAATGTTGCGTTTGGACAAGGAAAATCCTTTCGTTTTCAGAGGGCTTAAAACCCGTTTTCCATCATGATTTCACCGGGGATGCGGTTGCGGTGCATGGCGAAGCCCAAGTCCATCAGGGCTTGGAACGTGTCTTTGACCATGGCGGGATTGCCGCAGACCATAAAGCGCGTGTCCGCTTTGGTGAACTTGAATCCCGCGTATGCTTCGAGGCTGCCGTCTTTCAGCAGTTCGGGAATGCGCTTGCCGCTCAATGCGCCTTCGGTTTCCTCGCGCGTGGTAATGGGGACGAAGCGGAATTTGTGGAAATGCTCGCCAATCAGCGGATGGTCTTTCAACGCTTCAACACGTCGTCTGAAAATCAGTTCGCCGGCGAAAGAAACCGAGTGCGCCAAAATCAAGCGGTCGAAACGCTGCCAGATTTCGGGCTGCTCGATGATGGAAAGGAAAGGCGCAATGCCCGAACCGGTGGAGAGCATGACCAAGTCCTTACCGTCGGGAAAACGTTCGGGCAGGAGGAAGCCCGTAGCGGTTTTGTCGAGCAGTATGGTGTCGCCCTCTTTCATCGCGGCAAACCGCGCGGACATGGGGCCGCCTTCGATTAACACCGCAAAATATTCAAGCGTATCGGCGTATTCTGCGGACACGACGGAATACGCGCGCCAGATAAAGCCTTCGCCGTCGCGAAAACCGAGCCGCGAAAACTGCCCTGCCGAGAAGCGGTAGGATTCAGGGCGGCTGATGGCAAAAGTCATCAGCTTGGGCGTATGGTGTTTGATCCACAAGACTTTTTCTTCGGTAAACTTGGCTTCTGGAGAAGCTGCCATAATTAGGTTTCCTTGATATTCGGTATCAGTTTCAAATAGGGCTTATTATAAAGATTCAAAAGGCCGTCTGAAATATTTATTTTCAGACGGCCTTTAAGATTATTCACGGCGCAAACGGATACTGATGCCTTTTTGTTCTAAAATCAAATCGTTATCATCAAAACGATAGTTCCAAATACCCTGCCGACGTAAAAACGCATCTTCCAGCTTCATGTCTTCACACAGCATCATGCTTACCGCAATATGGCCAAAATCAATTTTGTCCGAACCAATCGTATTGGCTTGGAACATCATACCGTTACACCCCATCTTGCCATACGCCTTAGGCATCTCACTCAAATCCAGATAGGCATCAGTACCGGCCAAATCTTTTTCGGTGAATTTATTGAAAGCGACAACACGCCATTTGGCGGCTAGAGTCGGTTGCACCGTTTGTTGAGTTTGCACCTGAGCTTTAGAGGCTTGTTCAGGCTGAGATACTGAAAGAGATGTACAAGCTGCCAAAGCCACCATACTCATCAATGCACCAAATAATGTTTTCATATCCATTCCTTATGTATTACTAAAGGCCGTCTGAAAAACCATTCACTTTCAGACGGCCTTTACGCCTTATTTACAAAGTCGTATCCAATGCTTTGGAAATATCGTTCCAAATATCGTCAACGTCTTCAATACCGACAGAGAAAC
>ERZ772948.1311-NODE-1311-length-14644-cov-9.707656_pt1 | contig 14644 bp, 25 predicted proteins | sample MGYA00511945_ERZ772948 | MGnify/ENA primary metagenome ERZ772948 (study PRJEB29015, sample SAMEA2737927) | human oral metagenome | biome: human oral; feature: human-associated habitat; material: dental | place: China | collected 2141 ... | reverse complement strand
AAGCTCATCCTATCATTTCTATAAAAACGATTTTATCATTATAACAGAAAATACAAGGAATAGAAATGAACCTTTGTATTTTCAAGGTTTTTCGCTTCTCTGACCGCCTTTTGTCTACAATTTGCCTACAAAACTATTTGTCTACAAAACGCTCGAAGATGCGGGCGGTCTCCTGCTGCATCTCTACCGTGTCGTGTGCATAGAGGTTTTGCGTGATGGTCGCGTCCGCATGACCGAGACGGGCGGCAACGTCAACGGGCTTCGCACCGGATTCGATTAACCGCGTTGCGTGCGTATGGCGAAAACTGTGAGAGTTCAGGACTAATCTGTAAAGCGCGTAGCGCACGTTCTCATGTGCATAGGGAATCCCCGTCGGGTGAACACAGAGCAGTTGGCGGCGTTCCGCATCGACACGAGGAGGCAGACGCTTTGGCAGGAGAATAAGCGTGCGATCCGCGTCCTTGCTCTCGTAGGCGATCTGATACGCCTGCCCTAAACGTAGCTCGCCCTTTGTTTGCTCTTTCTTGAGCGCACGCAGATAGGAGAGAAAGAGCGCATCTACATAAAACGTCCGCGCACTTGTCGCCGTTTTTGGCGTGTCAAAATAGCCCGCCTGTAGTCGTTGGCGAGAGATGGAAAGCAAGCCCGTATCAAGGTCAATATCATCCCACGTAAGCCCAAGAGCCTCACTGATTCTAAGCCCCGTGTGATAGAGGATTTTAAGCAGCGGGTAGAATTTGTGGCTTTCGGGAATGGCGGCGAACTGTTCGGGTGTGATAACAGTACGCTCAACTACTTTGCGCGGCGCACTTCGAGGGATGTTGATTCCCGTCGTAGGGTTCGCGGTGATGAGCTCGGCAGGGTAGATGGCATACTTCAGTGCAATGGAGAGCACCGTCTTTGTTTGACGGATGGTTCCTTGCGATAGTCCTGCATGGGCGAGTTCATTGACCCATAGATCAATGTCACGCGGACGTAGTTCCTGCAGGTAAATATCCCCGATATGCGGCGTGATGCGCGAGCCTACTGCGTTATGGTAGCTTTTAAACGTCGTTCGCTTCACGTTTGGACGCACGACGTTCTCTAGCCACGATGCGAGATAGTCGCGCAGCTTCACCTTCTCCGACGTGATGCCGATGTTTCCGCTTTTCCAGTCGGCATAGGCTTTTACACCAGCGTCAAATGCTTCATCCTCTGTTGAAAAACCTCCTTTTTCTTTCATCCGACGCGGATTCTTCGAAATGTCGAAGCTATAGGAATAGGTGTTTCCGCGCTTTCGGATTCTAATTTTATTGGACATAAAGAAAACCTCCTTGAAATAGGAGGCAAATCATGGTAGGATTTAGGTGCAATAGGGCATGATTCGCGTCGTGTCTTCCGCTCGGTGTTGGTAGCACTGGGCGGTTTTTAGTTGACTTACTATGGTAAAATTAACTTGTAAAATCAACAAAAGAAGGACGATACTCATGAAAGTATATGATCATGATATAAGAGAAATCTTACATAGAGACTTCTGCCAATATGAAGATTTTATAAAGACTCCAACTATTGTTATTGATGAAATGGATATTTGTGCAGGTAGGTCACGTATTGATATAGCCGTTATAAATGGGAAGATGCATGGCTATGAAATAAAAAGCAAGCAAGATACTTTAGAGCGTCTTCCTAGACAGGTGGAAGATTATAATAAAATATTTGACACGATGACACTTGTTGTTTTTGAAAATCATCTTGATAAAGTATATGAGTTAATTCCTGCATGGTGGTCAGTAAAAAGTGTAAGTGAGAAGAATTCAAAAATCTTTATTACTACGAGACGTGAAGGAAAAATGAATACACATCTTGATATTGATAGTATTGTTTTACTTTTATGGCGTGATGAGATGATAAACATACTGATGATGTATACGGATGTTCGAAAAGGCTATAAAAGTAAAACAAGAAAGCAATTAGGGGAATTATTGACCTCTAATATAGAGCGCGAACAGATTCCCCTAATTGTTAGAGAACAACTGAAACTTAGGGAATCGTGGAGAGCTGCTGTAATACAACAGCAAGATGGTGATTGCACGCGTATGTTACCCAATTAGCATGGTTACCGACACCTGTATTTCCCTGTGCTACTCGATCAATGTTTTGGTCTCCAAAAGAGAACTGAGCACCATAGTAATACCCAGAACTAATGACTTGTATTGATAGTTGATGATAGTTGATCTGCGGATTTCGAGAGCCCTTCCAAACGATGTAGCGGTCATTAGCGGTATATCTAATTTTTGGAAGAACACCATAACGCAATAAGCGAAAATCAATTTCACTTTCAGTGAATTTTGATACACCGTAGTCCGCATAGTGTATGTTACCTCTAATCGGAGATAATCTTGGTTCTTGTTTTAGTTGAGAAAAAATTTGATAGTCATATCTAGGATACTCAGCAGAGCCACCGTTTCCGATGGAGGATAGGTCATCAGGAAAGGACGTTGAACAAATGACACATTGTGCATTGAGTGGAGTAAGTCCTTGTAGTATTGATATGTACTGGGAATAACATATGTTGGCCGTTTGTAGGTCAAAGACGTTGCCAGCATTTAAAAATATATCTAACTGAAGAGTGGACGTATATTGAGATATATTGCTGAGTATTTGGTGAATTTGTGGTCCGTTAAAATCAAGTGGGACGGGAAGGTAAACAGCGCATCTATTTACATTTGAAGGAATGTAGGCGATATCGAGATAATTCACAATTGGATATATAGCAAAACCACTAGCTTGTGCATATTGAATATACGAATTTAATACAGAAAGATGATCATCTTCATCAGGGTGATTGGATGTATCAAGGTAGATGGGGTGATTGTAATATGTTCTGATGGAATCGCAAAAATCTTTTGGTGTGCTATCGCCTACTATTTGGATTACTGGCATTAATTGAGGCACAGCAACCCCTATATTCTGCAATGCGATTTGTTCTCCTCGTTTCCATTTCAAAATAGGAAAGTAAGTTGTCATGATGAATACACTCCCTTTAAAAAAAGATATTGCTTCGCCGCTCTCTCTGTTCGCGCAGGGAGGGCGGTTTTTTTATTAGACACTAAAATGTTTAGTTTTATAAAATAACGTTTTTGGTACTTATCATTCGTTAAGCACCAAAAAAATGGATATTTGGCGCTTAACTAATCCTGCTTGACCTACTGCTGAACAATGTCTATTAGCTTTGTAAACACATAAAGCGTCTTACGTTCAGTGCCTGATCTCGTCAAGTAGCCCTTGGCAGAGAGACTTTGCAACTCTCTGTAAACACTCGTTTGTGGCAAAGATAACTTGTCAATAGCATCTTTTGGCTGTAACCGCAATTCATCAAACAGCAAGTCTATCAAAGCAATCATATCGGTTCTATTGACTGCCCCAATCATTTCTTTATACAAGTTGAGTATTTGCTTTGAGGTCTCTATATGTCGTTTGCTTTCGCTGGCGATTCCGTCGAAGAAAAAATACAACCAGTTTTTCCACCCGTCAACTTGGCTTTCAATGCTTGTACCTTTTGATATTCCGGATAATCTTTCCTTATAGGCATCGTTGTTTTCGGCGAAATAGCGGCTGATATAAAAGACAGGATAAGGGAGAACACGTTTCCAATAAAGGAATAGTGGGATAAGAAGGCGACCTACGCGACCATTACCATCTTTGAAAGGATGGATTATTTCAAACTGGGCATGAAGGATTGCAGCTTGTAGCAATTCTGAGATTTCATTTTCGTTTGCGATATAATCGACTAGATTATCGATATACTCGTCGGTGAGAATTGGTGGCAATGGGGTGAAATTTCCCAATACCGTATTTTTAATAAAGTTCTGCTCTTTTTTGAATTCACCTGGTGTTTTCCCTGCACCCCGAACATTTTTCTCAAGGAGTAGTACGTGTAGCTGCTTGATTAAATTTTTAGATAAACCGCGATTCCTTTCAAAAAGCTCTTGATGTCCATATCGAATGGCATCACAGTAATTCTCTATTTCAACAATATCGTTTTTGATGGTGTCTGATGTCGTGGCTTGGTTGACTACGTCATCTATTGTTGCAATCGTGCCTTCAATACGTGAGGATAATACCGCTTCTTGTAGAGTCAAAGAAGAGATCAGTATATTGGGGTTCGGCAGATTTTGTAGGTAACCAACAAATTCAGATAGTTTTCGACCATTTTGCACTAAATGCGTCATAAAGTGCATATCTCGCATTAACGCTTCTCTCAAAAATGTAATTGGCAACTTTTTGGGGATGAAGGGCTCTGGAAAATCATTTATATTCATGCTAGCCTCCCTACATGACTACCTAAAGCCGCTATTCAGAGTGGCTTTTACAACTGTTTTAACTCAATAAACTCCTCCGGCACACCGACGGATCGTGCGAGTTGGTACACAGTACAGTCTGGATACTCTCGTAGCAGATCGTCAGGGAGAAGAAGCTCGACAGCGAATGTGTTCGCCTGCCGTTCAAATTTACCCTTGGAGTAAAAGGTGCCCTCACAGAGCCACTGCACGTTGATATCAGGATGACAGATCGCGTGCCCGAGTTCGTGCGCACATACAAAACTCTCAAGGTGTTCCGGCAGATCGCTATTTAGGATGATGCTCTGTACTCTATGATACTTCGTATAATAGCCGAGAACTGACTTTAGCTCGTTATGGATGATTTCGATGTTTCGGTATTCTGCAATCTCAAACGGATTCCGTGTGTTGTATTTCGCAACGAGCGTTGAAACGATTTCTCTTATATCCATATCATTCCCTCTGCTCACGGAAAGTTATTTTCGGTACTTCTTCGGCGTGAATTTCTTCTTTGCGATACGCTTTGAGAGTGTCATTGCCTGTAGGAGCGAAGCTTTCAGCAGCTCCATATCCTCCTCGTCCTCGAGTTCGCCCATTGCGGCAGAACCCTTGAGCGAGTGCAGCATATCCTCCAGGTCTTTTGCAATCTGCCGCTCATCGCGTTGCGTAAGTGCGGGCAGATCGTCGGATGCGGGCGCGGGGGATTGCTCCCAACCCATAAGAGCCTCTGGAGTTGTTCGTAACGCTTTGGCGAAAGCTACTATCTTAGATTGTGGGATATCGTTTTCACCTTTTTCAATCTTGTTGATGGATGAGCGAGATTTATACCCCATGCGCTTTGCGAGTTCTTCTTGTGATATTCCGAGTTCTTCCCTACGAGCACGAATCCTTTTATATATTTCCAACATATGAGCACCGCCTAGTCATAAAATATAGTGTATGTTCAGTGTACTATATCGTTCCTTGAAAATCAACATTTATTTATCTTTGCAAATAAAAATGTTGACATAAAATCTACACGGTGCTATTATACGAGTGTAGATTTATATTCAACAAAGGAGGGGTGGGGATGACAGATACTGTAGAGTTCGAGATTGCGCTGAAGCGCGCAGGACTTACAAAGAAAAAGGTTGCACAAAGCCTTGGTATTTCTGAGATGGGATTGTATCAGAAAGTCAACAACATCACGGAGTTCAAGGCAAGTGAAATCTCGAAACTGTACGAACTGTTGAATCTCAGCAACCTTGCTGAGCAACAGAAGATTTTTTTTGCCCATTGAGTTGATTATAAATCAACAACAACCGCGAGAGGAGATGGATACAAATAGGGTTCAGAATTGGAGGCGTCAAGATACCGAAAGGGATTCGACGCACGTTGCGAAAGGTGCTTACAAAAGACAAGCGGATTCTCTCGTTTCGTAAGACTCCGCAAAACGAATTGTATGGCTATGAGTTGCTTTTGTTTAAATCAGATGGACACCAGTTCGAGCTTACCACTATCTATTTATGCGGTAACGGGGAGTACATTGAAAAAAGGGTCAATATCAGCAAAAAAGATGTTTACCGCCTTCATGAAATGTTATCCAGACGTGTCCAAATGGATGTGTTTGACGCTGACTCACCTGGCGTATTTGAAGAATGTGATGAGAAGCGTTGAGATAAACCATATCAAGTTAAAGGCTTCTTTATCTTCTGGAGACAGACCGCTTGTAAGACAGTCTTTTCCGCCATTCAGAATGAAAAGGAAACAATCAAACTGAGTGCTTTGAAAAAACTTCTTTGTGCTATCCAATACTTCGGGGGCAGATCGTTCAAGATAGGTTAGCGCGTCTCTCGTCAAACATAAAAAGTCTTTCCGTGCCGCCTTCCTTATTTGTCGTTTACGCGGATGCCGAGGTGTGCGTTTTGCGAAGTCAGGCGGAGTGGTGGAAACGGCAATGTCTAGAAAAGAAGGGGGTATATAGGGCGGCTGCCAAATACTGAGTAAGTGCTGCATGCGCGCGATCGGGATGATTCTGAGCGTGTCGGTCGCTGCCAATGCCGCATCTATACCGGACATTGATATGGCTGTGCGTACGCTTTGAACAAGGTCTGCCATCGCTGCAGATTGTGCCGCAAGTGTTTGATTGATTACTCGATGAGGGATTTCTTGCAGGGCGGAAACTGTTTCAGTATGGTGCAGGGCGATCTTATGAGCCGTGTCCAGTAAGCCGTTAAAGGGAGGTGTTCGGGACATTTGCCATACGTTTTGGGGAATCCCATCAATGAGTTTCGTCCATGATTCAGAAATTAGATGCGCTTGCTGGGCAGCCTCTATTACTGGTGATGGAATCGTAGGATATGGAGAGAATCTACCGGTTGCTGTGTGTGACATGCAAGTACCTCCTTTCGCGCTCAGTATAACACGCTGAAAGGATGGCAACAACCGTAATCGCAGAGGCACACGGCATCCGCGCCGCAGAGAGGATGTGAAGGGAGATGCGAGTCACATACTACACGTTCCCGGAAGAGGTAAGCCCGGCGGACTGCATCCGTGCCTATCTTGAGGCGAAGGAATGGACGCCGGACATGAACGACCGCGAGGACAAGGTACATTACCGCAACCTCAAGAGCAAGATTGAGGAGTACGGAGAGATTGAGTGCAGCGTGTCTTTTGCGAAGAAGCTGCTCCGTGCGGTCGGCGGCAATGCCTATACGCAGCACTTCGACCGCAGCGGCTGCCTGTTCGAGACAACACCGATCCACCTCGTGGGGAACAACGCGCGGCATCACTACAGCCGCCATCTGTAAGAGACGAAATCCCCCGCTATGCGGGGGAGCAACAACGGCAAGAGGAGGTAAGGGGATGGAGGATATACGGAGACCGTTAAGCGTGGATGAGGTTCTCGACCTCGTAACGGTGAAACTCGTTGAGATCAATGAGGCTGTTGATTTGTTGGAAATCAGCCGGGACTGTCCGCTGGACGGGTATCAGCAAATGAAACAAGCCCTTATCACTGTGGCAGCAATAAGGGCTTGTAAGGGGTTCAATAAGCAGGCCGTAAGTTTATTTCCCCATCAGGTACGGGAGCAAGCTTGATACAACCGAGGTTAAGAGTGGTTGATACTCTTGTAGTTTATCTGCAATGCTGGAGAGCATTCCCTTTTCAATGGGCGCACCAAGTTCCATGCGGGCATAGAGCGGTTTTAGAGCTTCGATCAAATCCTTTTGGTCTTGCTGGTTGTTGACTGTCACAGCAATCAAGCTCTTTATATCTTCAAAAGAAGCACCGTTTGAGATGGTGTTTCCGATGGCATGATTGCCGGTGATTCCGTAGTTATTGCCAAAAACAATGTTGGTGGCGGAATACGTTTCAACAAACCCCTCAACGGCATCTATTCCTCTTGAGGTGATTTTGACGGAGATTGGGCTGCCGACACAAGGCGCGAAGTTATCAATGAAGTCTCTGGATTGCAGATAATCCATAAGCTGATCGAGCTCATGCCTATCTTCGGAAGATAAAGTTGTATAGGATTGCCGATCGAGTTCGTAAGCACGTTGGGCGGAGCACACAGTATAAATTTCTTTTAGTAAATTCATTGCTTTTTCGTGAACTTTCATCAAGATCACTCCTTTCGCTGTGATTATACCACGGCGAGGAGGAGCACAACAACGGCAAGAGGAGGTAAGGGGATGGCATCCGAGAAAATCTATCGGCTTGAGAATGCGAGCATAACAAAAGCCCTGCGTGTTGCGTTCGTGCAGGGCGAGGGGACGCAAGAGCATCCATGTCGGCTGATATGGCGTTTCTATCTGCCGGACGGGCGCTATATCGGCGAGATTCCGGCAGATGGTCAAGATGAAATGAAGCCCGCCTAAGCGGGCGAGGAGGTGAGAGGATGATCAGATTCTTGAAACGAGCCATAGGCGCTCTGATGAAAGAGAAGCCTGCGATGCGGATCGTTATAAAAGGACGGTTCATAGATGATACAAAGAAGATTATTGCGGAAATGAACAGAGAGTATGGAGACAGCCATACTCTCTACATTGAAGTGACGTTCTGATCTCAAGGGTAGAACTTGAGGTAGCAGACATCATTTCCTTTGACTGCTGCGCTTTCTTCTGCTCCAACGAACGAATATGAATGCCCGGCGTAGCAGATAAGGTTAGCAAAATCATCCCGTGTGACCGTCTTGGTAAGTTTTCCGTCATAGAACACACGAATTTCTCTCAGATTGTGAACAACGGTCGACTTATCAGACGTCAGGTTGATCTCAACGGTATTCATACAATCACCTCCTTTCCATGGTGATTATACCACGGCGGGGAGGGGCGCAACAACCGCGAGAGGAGGTGAGGGGATGGAGCTGATAGATATAGTAATCGTTGCAGGGGTATTCGGAGTGTTCAACACCCTCTTATATGTCGCTGCGACGTTGATGTTGATTGAACACGAGAAGAAGATCAGCGGGAGGCGTACATGAGGCTTTTTGATTTACTTGTTGGACTTCTCGTTTTTCATTTCATCACGTTTTGTTTGTATATCGCTGTTGTCCTTGTCTGTTTTGATCGCCGCAAACAAAGACAACAGATCGTAAGCAAGCATACCAATACACAGAGAGAACGTCACAAAGCATGCGCAGAGGTATCCGGAAAATAGAGCAAAGAACAAGCTGAATATCAGTCTGTTGAAGGAGCAACAATAGATACAGCCGAAACGGGCGCAAGCCCGTCTGCGGGGAATGACCGCCCTGCGCTGATGAGGCAGGTCACGTCCCGCCGATATGAGGCGAATCATGGTAGATAGCAAGGATGGCGGGACGTGAATGCCGATAGGGGGTGAAGATATGCCAAGGAAAGCGGCGGATGCGGCGACGCTTGACATTGTGAAAGTGCTGGCAGATGCGGTAGAGAAGATCGCTGCTGAGAAGGTCGCTGAACAGTCGGAGGTGGCGACGCAGCGCATCATTGAGCATCTGCCGGAAGTTGTCTATCTGCCTCCGAAACCTGCGGAGGTGCCGCAAGAACGCCTGCTGAATGTCGGGGAGGTCGCCCGTATTCTTGGGTGCTCTCCGGCAACCGTGGCGAAGCGGTTCGAGAGCGGCGATCTGGCGTTTGTGCTGGAACGCGGCTCGGATGTGCGAAAGGTGCCCTATTCATGGGTGGTGGAGTACATTCACCGCCTGCCACGGTACACGGGGAAATTGAAGGAAAAGAAGGAGGTCAAAGATGCGTAACTGGAAAGCCGCCGTTGCAGGCGGCATCGTCGCGGGAGCGGCGATGCTCTGCGCGGGCATGGCGACGCAGGAGGACACACACGCTGTCCTCGTGGAGGAGATCTACGTTGTCAAGCCCGGTGATACCATCTGGGGCATCGCAGAGGAGTACGTGAAGAAGAATACCGGCACGCGCCGGTACATTCTCGAATACAAGAGCGGCATCGAGGAGCTTAACCCGTGGCTGCTCGAACGGCACGGGTTAATCTATCCCGGGGATGAACTAATACTCACATATTGGGTGAAAGGAGACACCGAATGAAGAGCAAGTGGTTTGTATCAAGCAATCCGATCGCAGGCGTCATGATGTATCAGGCGCAGCGCATCAAGGACACGTCCGCCGTCGATCACAGCGGCAACCGTGAGTATGCAGGAGATTTCTACGAGAACAAAGCCGACGCGCAGGCAGTCGCGGATGAGATGAATGCGAAGGAAGCTGCCAAATAGGAGGAACGACATGAAGAAAGCATTTTCCTACGACATCAAAGAGCGTATCGCGGTAATCAGCCGCAACAGGGACGGGAGCAAGACGCTCGAACTCAACCGGATCAGCTACAACGACCGCCCGGCAAAGCTCGACCTGCGCCGCTGGTCGTACGAGCCGAACGGTGACGGCATGGATGCGTACATGGGAAAGGGCATTACCCTCTCCGACGAGGAGGCGCACGAGCTCGGGCGCGTACTCACGTTGATGCAGCAGAATCCGCACATGGAGGACTGGACATGAATATCTATACATGGTTCATGAACCTGTGCACGCCCTACCTCTACCCGTGGGGCGGGGCGTTCGGCGTCGGCTACGCCGCCGGGCCTATCCTCCGTCTCGGTCAATGTGCGGCGTGGTAGTCCACGATGCAAATGACCGTCAAGGCGGCACTGCTGCGCGACCGTGAGCAGATGCGAAAGCGCAGGTACGAGGAAGAATTTCGTACCATCTACAAGGACAACCAATGCCCTGTCTGTCATCATCGCCACATGGCGGGGCATCTCTGCCGCCGCTATCGCGGGAACGTCTGCGAAAAGCACTGCCTTGTATGCAGATATCATGACCGCACACCATGGCGGTGTACGTATCGAGAAAGGGAGCCGATGGATATGCGCGAATGGCGGCTGATCTACAGCAGCGCGGAGAAGGAAAATCTATGGCGGGGCATCTATCGCCGCGAACTCATCCGAAATGACAAGACGATCTGCGCGGGCGGTCTCACATCCGAGGATCCCGCATGGGTGGAGGCGGTCACGCGGGCAACCGAAACCGTCATGAACCGCGAAACGCCGAAATACATCATGGGCGACGCGCCGGATGAGAACGGCGGCTACACCGTCACCGATGCAGACACGGGCGAGACGACGCCGTATATTGCAAAGTACCTGCCACGCGCCGCATCATGGGTATGCGTGGAGATCATGGACATCGGCGCATAAAAAAAGCCCGTTCCTTGTGGGAGGAACGGGAACGCTCCACAAGTGGAAGCAATTAGAAGACATGAAAAGTATAGCATCCACAGAGCAAAAACACAATAGAGCAAAGGAGGATGCGTATGTCGCAGCCGAATCGGAACATATACACCGCCTACCGCGGGGACACGTACCTCGGGGAGGGAACCATCGACGAAATCGCTGTCCTTGCCGGGGTAAAGAGAAGCACCGTCCAGTGGTGCACACGCCGCACCGCCGCAAAGCGCATCGAAGCGCGGGAACGTGCATGGCGCGAAGGCAGGCGGAAAATGCCAAGCAAAGGATCGCTGATCCTCATCAAGGTGGACGATGAGGAAGAATAACAAGGGGAACAACATGAAGAAATACAGCGACTTCCTGAAATCGAAAATGGTCATTGCCAAAAAGACAGGCATCGCCATAGACGCGGGGGAAATCAGTCCCGCACTCAAGCCGCATCAACGGGATGCGGTCATGTGGGCGGCGGCAGGTGGGCGGCGCGCTATATTCGCGGCGTTCGGTCTAGGAAAAACAGTCATGCAGCTCGAATGGTGCCGCCTCATCCACAAACACAAGGGCGGCAAGATGCTGATCGTCTGCCCGCTGGGCGTAAAGCAAGAGTTCATGCGCGACGCCGAAAACATCCTTCACATGGACGCGCCGATCTACGTGCGCAGCATGGAGGAAATCGCCGCCGCGCCCGGATGGCTTTTCATCACGAACTACGAGCGGATCCGCGACGGGGACATCCGCCCCGACGCATTCGCGGGGACGAGCCTTGACGAAGCGGCGGTATTGCGTTCGTTTGGCAGCAAGACCTATCAGACATTCCTCTATAAATTTCGCGGTGTGCCCTATAAGCTTATCTCCACGGCGACACCGTCGCCGAACAAATACAAGGAACTGATCCACTATGCAGGATACCTTGAAATCATGGATACGGGGCAAGCCTTGACGCGGTTCTTTAAGCGTGACAGCACAAAGGCAAACAACCTCACGCTCTATCCGCATAAGGAGAAGGAGTTTTGGCTATGGCTGTCGACATGGGCACTCTTCATCCAGAAGCCGTCCGACCTCGGCTATGACGACACGGGCTACGACCTGCCCGCCATGGAAATCCGCTATCACAAATTGGGACGGCCGCCCGAACTCACAGAGGAAAAGGACGGGCAAGTCAAGATATTCCACGATGCCGCGCAGGGACTCAAAGAGGCGGTGCGGGAAAAACGCGAAAGCATCGACGCGCGTATCGCAGAAGCAAAACGCATCATCGACGCGGATCCAGACGATCACTTCATCATCTGGCATGACCTAGAAGCGGAACGCCACGCAATCAAAAAGGCAATCCCTGAGGCGCGGGAAATCTACGGCTCGCAGGATATGGATGTGCGCGAGCGGAACACGATCGACTTTTCCGATGGGAAGTTCCGCATCCTCGCAACCAAAAAGGAACTATCGGGGAGCGGCTGCAACTTTCAGCGATACTGTCACCGCATGATCTTTCTGGGCATCGACTATGAGTTCAACGACTTTATTCAGGCGATTCACCGCTGTCACCGTTTCCTGCAGCCGGAAAAGGTCATCGTGGATATCATCTACATGGACAGCGAGCAGGAGATCCTCAAAGTCTTGCAGCACAAGTGGACGCAGTACAATCACCTAACGCAAAAGATGGCGGAGATCATCAAGGAATATGGTCTCGGCGGCGCACAGGCGGCGGCTGAGATGGGACGAAGCATAGGAGTTGATCGTGTGGAGGTAAAGGGCGACGGATGGACGGCCATACATAATGACTGCATCGAGGAGACAAAGACAATGGCGGCGGATTCGGTGGATGAAATCATCACATCGATTCCATTCTCCAATCACTACGAGTACACAGCAAGCTACAACGATTTCGGGCACAACGAGAGTACGGCGCGGTTCTTTGACCAGATGGACTATCTAAGTCCTGAGCTATTGCGCATCCTAAAGCCCGGGCGTGTCTTTGCCTGTCACGTCAAAGACCGTGTGCTCTTTGGCAACGCGACGGGGACGGGCATGCCGACGATTGAGCCGTTTCATGCACTCTGCATCGACCACTACATGCGGCACGGCTTCCAGTATTTCGGCATGATCACCGTTGTGACGGACGTCGTACGCGAAAACAATCAGACCTATCGGCTCGGGTGGACGGAGCAGTGCAAGGACGGGAGCAAGATGGGTGTCGGGTGTCCTGAGTACATCCTGCTGTTCCGCAAGCTCCCGACGGACACCTCCAAGGCGTACGCGGATGATCCGGTCAAAAAGAGCAAAGAAGAGTATACGCGGGGAAGGTGGCAGATCGATGCACACGGATACTGGCGCAGCAGCGGCGACCGCCCGCTCACCAAGGATGAGGTCATGGCATTCCCCGTGACCGACCTCCAGCGCGTCTATCGGAAATATAGCCGCGAGACGGTCTATAACTATGAAGAGCACGTTGCGATGGCGGAAAAGCTCGACAAGGAGCGGAAACTGCCTGCCACGTTCATGGTCGTTGCACCCGGCAGCTGGACGGATGAAGTCTGGGACGATATCAACCGCATGCGTACCACGAACACCCTGCAGGCGCAGAAGGGCAAACAGCTCCATGTATGCCCGCTGCAATTTGACATCGTGGAACGTCTCATTGACCGATACAGCAACACGGGCGACCTGATCTTTGACCCGTTCGGCGGTCTCATGACCGTCCCGCTCTGCGCCATGAAGCGCGGGCGGCGGGGCATGGCGACGGAACTAAACGCAGATTATTTCCGCGACGGTGTCGGATACCTAAAGGCAGAGGAAGTCAAGCAGAGTGCACCGACGCTGTTTGACTTCCTAGATGATGATAATGACGCGGCGAAAGGAGCAGCATCATGAAATGGTACTACATTTCCCATCCGTACACGGGGAACGAGGAAGAGAACCGCAAAAAGGCGGCAGATGTTCAGCGGCATCTTCACGAGATGTATGCAGATATCATGTGCATCAATCCGCTTGCCATGTTCGCGCCGCTGGCGGATCTCTCCTATGAGGAGGTCATGACGTATTGCCTTGAAGTCATGCATCCGGCGGATGCGGTCATCATGTGCAGGGGATACGAAAAGAGCCGCGGATGCATGCGCGAATATGAGGCAGCAAAGCAGGAAGGAAAAACAATTCTCTTCTATGAGGGCGGCGATGCGCCGCTCGTGAATATCGAGGAACATGAAAAGGAGGACATTGTGTTTGACTCATTCCTCAAAGATAAGCTTGCTGAACGACTTACGTACGTGATTACAGCTGCCACAACGGCGTTGGAAGCGATCGGTTATGACCTCGAAAAACGCCGTAAAATGCAGGAGCGTGTCAATGCTGAGTGCAAGGAAAAGGGACACCTTTGAGGAGGCAACGATATGGACGAGTATCATCCTTGTAAAAATCCTGACCCGACGGCGCAGAAGGCAATCGGGAATGTGATGCGGGAGACAAGGCACAAAATCACAGGGGCGCGGCGACGGAAAGCCTTGTCGAAGGATATGCGCCGCAAGGTATACGCGATGTACGGCGGTCACTGTGCCTACTGCGGCAGGGAAATCGATATCAAGGAGATGCAGGTCGACCATGTGCAGGCGGTCTACCTCGGCGGAA
>ERZ772948.1307-NODE-1307-length-14724-cov-4.434590_pt1 | contig 14724 bp, 15 predicted proteins | sample MGYA00511945_ERZ772948 | MGnify/ENA primary metagenome ERZ772948 (study PRJEB29015, sample SAMEA2737927) | human oral metagenome | biome: human oral; feature: human-associated habitat; material: dental | place: China | collected 2141 ... | reverse complement strand
TCCATAAAGGCAGTCGGGAATAAATTCATCATATAATCTTTAAAGCTCATTGTCTACCTCCTGCCATCTCATACCATGATCAGTTAAATATTTTTCAACATCTCCAAGTCTTTCCCTTGGAACATTTATAATCAGTGATCCCAGTATATTTTCTCTAAACTTTTCCAATTTACCATATATTATAGATACGTCTATGGAAAGCTCTCTAGCCATACCTGTTATTACAGGATCATTTGATCTGTCATTAGTGAATAGTAGCTTTAAATTACAACCACTAGGTAGGACTATGTTTTCTTCTCCAAGTAATTTTCTTAGTGGTTTGTTATTCTTTAAGAATATTTCTTCTGTTTCTCCCACTTCTAAAACCTTACCAGCATCCATTATGGCAGTCCTTGTACAAACTTGCTTTATTACTTCCATCTGGTGGGTAACTATTACTATAGTTATGCCCATCTTTTGATTTATCTCCTGTAGAAGGTCTAGAATAGATTTTGTAGTCTTTGGGTCTAAGGCTGACGTAGCCTCATCACAAAGTAATACGGATGGATTCATCGTCAAGGCCCTCGCTATAGCAACTCTTTGCTTTTGTCCACCACTTAGGTTTCTTGGCTTTACATCCTTTTTATCCAAAATGCCAACTAGGTCTAATAGTTCTTCAACTCTAGACTTTATTTCCTCCTTAGAATATTTAAAACATTCCATTGGTAGGGCTACATTTTCAAAAACAGTCTTTCTTTCTAGAAGAGAGAAATGTTGGAAAATCATGCCTAGGTCTTTTCTTAGGTTTCTAAGATCCCTATCGTCCAAATTGGCTACATCTTGTCCATTGACATATATAGAACCTGAATCAAAGTCTTCTAACCTATTAATACATCTCAGTATCGTAGATTTACCAGCGCCACTATGTCCTATGATGCCGAATATTTCCCCGTCTTTTATGTTTAAGTTTATATCTGTCAAAACTTGATTTTGACCATAAAACTTATTTACTTCTTTTATTTCAATCATCTAATACTCCTTTCTATAAATTCTAATAAATAATAAAAAAATGCCTGAGTAAAATATACCCAGACTTGGAAATACTACTCATCTTTCGGTTATATACACCGCTGGATTTAGCACCTTAACAAAGTTAGGTTGCCGGGCTTCACAGGGCCAGTCCCTCCACCACTCTCGATAAGAGATTTGTATTTTGTTATGTACTTATGATAAGTTATTACTTGAACTTTGTCAATAATTTTTTCAATATTTTTTAAGTTAGTCTTTTAACAATAAGAAAAAACCTCTGAAAGCCTTATAAAAAAAGCTAAAAGGCAACCTGTGTTAACCAATAAATACTGTAAATCATAGCAAGTCCTATTATTCCCATTATTATGATATCAATAACTACTGCCCTCTTTTTTTCATTTTCCTTATCTTCATTGAATGATCTAAACATAGCGTAGAACATTACTCCTAGACCCAATATATTAACCAAGACTGAAGAAAGCTGGTTAGCCAAATACCTAGAATATATAATAATCAAAAAACCTACACCTAGCAAGAAGGTATTATTAGACATAGGTGAATTACTGTCCTTATCATCCTTCTTATCAAGATGATCCTGTTTCATATAGTATGGTTTATTTTTTTTCTTGTTCTTTCCCGTATTTTTAGACATTATAATCCTCCAACTTCTACCCTATATAAGTACTGATATACCTACCAGCCCTACAGACTATTATTTATATAAACATTATAATATATGACCCTCTTATTTTCAAGTTACATAGTTTGGAAATTGACTAATATTTAGGCTTCATCTTGAGTCTATAGGTTGATTTTATATTAAGTGTCTTTTAGGTAAACATAAAAATCCCGATTGAATAAATCAACCGGGATCTTGTCTGTGTGTTTATTTTTTGTGTTAATTAGTCAAAACTTATACTTATAAGTCTCTTAAGCTTCTTTCTTAGCTCCTATGAACTTACCAATTATAGCTGCAATTACAACTGGTATAATCCAGTAGAATCCTACCGCTGAACCTGGTAACTTGTTTAAAGCTTCTGTTAGGCCTGCTAGACCTGCGAATACTTTTATAGATGATAATTCATGGGCAATACCTAGTATTAGAGCAACCCAAACTGCTAGTACGTATACATTTTTGTTCTGAATCTTTGTATGGATTAGACCAAGAAGTATTAGAGTAACAACCGCTGGGTACATCATATATAGTAGAGGTGCTGCTATCTTAATTATCTTGTCAACACCAAAGTTAGATACGATTGCTGAGAATATACAAACCACAACAACTATAACTTCATACTTAAGCTTACCTTCTGTAAGGTCACTGAAGTAGTTACCACAAGAAGATGTAAGACCTATAGCTGTAGTCAAGCAAGCTAGACCAACAACTAGACCAAGGATTACCTTACCTGGTCCACCAAGTATAGCCTGAGTTATTGATATAACAAGTGTAGTTCTTTCAACTGTATTGTCAAACTGTGGAGATACAGTAGCTCCTAGGTAAGAAAGACCACCATATACTAGGGCCAAACCTACAACAGCTACTATACCTGCAAGTATTGTAGCCTTAACTAGAGCCTGCTTTTCAGTATAACCCTTCTGCTTAACAGATGCTATAACTATACCAGCGAATACCGCACCTGCCATACCGTCAAGAGTCTGATAACCATCGTTGATACCACTTATAAATACGTTATCAACAAGAGTTCTATCAAGTGGTGCTCCAAGTGGGCTTACTATACCCTTTACGATCAATACTGCCAAACAGATTAGAAGTACTGGTGTCAAGAAAGCACCAATTATATCTACAACCTTTGAAGGCTTAATAGTTAATACTAGAACTATTACGAAGAATATAATTGCAAAAACTATTGGGCTTAGGCTCTGTCCGAAATTAGGAACTATACCTATTTCATAAGTTGTAGCTGCAGTTCTTGGTATAGCAACAAATGGTCCTATACAAAGGATAGTTAATGATGCTATTACAACACCAAGCTTCTTACCAGCTCTTCCGAAAAATGCCATCATGTCGCCCTGTGTACCTGTAGCTGCGATAACACCTAATAATGCCAAACCACCATCTGCGAACAAGAATGCTATAAATGATATAAACCATTTAGATCCTGAAATCACGCCCAAGAACGGTGGGAAAATTAAGTTACCAGCACCAAAGAACATCGCGAATAATGCGAAACCTACGACAACAATGTCTTTAAATTTGATACTCATTTTGAACTCCTCCTTAAAAATAATCAAAATTAAATTAGTTCTCTTAGAGTATAACCTTAATTTTCAGTATTGTCAAATAATTTTTTAAGAATTTTTTCTAGTAAAAATTAAATTTTTCTCATCTGATAAATCTTTATTAAGACTATATCCATCTAATTTAATTTTTTTAATATCTTCTAAGTTAGCTATTTGATTTTTTATAAGATAATTTAAAAATTGACCTCTTGCTTTTTTACTATATGTACTTACAGATTTATAAGCACCATCTTTTTCTTCTTTAAAATCAATATTAATCATAGAAATCTTTTTATTATCTATCACTTTTGAAAATTCACCAGAAGCTAAATTTAATAATATTTCATCTTTATTAAGAATATTTGAAATATAATCATTGATATCTTTCTTCCAAAAATTATATAGACCTTTATCTATGATTGACATAGTCATATCTAATCTATATTTTTTCACTAAATCAAAAGCTAACAAAACTCCATATAGTGCAGATAAAATAAGAAGATTATTCTTCAAATATTCTAAAGATTTTTCTGAATAATCTTCTAAATTTAACTCTTTAAATGAAACTCCATAATACATTGAAATAGCAGGAATAGATTTTAATTTATCATAATCTTGTATATCTTTGTATGTTTTATTAAGTAATTCCCCTTTTAATTTCATTATATTTTCTATTTCAGATAATGATTTTTCTTTTAGGATACCTATTAAAATATTAGTCTTATCTTTAAATTTAGGTTCAGTAAATTCTATTTTTTTATTTTCAAAAATATTTTCTTCTCTCATTTCTTTACTTGGAGAAAATATTATTTTCATCTATTGATCCCATTCCTTGATAAAACCATAATATATTTTTGGATTATTTCCAAAAACATCTAATATATTATCGTCTGTTATGTAGAAATCTTCTGTCTCTAAGTCTGTTCCATTGACATTAATTTTTCCATCTATAACATATAAAAAGACAACTGTACTATCTTTTTCAAGGTGCAGTCTACACTTAGATCTTATCTGTCTGTAATATAAATCTCCTCTTATTCCTTTTAACATTAAGTTAAAATCTCTAAATTTTCCCCAAGAATAAGTTTCCCAATCTCCTTTAAATCTATCTATTTGATAATCTTCCATTTCCACATCATAGTGATCTGTGTGTTGAAGTTTCATATCTCCAGATAATTTTGAAATATACCTTTCTACACCTGGTAATTTTGTGAAAAGTGATTTTTCACCATTATTTGTAGTTGCAACACTTATTCTAGCCTTAAAAATCCTATCTGCATAACTAGAATCTTCTGGGTATATAAAAATTTCATTTGTTGTTCCTCCTGCCCACACAGAAACTTTCCAATCATCTTTTTTTATAACTTTATTCATTTCTACCCTCCTGTTGCAAACATTATAATAATCTTTTATATATAGTTAGATTTTACACCTTTTTTAAGTTTTTTACAACAATAAAAAAAGAGACTATTCATTAAAATAGCCTCTTACTTAATTACTTATTTTCACCAACTAAATATATAAAAATATCACTATCTTCCAATGCTGTTGCAGATATATTTACATCTCCTGCAAAATTTAAAGCTTTCTTAGGCTCTACTATATAAGTTTCTTTATCATTTAACTGAACTTCCATTTTTCCTGATACTACTGTAAAGAAAAGTTCTTTATATTTATGAGTATGTGGAGGAATTTTTTCTCCCTTTTTAAGTTGTTTATGAACAACTAAAACTCCATCTTTATTATAAATTTTTCCATATTCTTTCAATTCTGTACCTAAAGTTTTGCTTTCTACCTTATTTGTTTGCTCGGCAGCTAAGGCTGTTGCTCCTATACTTGCACATAGAATCATAATTTTAATAAGATTTCTAAATTTCATAAAAACTACCTCCTTAAATTTGTTTACTAAAATTATAAACAATTAAAGCATACTTGTCAATTTTTATTTAATAAAAAATGCACTTTTATTCTTATTTCTAAGACTATCAGTGCATTTTAATTAGTTATTTTAGTTTATTTTTTAATGTTATAGAAAACATCTCTTCCATTGTATTGAGCAACAGAACCTAATTCTTCTTCAATTCTTAATAATTGGTTATATTTAGCCATTCTATCAGTTCTTGAAGTTGAACCAGTTTTGATTTGTCCTGCATTAGTTGCAACAGCTACATCAGCTATTGTTGCATCTTCTGTTTCTCCTGATCTATGAGATACAACTGCAGTGTATCCTGCTCTTTTTGCCATTTCTATTGCATCTAGTGTTTCAGTTAATGAACCAATTTGATTTAATTTTATAAGGATAGAGTTTCCTGCTCCTAATTCTATTCCCTTTCTCAATCTTTCAGTATTAGTTACAAATAAGTCATCTCCAACTATTTGAACTCTATCTCCAATAGCTTTAGTTAGTTTTACCCAACCATCCCAGTCATCTTCACCTAATCCATCTTCTATTGAAACTATTGGATATTTACTTATTAATTCTTCATACCATTTTATCATTTCATCAGTAGTTCTTACAACTCCACCTTCTCTTTTAAAATGATATTCATATTTTCCATTTACTTCTTTACAGAATTCACTTGATGCAGCATCTAGTGCAAATGTAATATCTTTACCTAATTCATAACCAGCAGCCTTTACTGCTTCACTAATTAAAGCTAAAGCTCCTTCTGTTCCTTGGATTTTTGATGGAGCATATCCCCCTTCATTTCCAACATTTGTTGAGTCTCCATTAGCTTTTAATATTTTTCCTAAATGATGGAAAACTTCTGCTCCCATTCTCATAGCTTCGTGGAAAGATTTTGCTCCAACTGGTTGTATCATAAATTCTTGTAAGTCAACAGCTGAGTCAGCATGTGCTCCACCATTTAAAATATTCATCATAGGTAAAGGTAATTCTTTTGCATTTACTCCACCTAAATATTTATATAAAGGTTGGCCTAATGCTTCTGCAGCAGCTTTTGCAACAGCTAGAGATACACCTAGTATAGCATTTGCTCCTAATCTTCCTTTATTAGCAGTTCCATCTAATTCTAACATTGTTCTATCTATTGCTACTTGATTTAAAGCATCCATTCCTAAAAGAGCTTCTCTAATTTCTGTATTTACATTATTTACAGCTTTTAAAACTCCTTTTCCTAAATATCTTCCTTTATCTTCATCTCTTAATTCAACTGCTTCATGGCTTCCAGTTGAAGCTCCAGATGGAACAGCAGCTCTACCTTTTGCTCCACATTCTAGTATAACATCTACTTCTACTGTTGGGTTTCCTCTTGAGTCTAAAATTTCTCTTCCAATTACTTCTACTATACCTGTCATTAACATTCCTCCTTTTAAATTAAAAACTATGCTTTTACTTGTATTACTTTTATTGAGTTAGTTGTTCCTTGTATAAATACACTTTCTCCACAAGTTGCTATAATTATATCATTATTTTCAACTAAATTTAATTTTTTTGCAGCAGCTTCTGCTATGACAAAGAATTCTTCTAATGTTTTTGGTGAAGCATCTACATATGGAATTATTCCTCTTGATAAAACTAATTGATTTGCAGTTTTTTCATTATTAGTTATTGCTAAAATATTTGCCTTAGGGAAATATCTTCTCATATCTCTTGCAGCTCTTCCAGATTCTGTACCAACAACTATAAGTTTTGCATTTAATCTTTCACTTATATCAGCACTTCCTTCTGCAACAGCTGTAGTTATATCATGTTTATTTATTACTCCTTCTACATAAAATGGTGGTATTGTAGCATCAACTTTTTTAGCTATTTTATTCATAACCTCAACAGCAGCTAGAGGATATTTTCCTTTTGCAGTTTCTCCTGAAAGCATTACTGCATCTGTACCATCTAATATAGCATTAGCAACATCATTTGCTTCTGCCCTTGTAGGTCTTGGGTTTTTAATCATTGAATCTAGCATTTGAGTTGCTGTAATAACTACTTTTCCTGCTCTATTACATTTTCTTATCATCATTTTTTGTGCACAAGGAACTTCTTCAACAGGAATTTCTACTCCTAAATCTCCTCTTGCTACCATTATCCCATCTGATTCAGCTAAAATTTCATCAAAATTATCAAGTCCTTCTTGGCTTTCTATTTTAGAAATTATTTGTATTCTTTCTCCACCATTTTCTCTAAGAACTTTCCTTACTTGTCTTACATCATCAGCTTTTCTTATAAATGATGCTGCCACAAAATCAACATTATTTTGGCAACCAAATTTCAAATCTTCTATATCTTTTTCAGATAATGCTGGTAAATTAACAGAAACATTAGGTAAATTTATTCCTTTCTTTTGTCCTAAATCACCATTATTTCTAGCTATACATATAACTTCATTTCCTTTTATTTCTGTAACATCTAGTTCAAGTAATCCATCATCAACAAGAACAATATCCCCAACTTTTAAATCTTTTGCAAAGTTTTCATAAGTTACTGCTACTCTTTCATTATCTCCAACAACTGATTGATCTGTTGTAAAAGTAAATTTTTGTCCAGCCTTAATACTAACATCTTTACCATCTTTTAAAGTCATTGTCCTTATTTCTGGACCTTTAGTATCAAGAAGTATACCTCCTCTAATTCCAGTTTCAGACATTGCTTGTCTAAAATTTTTCATTCTCATGCCATGTTCTTCATAGTCACCATGAGAGAAATTTAATCTCATTACATTCATTCCTCTATTTAATAATTCTTTTAAAGTTTCTACTGATTCAGTCACAGGACCAATAGTACAAACTATTTTTGTTTTTTTCAAACTCCTCACCTCATAAATTTATTTAACTTCGTTTAATTTTATAACAATATCCAATAATTATCAAGAAAATTAAAGGTTATTTTTTGTGCAAAATTGTATAAAAAAGACATTAACGAACTATCATTAATGTCTTGCTATCAATAATGGTGCCTAGGAATGGATTCGAACCATCGACCGTACGGGTATGAACCGTATGCTCTAGCCAACTGAGCTACCTAGGCATAATGGTGGAGATAAGCGGGATCGAACCGCTGACCTACGCAGTGCAAGTGCGTCGCTCTCCCAAACTGAGCTATATCCCCATATATAATATGTAATTCTGGAGCGGGAAACGAGACTCGAACTCGCGACCCTAACCTTGGCAAGGTTATGCTCTACCAACTGAGCTATTCCCGCAAGATTTTTTTGAGCGTGGTGCGGAGAGAGAGACTTGAACTCTCACGTCTGGGACACTAGATCCTAAGTCTAGCGCGTCTGCCAATTCCGCCATCCCCGCATATATTCGATTTACTGGTGCCGCTTATCGGAGTCGAACCAATCACCTACTGATTACAAGTCAGTTGCTCTACCAGATGAGCTAAAGCGGCTAATGTCATTCAAGGACATTCGTTATAATACACTATTTATAAGATTTTGTCAACAAAAATTTTAAAATATTTTAAGTTTTTTTAAAAATTTTATTGATTTCTTCCTCTTGATATAATCTTTTTTGCTTCATATTATCTAAAAGTTCTTGATTTACTTGAATTTTTTGTTTTTCTTCTAATTCATTTAAACTTTTGATTATTTCAATATTATGCAAGTTATTTTCTTCTAAAATTCTTTTGGCTTTTAAAATTTTATCAAAACTTATAGCTTTTAAATCTCTTTCTGCTCCAACTCTATCAATAGTATTTAACTGTATTTTATCATATCTAATATTTTCTGAGTTCAAAAAATTAGCTATTTCAATAAAATTTTCTTCACTATCATTAATATTTTCTAAAATAAAAATTTCTATCCAAATTTTTCCTTTATAGTTAGATTTATTTAGATTGATAAAACCTTTCTTTATCTCATCTACACTTGTCCTATAATCAGGTCTAACAATTTTTTCAAATATATCTTGCTTTAAAGTATTAAGTGTTGGAACAATTAAATCAATGTATTCTAATTCTTTTATTACTTGTTCATTAGCTAAAAGTAAACTATTGGTTATAAGGCAAATTTTCCCCTTATATTTTAAATCTTCCTTTATAGCTTTTGATATATTTCCTAAGTCTAAACTTAAAGTAGGTTCTCCACTTCCAGAAAATGTAATATAGTCAGGCTTTATATCCTTTAAGACAGATTGAATTTCCTTTAATATTTCATTCATATCTTTAAATTTCTGTCTTTCTAATTGAATTTTTTTAGTAGCACCACATTCACAAAAGATACAATTAAGGTTACAACTTTTACTAAGTACTAAATCAACTCCTAAAGATATACCTAATCTTCTTGATGGAACAGGTCCAAACACATGTTTATACATTTTCTCACCTCATATTTAATTTCTTAAATATATTTTACTCCAATTTTATAAAAAAGAATATATCTTATCTTAAAATAAAAAGCAGGTTGTAACTGCGATTACAACCCACATAAAGTAATACTCTGTCTATATATTGTTATTTCAATCTAGCTAGAAATTGAAATTAAAAATAATATAGACACTTTTAGATAATATTATCAATATGACAATTATTATCAAAGTGAATGTTAAAAGCCTATTCAAATCTGTTCACCTCCTTGTTAAAGGCTAAAAAGAGGAATAGGAAAAAATGGTACAAGTCATTATAACACATTTCATTTGACTTTTAAGGTAAAAAATGCTATATTAAACTAAAAGATATAGAGATATATCATGAATGTTAAAAGCAAAAAAGGTACAAAAGCACTACCAACTGCGATAGGTAGTGTTTTTATTTTTCTATATAAAATTTTAAATTATTGTAACATTTGTTACAGAAAAAACTTTACAAGAATAGTATAATTTACTAAAATAATAAAGAAATAAAAATAAAATATAGATTGATATTTAAAAGGAGAGGTTAGAATGTATATAAGTAAATCAATGTCAATAAAATCAATAGTGGAGAAATATCCAGAAACAATTCCAGTTTTTGCAAATATTGGATTTAAAGGATTAGATAATCCAGCAGTTTTACAAAAACTAGAAGAACAAGGAATCACTTTAGAAAAAGCAATGATGATAAAGAAAGAAGATGTAGATGCTTTTATTCCAATGTTACAACATGCAATAGCATCTGTTGAAAGAGAAGATGAAGGAGTTAAAGAAGCTTCACTTATGGGACTTTTACCTTGTCCAGTTAGAATTCCTTTATTAGAAGGTTTTGAAAAATATTTAGCAGATAACAAAGATATAAAAGTTAAATATGAATTAAAAGCTGCTTATTCAGGACTTGGTTGGATAAAAGATGAAGTAATAGATAAAAATGATATAGATAAATTAGCAGATATGTTTATTTCAGCTGGTTTTGACTTATTCTTTGATAAGGATTTAATGGGTAAATTCAAAGAACAAGGAATATTTAAAGATATGACAGGTATTGAAAAATACAATACAGATTTTGATAATGAAAATATTCACTTAAAAGATCCACATGGAGACTATTCTATGATAGGAGTTGTTCCTGCAATCTTTATAGTTAATAAAGCAGCTTTAAATGGTAGAGAAGTTCCTAGATCTTGGGAAGATTTATTAAAACCTGAATTTGCAAAATCTGTTTCATTACCAATAGCAGATTTTGACTTATTCAACTCAATATTAATTCATATTTATAAATTATATGGTTTTGAAGGTGTAAAAAGTTTAGGGCATTCTTTACTTTCTAACTTACACCCTGCACAAATGGTTGAAGCAAAAGAGCCAGTTGTAACAATAATGCCTTATTTCTTCTCTAAAATGGTACCAGAAAAAGGACCAAAAGAAGTTATATGGCCAAAAGAAGGAGCAATTATATCTCCAATATTTATGTTAACTAAGGCATCAAAAGCAAAAGAATTAGATAAAATAATTAAATTTATGAGTGGAAAAGCAGTTGGAGATACACTAGCTAATCAAGGTTTATTCCCAAGTGTACACCCAGAAGTAAAAAATCCAGTAAATGGTAGACCAATGCTTTGGGTTGGTTGGGACTTTATCTATTCAAATGATATGGGAGAATTAATTAAAAAATGTGAAGAAACATTTAAAGAAGGAGCAGGAGAATAATGAAACTTATAACAGTATCAGGACCACCTTCATCTGGAAAGACTTCACTTATTATTAAAACAGTAGAAAGTTTAAAAGCTCAAAATATAAAAGTTGGAATAGTGAAATTTGACTGTCTTTATACAGATGATGATGTTCTATATGAAAAAGCAGGAATACCTGTAAAAAAAGGATTATCAGGTTCAGTTTGTCCAGACCACTTTTTTGCAAGTAATATAGAAGAAGTTGTACAATGGGGAAAAACTAATAACTTAGATTTATTGATAACAGAAAGTGCTGGACTATGTAATAGATGTTCGCCTTATTTAAAAGATATTAAAGCTGTGTGTGTAATAGATAACTTAAGTGGAATAAACACTCCAAAGAAAATAGGACCTATGCTTAAACTTGCAGATGTTGTTGTTATTACAAAAGGGGATATAGTTTCACAAGCAGAAAGAGAAGTTTTTGCTTCAAGAGTACAAACTGTAAACCCTAAGGCAGCAATAATTCATATAAATGGTTTAACAGGACAAGGAACTTATGAATTTGGGTCTTTAATAATGGATAAAAATGAAGAAATAGACACAGTTATAGAAAGAAAATTAAGATTTCCATTACCATCAGCAGTATGTTCTTATTGCTTAGGAGAAACTAGAATTGGAAGTAGCTATCAACTTGGAAATATTAGAAAAATAAATTTTGAAGAACAATAATTGATTTTGTATTGTGGCTAAAAAACAAGTGAAATTGCATTCTAAATTTTAGATGGAAAATTAAAGCAAGTGAGCCGAGCAAATCTCAACATGTTTGAGCTAACTTGTTAGCGAGTTGGTTGAATTTGCAGCGAACGTTAATTTTTCAGCGTTAAGAAATTTAGCTAGCAATGAACTGTTTTTTACTACATTTATAATTAAGGAGAGGAAATGAGTATAGACAATAATGAATTAGATGAAATGGATTTTGACCTTTTGGATATACTTGGAGTTACAGAGCAGAAAGTTGAAAGCATAACTTTACTTCCAGGATATAATAAAAAAGGTGAAAAAGAAGGCTATGAAGAATTAGTAATAAAGGCAGGAGAAATTGTTGCCATAGTAGGACCAACAGGTTCAGGAAAAAGTAGACTACTTGCAGATATAGAATGGGGAGCACAAGGAGATACTCCAACAAAGAGAACAGTTCTTGTAAATGGAGAATTGATGGATGCAAAAAAGAGATTTTCTCCAAGCTATAAATTAGTTGCTCAACTTTCACAAAATATGAACTTTGTAATGGATTTAACTGTAAGAGAATTTATAGATTTACATGCTGAAAGTAGACTTGTTTTAGATAGAGAAAGTGTAATAGAAAAAATATTTAATCAAGCAAATGAACTTGCAGGAGAAAAATTTACAATAGATACTCCAATAACAAGTTTAAGTGGAGGACAATCAAGAGCATTGATGATTTCAGACACTGCTATTTTAAGTACATCTCCAATAGTTCTTATAGATGAAATTGAAAATGCAGGTATAGACAGAAAAAAAGCTTTAGACTTACTTGTTGGAAATAATAAGATAGTTCTAATGGCAACACATGACCCTATTCTTGCTCTTATGGGAGATAGAAGAATAGTTATCAAAAATGGTGGAATTAATAAAGTTATTGAATCAACTCCAGAAGAAAAAAATATCTTAGGTGCTTTAACAGAACTTGATGATGTAGTACAAGGTATGAGAAATAAATTAAGATATGGAGAAAGATTAGAATTAGATTTTGAAATTAAGAAAAAATAATAAATTAAAAAAAATGAAAAAGTATGTAATTAAATTTAGCCACGTTGAAGAAAGTGAGTACACAGCGGTTGTAGAAGCAGAAAGCTATGAAGAAGCAATGGATATTTTTGAAGAAAGTCCGTTTGACTATCTTGAAGATGAAGAACCTGACAGTGTAAATGGAATAGATTATTACGTTAGTAAAGTTACGGAAAACGGCGAAGTTGTATATGAAAAAACAAAGGAATTAATAGCGGAGTTCCGTGAATGTTAGGTAATTAGTATAACAAAAAAGCAAGTATCAATCGGGATAGTAGCAGGTTCGAGTCCTGCCTTGCTTTCAAAGATAATAACAATGAAAAAGATAACCATTCCGAGCAACGTAAAAAACGGCAAATTGGTGCAAAATCGCAATCTTATACAAAATGCTATAGCCTCATTTGAGGATACAAATATCAATATCACCATTGAGAGGCGAAGCAAGAAACGAAGCGTACAACAAAATGCTTTTTATTGGGGCGTTTGGATACCAATCATACAGCAGGCTATCAATGATACTTGGGGCGAGTTTTACCCTCCTAATGAAGTGCATAATGTACTGAAAGCCTTGTGTAATTATGAGGAGCGTCCTAACCCTGCTACTGGTGAGATACAACGAGTACCAGTGAGTAGCACCAAGTTAAGCACCTACGAATGGGAAAAGGAATTTAAACAACAAGTAAGGCAGATGTGTATGGATAATTTCAATCTTGATTTGCCTGAACCTGATAATGAGGAATAAGCAATTTTCACCCCTCGTTAAGCAAGGATAAAAACAAGTTATAAAACACTGAATATCAAAGTGAAGATATAAATAAGCAATGAAAAAAGAAACAGTAAGCCGATTTAATGAGGTGGTACTCACAACCTCAGACCTTACCGCCTTAAAAGGCAAATACCTAACTGAAAATCTTTATCGCCGTTGGGAAGAAAAATTTATTGATGAGGATACAGGCGAGTTAGTCCCTATTGAGCGCAGGGAGATTATCCTTTATCAAGGTGAAGAACTAACTGATGACAACCTGCAAACTATCAAATTCTTTATGGATAGCGGCGAACTAAAAGAAGTATCTGTTAGCAACCTACAACGCTCAGCACGATTGGTAGGAGGTAGTGCTACCATTTGGACGGCAGTGGTAGATGACAATGACAAAAAGCGCACGTTTTATCTGTATGCCAATAGTGCTGCCGTAGCACAACAAATCATTACCGACTATGTGGAGCAGCATTATAAGGGAACGTTTGAAATAAAATCGCTTAAAGAGCAGCAGTATTTTACCCTTGTATCATTGGCAAAGAAAAACAGCGATGAGGATCAAAATAAGTTCTATCAGATAGAGGTAGAAATAATGGTAAATAAAGAATCTTACCCAATGCGCTTTTTAGTGAAAGCACCTAATGCAGAAGAAGCAAAAGTACTAAGTGAGGCGTTTTATGAAACTTATATGCGTGTGGCTGATGATGATAAAGAATTACCTCCTTACACAATGACCTTGTTATCGGCAAAAACACTGAATGTAGAGGCGGTAATAGACCACCAGTTTTGCAAGGAATATATAGATAAAAGCAAAGAAACGTTGTAATTTTATCCATTGTGTACCCCGATAGGCAAACACTCACGTTCGAGCCGTGAGCGGGGGCTAAAAACAAATGAATTGATTATTATGGTATACGGATACAT
>ERZ772948.1306-NODE-1306-length-14728-cov-4.849179_pt1 | contig 14728 bp, 13 predicted proteins | sample MGYA00511945_ERZ772948 | MGnify/ENA primary metagenome ERZ772948 (study PRJEB29015, sample SAMEA2737927) | human oral metagenome | biome: human oral; feature: human-associated habitat; material: dental | place: China | collected 2141 ... | reverse complement strand
GTTAAGCACGCCGCCAGCGTTCGTCCTGAGCCAGGATCAAACTCTCCAAACAAAAACAAACCAAACACCACACCAAACCAGCGCGGCACTCCAGTCCATAAAGCCCAGAAAACAAGAAAACCAGGCCCAACCCAAACCACCACCAAACAAGCAGCAGCCCAGGCCAAACAAAAACACCACACAACCAAACCAACCCAACCCCACCAGCCAAAACCAGCAGAACCAGACCAGCACCAATCATGCGGCAACCCACAACACCCAAACCCCCCAAAACAATCAAGGGACCCAGACGCCATGAGCCAAAACAATGACATAAACAAGCATGACACACTATCGAGTTCTCAAACAACACACCCACCCCAGGAAACAACCCACAAAAGCGAATCACAACCACCGAGAGGCGCGAGGAGAATATTATCGGGTCGATATTTCTCGGTCAAATTGAGAGTCCGTGACTCTCATCTCCCGTATCGCTCCGAAGAATCCTCCGGTGTTCCGCTCGGAGCCCTTGGGCCCTCGCGGCAACGAAGAGAACTTTAGCCCGCGACCTCCCCAAAAGGTCAAATCGTGGGGGCATGAACCGGGCCACATCCCCCGCCGCGACCGGCGGCCGCTGGATCAAGCACGGGAGGGCGGGGCCTGGTCTGTCACCAGGAGCCCCGCCCTCCCATGCCCGTCAACCGCTGCCGGGAGCTTTAGTCCCCTCAGTCCTCGGCGAAGCGGCGCACGGCCGCGGCCACGGCGTCGGCCACGCGCGTGTCGAAGGCGTTGGGGATGATGTAGACGGGGCTGATCTCGTCGTCGCTGATCACCGAGGCGATTCCGGTGGCAGCGGCGCGAAGGAGCTCGGTGGAGATGTTGGTGATCCCCGTGTCGAGCAGGCCCCGGAAGAGACCGGGGAAGGCCAGGACGTTGTTGATCTGGTTGGGGAAGTCCGAGCGGCCGGTGGCCACGACGCTCACGTGCTCGGCGGCGCCGATGGGGTCGACCTCCGGCGTCGGGTTCGCCATGGCGAAGACGATGGCGCCCTCGGCCATGGTGGACACGTCCTCCCCGGTGAGGATATTGCCGGAGGAGACGCCGATGAACACGTCGGCTCCTTCCAGAGCCTCCTGCAGGCTCCCTTGGAATCCGCGCGGATTCGTGTTCTGGGCGAGCCAGTTGCGGTGCGGATTGGCCTCCTCGCGGAACGGTCCGAGCGCGCCCTTGCGGCCGTAGCCGATGACGTCGCGGGCCCCGTGCAGCAGGAGCAGGCGGATGATGGCCGACCCCGCGGCGCCCACGCCCGAGACGACGATGCGCGCCTCCTCGATGTTCTTGCCCACGACTTTCAAGGCGTTGATCAGGGCCGCGAGGGTGACGATGGCGGTGCCGTGCTGGTCGTCGTGGAAGACGGGGATCTTCATCTTCTCGCGCAGCTGGCGCTCGATGTAGAAGCACTCGGGGGCCTTGATGTCTTCCAGGTTGATGCCGCCCAGGGTGGGTTCCAGTGCGCTGATGATCTCGACCAGCTTGTCGGGGTCACGCTCGGCCAGCTCGATGTCGAACACGTCGATGCCGGCAAACTTCTTGAACAGGCAGCCCTTGCCTTCCATCACCGGCTTGCCGGCCAGCGGGCCGATGTCGCCCAGGCCCAGCACGGCAGTGCCGTTGGTGATCACGCCCACCAGGTTGCCGCGCGAGGTGTATTCGGCGGCCTTGGAGGGATCGGCCTGGATGTCCAGGCACGGATAGGCCACGCCCGGCGAATACGCCAGCGACAAATCATGCTGGTTGGACAGCGGCTTGGTGGGCACCACGGCCACTTTGCCGCGCGTGGGCTGGCGGTGGTAGTTGCGGGCGGCGTCGCGCAGGGCGGCCTGGGCGGGAGTGAGGTCTTGCATGGTCAGTCTGCCTTTCGATTTGCTGGAATTCGGGAAGCGTTTTGAAGGGAAAGAGGGGGGGTCAGCACAGCACCACGGCATCGGGCAGCTGGTTATCCGGCGCCGGGCGGCAGGCGGCATCGGGCGGCTCGGGAAAGTGCTTTTCAAGCAGGGCCGTGACTTCGGCCAGCGCGTTCGTCAGCCCTTCTTCAAAGCGTCCGGCCCCCAGCGCGCCAGCCAGCCGTTCAGATACGGCGGCCCACTCGGGCGGCGGCGCGCGCTCGGCCAGGCCGCGATCGGGCACGATTTCAATGGCGCGCGCGGCCAGGTTCAGATACACCAGCACGCCGTTGCGCTGGCGCGTGTCCCACACGCGCAGCTTGGCAAACAGCATCAGCGCCCGCTCGCGCAGCACTTGCGGCATGGGCTGGCGGCGGCGCACGTGCCGCCACAGATAGCTGATGGGCAGCGAGCCTTCCACGCACAGGCGCACTTCGCCCTCATGCCGCGCCTCGCTTTCGGCAACCAGCCGCGCCAGCCGCTGCGCCAGAGCCGGGGGCACGGCGCGCCGGGCATCGGCTTCATCAAGCCAGAGATGGTGCAGCAATCGAGAGGAATGGAGCATGAATGTCACCGTTTCGCATCAGCCTGGCTGATGATAGGGGCAGGCCAGCCGCCCAAGGCCCGCTCCCAAGCCCGGTTTTGAGGGCCAAATCGCCCGCAAGTCCGCATGGAATGGGCGCATGCAGCTATCTTTTTGCGAGCGGTACGCTTTTATTCTTGCGCTTCAGGCGCGAAGCGCGGGTCGGCGGGAGCGTCGCCGCATTCGGCCTGCTGCGCGCCGCGAATGTGTTCGTAGATGGCGTGAATCAGAGGCTGGCAGCCTTCGCGCGTGAGGGCGGAAATTTCGTAAACAGGGCCTTTCCAGCGCAGGCGGCGCACAAAGTCCTGCACGCGGGCCGCGCGCTCTTGTGGCGGCACCATGTCCAGCTTGTTGAGCACCAGCCAGCGCGGTTTTTCGTACAGCGCCTGGTCGTACTTTTTCAGCTCCTGCACGATGGCGCGGGCCTGCTCCACGGGGTCGGTTTCCTCATCAAACGGGGCCAGATCGACGATGTGCAGCAAAAGCCGCGTGCGCTGCAAGTGGCGCAGAAACTGGTGACCCAGGCCCGCGCCTTCGCTCGCGCCTTCGATGAGGCCGGGAATGTCAGCCACCACGAAGCTTTGCTGCGGCCCCACGCGCACCACGCCCAGGTTGGGGTAGAGGGTGGTGAAGGGGTAGTCGGCGATCTTGGGGCGCGCGTTGCTGACGGCGGCGATGAAGGTGGATTTGCCCGCGTTGGGCATGCCCAGCAGGCCCACGTCGGCCAGCACTTTCAGCTCCAGCTTCAGGCTTTTTTGCTCGCCGGGCTTGCCGGGCGTTTTCTGGCGCGGGGCGCGGTTGATGGCGCTTTTGAAGCGCAGGTTGCCGTGGCCGCCTTCGCCGCCTTTGGCGATCATGATTTTTTCGCCGGGCCGCAAAAGCTCGTGCAGTACTTCGCCCGTCTGCGCGTCGCAGATGAGGGTGCCGACGGGCATTTTCAGCGTCACGTCTTCGCCTGCCGCGCCAAAGCGGTCAGACCCCATGCCGTGCTGGCCGCGTTTGGCTTCGTGGCGGCGGGCATAGCGGTAGTCCACCAGCGTGTTCAGGTTGGCATCGGCCACGGCGTAAACGTGGCCGCCGCGCCCGCCGTCGCCGCCATCGGGGCCGCCGAATTCCTTGTATTTCTCGTGGCGGAATGACACGCAGCCATTGCCGCCATCGCCTGCCGCCACGTCAATCAGGGCTTCATCAACGAATTTCATGGAAATTGCTCCGGCTGCGAAAACAAAAAAGCCCCGCAGGCAGCGCTGCGGGGCCGGGCATTGTGCCTTTGACGAAAGCCTGAACCGGCTCTTGGAACAGGTTTCAGGCCGCCAGGGGCGTGACCACCACGGTGTGGCGGTTCAGCGCGCCTTTGGTCACGAAAGAGACTTTGCCATCCACCAGCGCGAACAGGGTGTGGTCCTTGCCCACGCCCACATTGGCGCCCGGATGGAATTTGGTGCCGCGCTGGCGCACGATGATGGAGCCGGCGGGAATGCTTTGGCCGCCGAACACCTTCACGCCCAGCATCTTCGGTTTGGAATCGCGGCCGTTGCGTGTGGAGCCGCCGCCTTTTTTGTGTGCCATGTCTGTTTCTCCTATTGGGTCAGAAAGACTGTGTATGCCTGTTTGCCTGAAGCGCAGCTCAGGCGGCGATGGCGCCGATTTCCAGCTCGGTAAACAGCTGGCGGTGGCCCTGGCGTTTTTGATAGTGCTTGCGGCGGCGCATCTTGAAGATGCGCACTTTGTCGTGCTTGCCGTGCGCCAGCACTTTGGCCTTGACGCTCGCGCCGGCCACCAGCGGCGTGCCGAGCTTGACGGTGTCGCCGTCGAACACGGCCACCACTTGCTCCAGCACGATTTCCTGGCCAACGTCCGCAGCAATCTGTTCTACCTTGATCTTGTCGCCGGCGGCCACGCGGTATTGCTTGCCTCCGGTTTTTACGACTGCGTACATGGAAAAAATCCTCTCAGTGAAATGAAAAGCTCCGTTTGGAAAGCGCCCGTGCGGGCCAAACGGAACCGCGCATTCTATCTGCCCCGCCCGTGTTTCGCCAAACGCCTGTCGCGCAAGCAGATAATTCGCGGTCATGAGCACTCCCTACGCCTCCTTTCCCGCAGGCCGCCCGCGCCGCCTGCGCCGCGATGACTTCACCCGCCGCCTGGTGCGCGAAAACCGCTTGAGCGCCGATGACTTCATCTACCCCGTATTTGTGCTGCAAGGCCAGGGCCGCCGCGAGGCCGTACCCTCCATGCCCGGCGTGGAGCGCCTCTCGCTCGATTTGCTGCTGCCCGTGGCCGAGGAATGCCTGGCGCTGGGCATCCCGGCGCTGGCCCTTTTCCCCGTGATTGACGCCAGCCTGAAAGACGCGCAAGGCAGCGAAGCCGCCAACCCCGAGGGCCTCATTCCCGCCGCCGTGCGCGGCCTGAAGGCGCGCTTTCCCGAGCTGGGCGTGATGACCGACGTGGCGCTAGACCCCTACACCAGCCACGGCCAGGACGGCCTGCTCGATGAAAGCGGCTACATCCTCAACGACCCCACCGTCGCCCAGCTCGTGAAGCAGGCCTTGGCGCATGCCGCAGCGGGTGCGGACATCGTTGCGCCCAGCGACATGATGGATGGCCGCATCGGCGCGGTGCGCCAGGCGCTGGAAGCCGCCGGCCACGTCCACACCCGCATCATGGCCTACAGCGCCAAATACGCCAGCGCCTTCTACGGCCCTTTTCGCGATGCCGTGGGCAGCGCCGCCAGCCTGGGCAAAAGCAACAAAAAGGTCTACCAGATGGACCCGGCCAACAGCAACGAGGCGCTGCGCGAAGTGGCGCTGGACATTGCCGAAGGCGCCGACATGGTCATGGTCAAGCCCGGCCTGCCGTATCTGGACGTGCTGCGCCGCGTGAAGGACGAATTCGCCATGCCCACTTTTGCCTACCAGGTCAGCGGCGAATACGCCATGCTCAAGGCCGCCGCCCAAAACGGCTGGCTCGCGCACGATGCCGCCATGCTGGAAAGCCTGCTGGCCTTCAAGCGCGCCGGCGCCGATGGCGTGCTCACCTACTTCGCCCGCGAAGCCGCCCGGCTGCTCAAAAGCGGCGCGCCCTATTGATTCATGGCCTCCGGCCTGCCGTGGCCCGTGGACAATCCCGCGCCATGACTGCCCCCGCAACCCTGACTCTGACCCGCCCCGATGATTGGCACTTGCACGTGCGCGATGGCGCTGTGCTGCCGCTGCTGATGCGGCATGCCGCCGCGCAGTTTGGCCGTGCCATCATCATGCCCAATCTGCGCCCGCCCGTGACCACCGTCGCGCAGGCGCAGGCCTACCGCGAGCGCATCTTGCAAGCCCTGCCCGAAGGCGCGGCCTTCGAGCCGCTGATGACGCTTTACCTGACCGACAACACCCCGCCTGCGGAGATTGAGCGCGCGCGCGAAGCCGGCATACACGCCCTCAAGCTCTACCCCGCCGGCGCCACCACCAACAGCGACGCGGGCGTGACCGATCTGCGCAAGACCTGGCCCGCGCTGGAGGCCATGCAGCGCCTGGGGCTGAAGCTGCTCATGCACGGCGAAGTGACCGACCCGGCCGTGGACCTGTTTGACCGCGAGGCTGTCTTCATCGAACGCGTGCTCGCGCCGCTGCGGCGCGACTTTCCGGCGCTGCCCATCGTGTTCGAGCACATCACCACCCAAGACGCCGCCCAATACGTGGCGCAGGCTGATGAAGGGCTGGCCGCCACCATCACCGCCCACCACCTGCTCTACAACCGCAACGCCATCTTCACCGGCGGCATCCGCCCGCATTACTACTGCCTGCCCGTGCTCAAGCGCGAGGAGCACCGCCAGGCGCTGCTGCAAGCGGCCACCAGCGGCAACCCGCGCTTTTTCCTGGGCACCGACTCGGCCCCCCACGCCGCGCATCTGAAAGAGTGCGCCAGCGGCTGCGCGGGCTGCTACACAGCCTACGCCGCGCTGGAGATGTATGCCGAAGCCTTTGAGGCCGCTGGCGCGCTGCACCGCCTGGAAGCCTTCGCCAGCTTCCACGGGCCAGACTTTTACGGCCTGCCGCGCAACAGCAGCCAGATCACGCTCGCGCGCGAGAGCTGGACGGCGCCCGAGAGCTTCGCCTGGGGCGAAGGCTCGCTCAAGCCCCTGCGCGCGGGCGAGGCGCTGGCCTGGCGGCGCGTGGGCTGAGCGCCTGCTCGCGTCCAGCCCGCCTGCCTTGCCCCAGAAACAGGAGCAAATATCAGGGGGCCGAAATGCCGCTCCGCGCAGCTTCTACTAGGACGTTACGCTACGGATAAAGGAGCACAAGATACGGCTCAACCGCTGGCTGGCAGGCCCAGCTTCTGGCGTGTGGCGGCGTCGGGCGGCTGCAGAAAGGCCAGCGCGCCCACTTCCAGATTGCCTGTGGCGATGTACACGTTGGCAAAGCCTGCGGCGCGCAGCGTCTTGTTCATCAGCGCGGGGCTGAAGCCGGTTTTGTGGGCGAAAAAGTCCACGCCGCTGCGGGCGATCTGCGCGCCCCAGCCGTAGAGCACGTCCAGCACCTGAATGGGGCCGCTGGCGCTTTGGTAGAGCACATCGTCCGGCTCCAGGCGGCGCTCGACGGCGATGCGCATCACTTCCTGAATGTCAGGCACGCGGATGAAGGCAAAACCCTGCGGCTTGAGCACATGGATGAAGCCCGCCAGCACGCGGGGCACGTCGTGGCGGAAGTAGTGCTCCAGGTTGTGGGAGCAGTAAACGGCGTCGTACTGGGCGGCGGGCGTGCTGGTCAGCTCGCGTGCATCGCACAGCAAATCGGGCTTGCCGGTGGGGTCTATGTCCAGCAGCAGATGCTCGTAGCCGTCAAAAATGGGCGGCAGGGCAATGGCTTTGGAGTTGCCGCCGACGTTCAGGACTTTGGGCTGGGTCATGTCTTGTGTTTGGGTGTTGGGGCTTGAAACAGAAAGAAGCAAGGGCGGCAAGCATAGCGACGCCAGGGCGGCCTGGCGCGGCTCGCCTGGCTTGGCGGCCGGGGGGCAATCCGTCCGCCGGAGCTGGCGCAGGGCTGCTGTAGCGGACTGATTTCTGCTATTTGATTCGTAGCATTACGTCCTAGTGAAGTGTGCGCAAATGCCGTTTTTCAGGGCCTGGATTTGCTCCTGTTTCAGAAGTGATTCCGGCCTTGCTGCGCACTGGCTGGCGCACCGGATGACGCATGTCTGGCGCGTGTTCCGCTGCGCCAGACGGCCTTGATGGATGGGCTGCTATGGCCGCTGATCTGCCGCCGCGCCGCGCTGCTGCGCCTGCAAGGCGGCGCGCACGGCGTCGAGCGCTGCGCTGGTATCGGGCCGCAGGCCGCGCCACCAGGCGAAGGATTCGGCGGCCTGCTCCACGAGCATGCCCAGGCCGTCCGACTGGCGCGGGCAGCCTGCCGCGCGGGCGGCCTGCATGAAGGGCGTGGGGGCCGCGCCATAAACCATGTCGTACGCCAGAGCGGCGGCGGCCAGCAGCGGGGCGGGCACGGCAGGCGACTGCGCGGCCAGCGAGGCCGAGGTGGCGTTGATCACGATGTCAAAGCCCTCATGCGGCGCAGACAGCGCCGCCAGCTGCTCCAGCCCCATGCCGCGCACGGGGCAGCCAGGCAGGCGCGGGGCGAATTCGGCGGCCAGCGCTTCGGCCTTGTCCGCGCTGCGGTTGGCAATGCGCAGGCAGGCAATGCCCGCGCGGGCCAGCGGCAGCAGTGCGCCGCGCGCTGCGCCGCCTGCGCCCAGCAACAGCACGCGCTGGCCTTGCAAGGGCTGGCGCAAGCGCGCGGTGATGTCGCGCACCAGGCCCGCGCCGTCGGTGTTGTGCGCTTCGATGCGGCCTGCGGCGTCAAAACGCAAGGTGTTGGCCGCACCGGCCAGGCGGGCCTCGTCGCTGGCGGCGTGGGCGGCGGCCAGGGCGCGCAGCTTGAAGGGCAGCGTCACGTTCAGGCCGCGCCCGCCAGCGGCGATGAAGGCGGCCAGTGCAGCCTCAAAGCCGCCGGGCTGCGCGCCGCCGTCTATGGCCTCATACGTCATGCGCTGCCCCGTGGCGCGGGCGAACAGGGCGTGAATTTGCGGCGAGAGGCTGTGGCCGATGGGGTGGCCGATGACGGCATAGCGGTCAGGTGCGGACATGGCGGCAAGAAAGGGAGCAAGAAAGGGAGCAAGAAGATGGGCGGCAGGGTAGCGAATGGCGCATGGCTGGCTAAGGGGGTTGAAAAAAGGGGGAGGGGGCTTATTTCGCTCCTTGATTCATAGCATGGTGTCCTAGTGCAAACTGCGTAAAGCGGTCTTTTTGTGCCATTATTTTGCTCCTGTTTTTGTGAGGCCTGGCGCGATATAGTGCCGGGCCTTGTTTCCCGCTGACCGCCATGCCCGCCGCGACTTTGCCCCCACCTGCTGAAGAACCCGTTTCGGTGCAGCGCCTGCACTTTGCCTGGGGGCGGCAGCCGCTGTATCAGGGGCTGTCGGTGCGGGCGCGCCAGCCGGGCGTTTATGGCCTGTTCGGGCGCAATGGCTGCGGCAAATCCACCTTGCTGAAGCTGCTGGCGGGGCTGCTGGCGCCGCAGCGCGGGCAGGTGCGGGCGCTGGGGTTTGTGCCGCGCCAGCGGCTGCCGCAGTTTCTGGCGCAGGTGTATCTGCTGCCGGAAGAATTTCATCTGCCCAATCTCACGCCGCTGGAGCTTCAGCGCACGGAAGGCGGTTTTTGGCCGCGCTTTGACGCGGCACTGTACGCCGCCTGCCTGCAAGCGTTGCAGGTGCCGCTGGCGCAGCCTTTTGCGGGCATGAGCCTGGGGCAGAAAAAGAAGGCGGCCATCGCCTTTGCGCTGGCGGCGCAAACGCCGCTGCTGCTGATGGACGAGCCAACCAACGGGCTGGACATCGTCAGCCGCGCGCAGTTTCGCGCGCTCATGGCGCGGCCCGAGCAGGCGTGGCGCACGGTCATCATCAGCACGCATCAGGCGCATGACCTGGAGAGCGTGCTGAACCATTTGTGGTTCATGGATCAGGGCCGCATCGTGCTGGACGCGAGCATGGCCCGCCTGGCGCAGCGCCTGCACATGGGCGTGGCCGCCAGCGAGGCCGATTTGCCCGCCGCCACGCTGCACCGCGAGCCGCTGGGCGCGCCATCGCCCCACGCGCCTTGGGCCTGGGTGGCGCGCCGCGAGTCAGCGGCAGCGCCTGACGCGCCCGCCGCGCCCGTGCAGCTGGAGCTGCTTTACAAGGCGCTGAGCCTGGCGCCGCAGGCGCTGCTGGCCGCCATAGGCAATGAAGGCGATGAAACCGGCGAGCCGCCCCAAGGGCATTGGCCGCAAGAGGAGACGCAGCCATGAAGCAGGCCTTTTTCAGCCCCCGGCGCTTTGCGCGGCTGGCGCGCCAATACGCGCGCGAGCATGGGCGCGGCTGGGCCGTGGCGGCGCTGGCGCTGGGCGTGCTGCTGGCGCTGCTGGCCGTCATGGCGCTGTCCATCGGCTCTTACGGCCAAGGCATGCAATCCGGCTCGCAAGCCGGCTTTTATTACACCGGCCTGCTGCTGTCGGGCTATCTGGCGGCGCACCGTCTGCATGGCGTGTGGCGCTCGCGCGAGGCGGCGCTGGTGTATCTGATGCGGCCCGCCGCCGTTTTCGAGAAATGGCTGCTGGCTGCGCTGCTGGCGCTGCTGGTCTGGCCGCTGATTTACAGCGCCGTGTTTGCCGTGGTGTATGGCGTGGCGGCGCAAGTGGGCTACGGGCTGGCCGTGGGCGCGTATGAAGACATGCTGCGGCACGGCGGCAACTGGAGCCGCCCGCCTGATGCGGCCGACTACGCCCTGTTTGTGCCCTTGCGCCAGCTGAAAAACGCGCCCGGCCTGGTGGCGCAGGGCATGCTGGCGCTGGCCTATGCCGCGCTCATGGGCTACGCGGCGGCCACGCTGACCTGGTTTGGCCGCCATGCGGCGCTGCGCGCGCTGCTGCTGCTCATTGCGCTGGGCCTGACGACGCTGGTGCTGCTGGCGGGCCTGGGCAACAGTTCCAGATGGGACTACGTGCTGTTTGACGCCTGGCTGCGCCCGCGCCCGCTGCCCTTGTGGGCCAGCCTGCTGGCGGCGGCCTTCTGGCTGGGCGTGCCCGCGCTGCTGTGGCTGGCAAGCTGGCGCGCCTTGCGCGAAAAGGAGCTGGCATGAACGCGCCCGGCCGTCCCCGCTTTCTGGCCGCGCCGCTGCTGGCAGCGGCCATCGTGCTGTTCTGGCTGTGCTTTGCCCTGCCCGAGTGGCTCATGCCCCGCACATTTGACGAAAAGCGCCTGGCCTGGCCCGAAGGCGCGGCGCAAAGCGTGCGGCGCGTGGTGGTGGACCAGAGCCAAACCGGGGAGCGCTACTACGTCCCCGGCATCCGGCTGACATGGTCTGCCACGCAAGCGCCTGAAATCAAGATTGACCGGGCCGTGGGCGGCGAGGCCGGCGCGTTGGTCGATCTGCAAGTCAAAGGCGACACCCTCTACATCCGCCCCCGCGCGGATGCGGCGCAACAGGCGCGCGTGCCAGAGGTGAACTCGATCACCTTGCCCATGCAAGTAGCCGAAGTGCAAGCCTGTTCGCTGCGCCTGACGAACATGTCATGCGATCCTTGCGGCCAAGAAAAAGACACGCTGCCCGCCCTGACGCTGCGCGGCCAGCGCATCGCCGTGGTGGGCGAAACACACATCGGCCAGCTGCATATCGACGCCACGGACAGCTCTGCCTTGTGTCCCAAAGAAGAAGAGGAATCGCGCAGCTGGCTGGAGCAGCCTGACATCGAGGTGAACGCCCGCCACGCGCAGGCGCTGCGCATTCGCGCGGCGGGCGGCTCGCTGGACTTGCGTGAAATCAGCCATCTGGACACCGTGCCCGTGACCGCCCCCGGCAAGCTGAAATTGAAGCTGGACCGCATTGAAGACGCGCACCGCGTGCGCTGGCAGCCCCTGCCGCCCTGACTTCGGGCAGGCCCCAGCCAAGAGGCATCAGAAACAGGAGCGAATTCAAAGGGGATAAAACCGCTCTCGCGCCCATTCCACCAGGACATCATGCTATGGATTGAGGAGCGATTTCAGGCCGCTTTCCACTTTCGCCGCCGCCGCGCGGGCTTCTTCAGGGCCGCCCCGTCAGCCCGGTTTTGCAGCGGCTCACGCTTCCATCAGCTCGGGGTCGGTGGACTCCATCTCGTAGCTGACGGCCACCAGCGCCAGGCGGGCCGCCACGCCGTACATGTAAAAGCGGTTGGGGGCGCTGGCGCCAGGTTTGGCGCCGGGGCGGGGCAGATGGTCGCTGCCTGCAAGGGCCAGGGGGCGCTGGCGGGCGTCGGGCGTGTCCAGCACTTCGCCAGAGCCGCGCCCGGCGTTCAGGCGGTAAAAGCCCCCGACCACGTAGCGGTCAATGGTGTAGATGACCGGCTCGGCCGTGGCGCTGTCCAGCCGCTCTTGCGTGAGCACGCCTTCTTGCACGACGTATTCGGCCGGCTCCGCCGCAGCGGCCTTGCCCTTGCCGCCCTTGCCCCTGGCTGGCTTGGGCGCGGGCAAGGGGGCGATGTCGCGCGCGTCATGCACGGCCATGGCGGGCATGCTGCTGGAACCCAGATTGGCCTTGACCACGGCGAAGGGCTTTTCATGAATGCCGTACTCCTTGTATTTGCGCCGCACCTTCGCCAGCAGCGCGTCCACGGCGGCGCGCAGCTGGTCGGCCCCGGCCTGCGTGTGCAGGTCAATGGGGCCGGTGACGGCTGACAGCGGGTTGAGCAGCCAGGCGTCAATGCCGATGAGCTTGCCAAAGCGCTTGCACACCTCGGCATAGCAGTGGTGGAACACGCTCTTGCGCCGCACGCTGCCGCCCGCCTGCAAGGGCGGCAGCAGGTATTGCTCGTGCAGCTCTTCCAGAATGCCCGGCGCGCCCGCGTTGAGCCGGTTGTTGAGCAAGATGGTGCAGGGGGTGAAGTGATCCAGCCCCAGCCGGTAGGTGCTGCGCTGCGCGGCTTCAAAGGTGAGCAGCTCGCCATCGGCGGCGGCGTAGCTGGCCGCGCTGGCAATGGCCGGGTCGATGGAGCCGTAGCGCACGTTCAGGCCCGCCATGCGGAAGATGTCGCGCAGGCGCTCCAGCCCGGCCAGGTAGTCCGGCTGCGGCGTGCCGTTTTCGGGAATGATGAGCAGGTTGCGCGCTTCAGGGCAGATTTTTTCGATGGCCGCCTGCGCCGCCTGCGCCGCCAGGGGCATCATGCTGTCGGCCAGGTGCTGCCAGCCGTCCGGGAAAAGATCGACCGCCACGGGCGCGAGCTTGAAGCCGGCGTTGCGCACGTCCACGGCGCAATAAATGGGCGGCGTGTGCTCCATCCACTCCAGGCGGAACCAGCGCTCGATGACGGGCGTGGCGTCGAGGATGCGTTGTTCAAGCTCGTTGATCGGCCCGGTCAGGGCGGTGGTGAGGTGGGGAACCATGTGTCAGGGTCTTTCGCGGCAGGAAGGGAAAAGGGGCCAGACAGCAGCTGGCGCATTCTAGGCCGCGAGATGCCGGCCTTTTGCGAAAGGCTCCCAGGTGCGCAGTCTTGCAAGCGCCTGTCCGCAGGTGCGAAAAAAGCGGCGAAAAGGACGGCTTCCTGCGGGCAGGCCGTGAACCGGCGCTCCAGGCTCAAGGCCCGCCCGCTTTGCTTGCCAGCGCAGTTCCGCACATCAAAAGCGGGAGCGAATTTTGTGCCCTAAAAATGACTCCTGCTCCCGTTTCACTAGGACATCATGCTCCAAAACAAGGAGCGCAAACCATGCTTTCCAGCACCCGGAAAACGGCCTGCAAATTGCCGCGCGCGCTCACTGCCGGATATGCCCTTCGCCCAGCACCACCCATTTGAGCGAGGTCAGCCCCTCAATGCCCACGGGGCCGCGCGCGTGGAATTTGTCGGTGCTGATGCCGATTTCCGCGCCCAGGCCGTATTCAAAGCCGTCGGCAAAGCGCGTGCTGGCATTGACCATGCAGCTGGCCGAGTCCACTTCGCGCAAAAAGCGCTGGGCGTGCGCGTGGCTGCTGGTGAGGATGGCGTCGGTGTGGTGGCTGCCGTAGTGGTTGATGTGGGCCATGGCTTCATCCAGCCCCGCCACCACCTTGATGGCGATGATGGGCGCCAGGTATTCGGCGCGCCAGTCTTCTTCTTGCGCGGCGGCCAGTTGCGGCTGTGGTTGCGGCTGCGGCTGGCCGGGCGGCAGGCTTTGCCGCCATTTTTCAAGCAGTGCCAGGCTTTCGGCGTCGCAGCGCATGAGCACGCCTTTGGCCGCGTAGATGGCGGCCATGCGCGGCAGAAAGCGCGCGGCCACGCCACGGGCCACCAGCAGCGTTTCGGTGGCGTTGCAGGGGCTGTATTTCTGGGTTTTGGCGTTGTCGGCCACTTTCAGGGCCAGGTCTTCGTCGCACGGCTCGTCCACGTAGGTGTGGCACACGCCGTCCAGGTGCTTGATGACGGGCACTTTGGCTTCGGCGCTGATGCGCTCGATCAGGCTGCGGCCGCCGCGCGGGATGATGACGTCCACGTATTGCGGCATGGCAATGAGCGCGCCCACGGCGGCGCGATCGGCCGTGGGCACCAGCTGCACGCCGTGCGCGGGCAGGCCGCTTTCTTCCAGCGCCTGCGCGCACAGGGCAGCCAGCGCCTGGCAGGACGCCAGGGCTTCGCTGCCGCCGCGCAGGATGCAGGCGTTGCCGCTTTTGATGGACAGCGCCGCCGCTTCAATGGTCACGTTCGGCCTGCTTTCGTAAATCATGCCGAACACGCCCAGCGGCACGCGCATTTGCCCCACGCGGATGCCGCTGGGCTGCTGGCGCAGGCCGGTGATTTCGCCAATCACGTCGGGCATGGCCGCCAGCTGCTCGCAGCCTTGCGCGGCCGTTTCGATGATGGCGGGGGTGAGCTTGAGGCGGTCGCGCATGGGCGCGCTCAGTTCGCTGGCGCGGGCCAGATCGCGTGCATTGGCCTCTTGCAAGGCGGCGGCGTTTTCGCGCAGCAGCCGCGCCAGCGCGCGCAAGGCGCGGCTTTTGCTGGCGGCGCTGGCGCGGGCCATGTGCGCTGCGGCGGCACGGGCCTGGCGGCCCAGGGTGTCCATGAGGGCGGCCAGGCCGCTGTCGGTGTGTTGTTCAGTCATGCGCGGCATTGTGGCGCAGGGCCGCAGGCCAGGCAGGCAGGCGGGGCAGCCCTCCGTGCCGGCCCCGCCTGCGCCGGACATCAAAGCGCGGCACCAA
>ERZ772948.1302-NODE-1302-length-14755-cov-3.600544_pt1 | contig 14755 bp, 10 predicted proteins | sample MGYA00511945_ERZ772948 | MGnify/ENA primary metagenome ERZ772948 (study PRJEB29015, sample SAMEA2737927) | human oral metagenome | biome: human oral; feature: human-associated habitat; material: dental | place: China | collected 2141 ... | reverse complement strand
GACAGGAAATTAAGGGCCGCCGCGTAGGCAAAGACTTGCTGGAGCTTTGGCTGGATGGCAAAGGCCAGCGGGCCGAAGCCCTTGCCATGAGCGAGCAGCCGATTGATGAGGAAGGGCGCTATTTGCTGGGCTATTTCACCTTATCGCCTCTGGCTGGGCGCTGAGGGTCTGTTTCGTAATCTGCCCGTGGGCGTTGCAAACGCCTCGTCGGGCAGCAAGCGGACAGTAGAGTCCATCAGCGGTTTGCACCTTGCAGATAGCCCTGATCTGCACTTTTGCCTCTCGCGGCCAGGCTATTAACAGAGTTTGAACGCGGACGGGCTGGCGCGTGTCAGGCTATTTCAGGCGTTGGTGCTAGCATCCCGCGCTTGTCTGCCGGGGCGGCGGTTCAGTTGAATCCGCCGCCCCTTTTTCGTTTCATCCCACTTCAAAGGCTAGGTCACATCATGAGCAAGACGTCGCTGGACAAAAGCAAGATCAAATTCCTGTTGCTCGAAGGCATACACCCTTCGGCGGTAGAGGTGCTCAAGAACGCTGGCTATACCAATGTGGAGACGCTGCCGGGCGCGCTGCAAGGCGATGAGCTGAAAGAAAAGATTGCCGATGCGCACTTTGTGGGCCTGCGCTCGCGCACGCAGCTGAACGCCGAGGCGCTGGCGGCGGCGCAAAAGCTGGTGGCCGTGGGCGCGTTTTGCATAGGCACCAACCAGATTGATCTGGAGGCGGCGCGCCACAAGGGCGTGGCGGTGTTCAACGCGCCTTATTCCAACACGCGCTCGGTGGCCGAGCTGGTGCTGGCCGAGGCCATCTTGCTGCTGCGCGGCATTCCCGAAAAAAACGCGGCGGCGCATCGCGGCGGCTGGATGAAATCGGCCACAAATTCGTATGAAGCGCGCGGCAAAACGCTGGGCATCGTGGGCTACGGCTCCATTGGCTCGCAGCTTTCGGTGCTGGCCGAGTCGCTGGGCATGAACGTGCTGTTTTATGACGTGGTGGCCAAGCTGCCGCTGGGCAATGCGCAGCAAGTGGGCAATCTGCACGATTTGCTGGGCCAGTGCGACATCGTTTCGCTGCATGTGCCTGACCTGCCTTCCACGCGCTGGATGATTGGCGCCAAGGAGATTGCCGCGCTCAAGCCGGGCGCCATTTTCATCAACGCCTCGCGCGGCACGGTGGTGGAAATCGAGCCGCTGGCGCAAGCCATCAAGTCGGGCAAGCTGCTGGGCGCGGCGGTGGATGTGTTTCCGTCCGAGCCGAAGTCCAACAAGGACGAATTCCAGTCGCCCCTGCGCGGGCTGGACAATGTGCTGCTCACGCCGCACATTGGCGGCTCCACGATGGAAGCGCAGGCCAATATCGGCCTGGAAGTGGCCGAAAAGCTGGTGAAGTATTCGGACAACGGCTCGACCATCACCTCGGTGAACTTTCCCGAAGTGGCGCTGCCCGAGCACCCGGGGCGCGACCGCATCTTGCATGTGCACAAGAACGTGCCGGGCGTGATGTCGGCCATCAACCAGGTTTTCTCCGACGCGAAGATCAACGTGGCCGCCCAGTACCTGCAAACGGATGACGCGCTGGGCTACGTGGTGATTGACACGGACGCGGGCGCTTCCGCCAGCGTGATTGACAAGCTGCGTGCCGTGCCGGGCACGATGCGCGTGCGCGTGCTGTTCTGATCCGGCCTGCGCGCCTTGCCCCCGCGAGCTGCCCGCGCCTGTTTCGCCCTGGCGCGGGCAGTTTGTTTTTTGGCGCATGGCGGGCGGCAACAGGGCGCGGCGGCCAGGCGGGTTCCAGCGTTCAGAAGCGCCTGAAAACGTCCCAAAGCCCGCCAGCGCGCGCCAGTCCGGTGCAAGCCGCTCTCTTTTCCGCAGCGCCGGCCGCTTTGGCCCGCCAACGCGTTCTTTTTCTTTCACGCTTCGCTCTTTCCATCACGGCCATGCCATCCGCCCCGCTTCCCCCTTTCATCGCCCCTGTGCCTTTGCCCAAGGCCGTGCGGCTGCTCAATCACGGCCCCACGGTGCTGGTGTCCGCGCGCAGCGGCGGCCGGCAGAACGTGATGGCCGCCGCCTGGGCCTGCGTGCTGGACTTTGACAAGCTCTCCGTGGTGATTGACAAAGGCGCGGCCACGCGCGCGCTCATTGAGGAAAGCGGCCACTTCGTCATTCAGGTGCCCACGGCGGCGCAGGCGCCGCTGGTACGCTGGCTGGGCACGCACAGCCTGCATGCAGACGCGCAAAAGCTCGCCCACTCCGGCGCGCGGCTGTTTGATTTGCCTGGCTGCCCCGCGCCGCTGGTGGCGGGCTGCTCGGCCTGGCTGGCGTGCCGCGTGCTGCCGGAAAAGCGCAACGAGCTGCTGTATGACTTGTTCATGGGCGAAATCACGGCGGCCTGGGCGGATGAGCGCGCCTTTCGCCAGGGCCGCTGGCAGTTTGAAAGCGCGCCCGAGTGGCGCAGCCTGCACTACGTGGCGGGCGGGCAGTTCTACGCCACGGGCGCATCCATCCAGACGGAGCCGGTTGATGACAGCGACTGATGCCAGGGCCGGCGGCCTGCCCGAAGTCAGCATTTCGGAAGATGGCCCGGTGCGCCACCTGCACCTGGGCACGCCCTGGGTGCAGGGCAGCATGAACCTGCGCCAGCCCTACGCGCTGGAGCTGGAATACGTGCAGCGCATGATGGGCTGGATGCTGCTCGCGTCCGATCTGGACGACGCCGTGCAAGGCCACGCCATGCAGCTGGGCCTGGGCGCGGGCGCGCTCACCAAGTTCTGCTGCAAGCAGGTGGGCATGTGCACCACGGCCATCGAGCTGAACCCGCAAGTGCTGGCCGTGTGCCGCCACTGGTTTCGCCTGCCGGAAGACGGCCCCACCCTGCGCGTGGTGCTGGCTGATGCCGCCGAGGAAATCCGCCGCGAAGAGTGGCTGGGCACGGTGGACGCGCTGCAAGTCGATTTGTATGACCACGAAGCCGCCGCCCCCGTGCTGGACAGCGCTGCGTTCTATGCCGACTGCCGCCGCCTGCTCACCGCCCACGGCGTGATGAGCGTGAACCTGTTTGGCCGCTCATCCAGCTACACGCGCAGCCTGGCGCGCATGGGCGAAGCCTTTGGCGCGCGCGCCCTCTGGGCCTTCAAGCCCACGCGCGAGGGCAACACCGTGGTGCTGGCCGAGCGCGCGCCCACCCGCCCCGCGCGCGAGGCGCTGGCCGCGCGCGCCGAAGAAATCCGCCAGCGCTGGGGGCTGCCCGCGCCGCAGTGGCTCAAGTGGCTCAAGCCGGTGGAGAAGTAAGCTGCTGGCCTTGCTGGCAGGCGCGCATGGCTGGAGCGCGCCTGTTTTCGCTCCCTGATTGATAGCATGATGTCCTAGTGGATAGTGCGCGAAAGCCGTTTTTGATCCCCTTGAATTTGCTCCTCTTTCTGCGAACCTGCCCAAAGCCTGCCTGCGGATGTGAAAAGCGCGGAGCCGGGCGCTCGCGGGCCTTGCAAGCCTCCAGCAGGCGGCAAGGCCCGTCTGCGGATTGCGCTTTGCAGCCCATCCCGATCCGCCGATCCGCCCGATCTGCCGCCCTTTGCGGCCAGATGCTGAACAGACACTGATGCCCGCGCCGCGCGTTTTGCCCTGCCCAATGCCATGACCACCCCGCCGCCCGTTCCTCACGCACACCGCCATCACCACGCCCAGCACGCTTTTGCCGCCGCGCCAGACCCCGAGTACTACAGCGGCCCGCTGCAATGGCGCCACCTCATCGAGTGGATGCGCCAGGACGGCGTGATCACCAACGAAGAAGCCGAGCGCACCGTGGCCCGCATCGGCCAGGCCGAAAGCTCGCAGCACGCGCTGGTGCGCCTGGCCGCCATTGGCGTGACCGACGCGCAGGGCAACGTGACGGACGTGGAGCGCCTGACCGAATACCTGGCCGGGCGCGCGCGCCTGGGCTACCTGCGCATTGACCCGCTCAAGGTGGAAGTCGGCAAAGTGGCCGAAACCATGAGCGCCGCCTACGCCGAGCGCCACAAAGTGCTGCCCGTGCAGGTGACCAGCGGCGAAGTGGTGGTGGCCACCAGCGAGCCGTTCATCACCGACTGGGTGGCCGAAGTGGAGCGCCAGAGCAAGCGCATGGTGCGCCGCGTGGTGGCCAACCCGGCGGACATCCGCCGCTACACGGCTGAATTCTTCGCGCTGGCCAAAACCGTGCGCGCCGTGCAAAAGTCCAGCGGCGGCGTCTCGGCCACCGCCAGCTTCGAGCAGCTGGTGGAGCTGGGCCGCAGCAACAAGCAGCTCGACGCCAACGACCAGGGCGTGGTGCAGGTGGTGGACTGGCTGTGGCAATACGCCTTTGACCAGCGCGCCAGCGACATTCACCTGGAGCCAAGGCGCGACCAGGGCGTGATCCGCTTTCGCATCGACGGCGTGCTGCACCCCGTCTATCAGGCCCCGCTGGCCGTGCTGGCCGCCATGACCGCGCGCATCAAGCTGCTGGGCCGCATGGACGTGGTGGAAAAGCGCCGCCCGCTGGACGGCCGCATCAAGACCCGCAACCCCGCCGGGCAGGAAGTGGAAATGCGCCTCTCAACCCTGCCCACCGCCTTTGGCGAAAAGCTGGTGATGCGCATCTTCGACCCCGAATCGGCCTCCAAGTCGCTCGAAGCCCTGGGCTTTGCCCGCTACGACGCCGCCCGCTGGGAAGCGCTCATCGCCCGCCCCTACGGCATCATCCTCGTCACCGGCCCCACCGGCAGCGGCAAAACCACCACGCTGTATTCCACCCTCAAGCGCGTGGCCACCGAAGAAGTGAACGTCAGCACCATTGAAGACCCCATCGAAATGATCGAACCGGCCTTCAACCAGACGCAAGTGCAGCCGGCCATCGACTTCAGCTTTGCCGAGGGCCTGCGCGCGCTCATGCGGCAAGACCCGGACATCATCATGATTGGCGAAATCCGCGACCTGGAAACCGCCGAAATGGCCGTGCAGGCCGCCCTCACCGGCCACCTGGTGTTCAGCACCTTGCACACCAACGACGCCCCCAGCGCCCTCACCCGCCTGATGGAGCTGGGCGTGCCGGCCTACCTGCTCAGCGCCACCATCCTGGGCGTGCTGGCGCAGCGCCTGGTGCGCACCCTCTGCCCGCTGTGCCGCCAGCCCAATGAAGACCCGCACGCCGTCGAACTGCTCAAGGAAGCCATCCGCCCCTGGAAACTCAACGCCGAGCCGCACCTGTACAAGCCCGTAGGCTGCGTGGAGTGCCGCATGACCGGCTTCAAGGGCCGCCTGGGCCTGCACGAGCTGCTCACCGTCAGCGAGGAATTCCAGGCCAAAGTGCAGCACGGCGGCGTCCTTGCCGAGCTGCGCAAGCAGGCCGTGGCCGACGGCATGCGCCCCCTGCGCCTGGCCGGCGCCCTGCGCGTGGCCGAAGGCGTGACCACACTGGAAGAAGTGATGGCCGCCACGCCGCCCCTGAGCCAATAACCAAGACCCAAGACGGGCGGCGAGCCAGCGGGGCAGGCCCCGCGCTCGCGTCCCGCTTCCATCACGAACCAACCGCCTTGAAAAACCGGCCCCGGCGGCCACATCATCCCGCCATGAACACACCTGACGCATCCCACGCCTCTTCTTCCTTTTCCATTCCCCAGCCCCAGGCCGTCACGGCCGGCGCGGGCGGCGCAGCGCACTATGTCGTGCTGAACATCGCCCCCGGCGAAGAAGCCGAAAACGCCGTGCGCGCCTTTTTCGGCAACGCCGCCGGCCTGCGCCGCAGCGTGGGCCACCGCGACGAAGCGCGCCAGCTCAATCTGGTGGTGGGCATCGGCTCCGACGCCTGGGACCGCCTCTTCGGCAGCCCCCGCCCCGCGCATTTGCACCCCTTCAAGGAACTGCGCGGCGCCAAGCACGCCCCCGCCACGCCCGGCGACTTGCTTTTGCACGTGCGCGCCGACACGGTGGACATGTGCCAGGAGCTGGTCATGCAGGCCATGCGCGCGCTCGATGGCGCCGTGCAGCCCGTGGACGAAGTGCACGGCTTTCGCTACTTTGACGCGCGCTCAATGGTGGGCTTTGTGGACGGCACCGAAAACCCCGAAGGGCAGGAAGCCTTCGAGGCCACCGTCATCGGCGAAGAAGACCCGGACTTTGCCGGCGGCAGCTACGTCATCGTGCAGAAATACTTGCACGACATGAAGGCATGGAATGCCCTGACGACCGAAGAGCAAGAGCGCGTGATGGGCCGCACCAAGGCCGACGACATCGAGCTGCCCGACGAAGTCAAGCCCGCCAATTCGCACGTGGCGCTGAACGTGGTGGAGGACGACGACGGCAACGAAATGGCCATCTTGCGCGGCAACCTGCCCTTTGCCACGCCCTCGCGCGGCGAATACGGCACCTACTTCATCGGCTACGCGCGCAACCCGGCCGTGACCGAGCTGATGCTGACCAACATGTTCATCGGCCGCCCCGAAGGCAACTACGACCGCCTGCTCGACTACAGCACTGCCGTCACCGGCACGCTCTTTTTCGTGCCCTCCGAACCCCTGCTGGAAGCCCTGGCCGAAGGCAACCCGCTGGCAGATGAAGCCAGCGCCGGTGACGCCGCCGCAGCGCCTGCTGATGCCGCCGCTGCCGCCGATACCGCCGCCAGCGGCGCGCTGGCCATCGGCTCGCTCAAAGGCCAGCCGCAAGAGCCGCCGCCCGCCCGGAAACGCGGCTGAAGCCGCCCCGCTTTTTCCCATTCACTCCACCCAAAGGAACCCATGCCATGAACAACCTTCACCGCGAACTCGCCCCCATCTCCAGCGCCGCCTGGGCGCAGATTGAAGAAGAAGTCGCCCGCACCTTCCGCCGCAACCTGGCGGGCCGCCGCGTGGTGGACGTCATCCAGCCCGAATCCGGCGCGCAGTGCCCGGCCGTGGGCACCGGCCACCTGGCCGCGCTCAAATCGCCGCAAGAAGGCGTCATCGCCCGCCAGCGCCAGGTCATGCCCATGATCGAGCTGCGCGTGCCCTTTGAACTCTCGCGCGAAGCCATCGACGACGTGGAGCGCGGCTCGCAAGACTCCGACTGGCAGCCCGCCAAAGACGCCGCCGAACAACTGGCCTACGCCGAAGACCGCGCCATCTTCCTGGGCTACAAGGCAGCGGGCATCACCGGCATCAGCGAAGGCAGCTCCAACCCCGTGCTCGCGCTGCCCGCGCAAGCCGCCCAGTTCCCCGACACCACCGCTGCCGCGCTCAAGCAGCTCAAGCTCGCGGGCGTGGACGGCCCCTACACCGCCGTGCTCGGCGCCGACACCTACACCGCCTTGCAAGAAGCCAACGAGCAGGGCTACCCCGTGCTCAACCACATCCAGCGCCTGGTGGGCGGCATGGACAACATCGTGTGGGCGCCCGCCATCGAAGGCGCCTATCTGGTTTCCACGCGCGGGGGCGACTTCTCCCTGCACCTGGCGCGCGATGTCTCCATCGGCTACCTCAGCCACACCGAAAGCGCCGTGCGCCTGTATCTGGAAGAAGTCTTCACCTTCCAGCTGCTCACCGCCGAAGCCGCCGTGGCGGCGCTCAAGAAGTAAAGACGGGCGGCCCGCGCGGCCAAGAAGCAAGGCCGCGCTTTCAGAACCCGTTCTTGACCTGGCCGATCAGGTCCCTGGCTGGAGCCGCCTGTCTGAAACCTCAAAAACAGAAGCAAATTCAGGCGGCAAAAAACGGCTCTCGCGCTCATTGCACCAAAAAACGATCCCCAAATCGGGCTGAATAGCCAAATTCCCTCATGTACCCAAATGACATGAGCGATATGCCGTGGCAGGTGCTGGCCAAACATTTTGCTGAAATGAGCAAAATGACTTGTATTTGGCGCAAGACCAGGCTTTTGGAATGATTTTTTAAGACGGTCTTTTAAAGCGCCAGCGTGCGCATGGGCAGCGGCGCGGCGCCGTGGTTCAGCGGGCCATTGCCGTGCCCTGTGCGCACGGCTGCGCCAGCGGCAATGGCCTGGTGCACGAAATTGCAGCCGGCCTGCACGGCTTCTGCCAGCGGCTGGCCCTGGGCCAGAAAGGCCGCGATGGCCGATGACAGGGTGCAGCCCGCGCCGTGCAGGTTGCGCGTGGCAACGCGCGGGTGACTGATGAGCAGGGGCGGCTGGCCGCTGGCGGTGAAAAGCAGGTCGTGCACGGCTTCGTTTGCGCCCAGATGCCCGCCTTTGAGCAGCACGGCCCTGGCGCCCAGGGCCAGCAGGGCCTGGCCTGCCGCGTGCATGGCGGGCACGTCCGTCACGGGGCGGCCCAGCAGCATGGCGGCTTCGTCCAGGTTGGGGGTGATGACTTCGGCCAGCGGGAACAGCTCGCGCACCAGGGCCGCCACGGCGGGCGGCTCAATCAGCGGCGAGCCGGCGTTGGAGACCATGACGGGATCGAGCACCACGTGCGCCAGCGCGTGCTGGCGGATGGCGGCGGCCACGGCCTGCACGGTTTCCACGGAGTGCAGCATGCCCACTTTGGTGGCGTGCGCGCCGATGTCGCTGACGACGGCATCAATTTGTGCGGTGAGGATGGCCGTGGGCGCGGCGTGGATGGCCGTGACGCCGCAGGTGTTTTGCGCCGTCAGCGCCGTGAGCGCGCTCATGCCGTAGCAGCCCAGCGCGGCGAAGGTTTTGAGATCGGCCTGGATGCCCGCGCCGCCGCCGCTGTCAGAGCCGGCGATGGTGAGGACGCGGATGTATTGGCGATCGGGTTGGGTGTTCATGGCAGGGCAGGGCGGATACGGAAAAACCGCCCAAAGGCGGTTTTCGGTCAAAAAAGAGGAGCAAATTCAGGGCGCTTGAAAAGCGTCTTGTCGCTTTGTTTACGGGGAGGTCATGCTATTGGAAAAGGAGCGAAAGCGGCCAGCGGGCGGATGGTGCGCTGGCCGCCGTGTTTCGCGCGGCGCTTCAGCCTTTTTTGCGCATGTCGCCCGTTTGCACAAAGCGCTGGTGCCACGAGAGCGACTCTTGCAGCAGGTGCGGCGTGTGTTTGCCGGGCGCGCCGCCAGCCAGGGCGCGGTCCAGGTAGTCGGTGAGCGCGTCGCGGTAGTCGGGGTGGGCGCATTTCTCAATCACGCGGCGCGCGCGCGGCACGGGCGCCAGGCCGCGCAGATCGGCCAGGCCCTGCTCGGTGACGATGACTTGCACGTCGTGCTCGGTGTGGTCGGTGTGCGAGACCATGGGCACGATGCACGAGATGGCGCCGCCCTTGGCCGTGGAAGGCGACATGAAGAAGGAGATGTAGGCGTTGCGGGCGAAGTCGCCCGAGCCGCCAATGCCGTTCATGACGGTGCTGCCCATGAGGTGCGTGCTGTTCACGTTGCCGTAGATGTCGGCTTCGATCATGGCGTTCATGGCGAGCATGCCCATGCGGCGGATCAGCTCCGGGTGGTTGCTGATTTCTTGCGGGCGCAGCAAAACGCGGCCACGGAATTCGTCCAGGTGCGTGGTGAAGTACTGCGTGGCCTCCGGGCTGAGCGACAGCGCCGTGGCCGAGGCGAAGGTGAGCTTGCCGGACTTGATCATCTCCAGCATGCCGTCTTGCAGCACCTCGGTGTAGGCGGTCATGTTGTTGAAGGGGCTTTCGTTCAGGCCCGCCAGCACGGCATTGGCGATGTTGCCCACGCCCGATTGCAGCGGCAGCAAGTTGGCGGGCAGGCGGCCCACCTTCACTTCGTGCTGGAAGAAGTCGATCATGTGCTGCGCAATGAGGCGCGAGTTTTCGTCGGGCGGCGAGAAGGGCGAATTGCGGTCGTGCGCGTCGGTCTGCACGATGGCGATGATTTTTTCCGGATCGCAGTGCAGGTACGGCTCGCCAATGCGGTCATGCGGCGCGGTCAGCATGATGGGCTGGCGGTGCGGGGGCAGGCGCGTGCCGTAGTAGATGTCGTGCATGCCTTCCAGGCCCGTGCTCTGCCAGTGGTTCACTTCCAGAATCACGTGGTCGGCAATGTCCAGCCAGGTCTTGTTGTTGCCGACAGAGGTGGTGGGAATCAGGCGGCCATCGGGCAGGATGCCTGCCACTTCAATCACGGCCACGTTCAGGCGGCCAAAAAAGCCGGCCCAGGCCATGGGCGCCACGTGCGACAGGTGCATGTCTGAATAGAACATGCCCCCCGCGTTGATCTGGTTGCGCACCGTGGGGTCAGACTGATAGGGCAGCCGCATGCTGATGCCTTCGGCCTTGGCCAGCGCGCCGTCCAGCTCCGGCGCGGTGGAAGCGCCCGTCCACAGGCCCACGCGAAACGGCTTGCCCGCCGCGTGCGCCGCTTCCATTCGCGCGGCCAGCGCCAGGGGCACCGCCTTGGGATAGCCTGAGCCGGTAAAGCCGCTCATGCCCACATTGAAGCCTGGCTGGATCAGCTCCGCCGCCTGCTCGGCCGTCATGATCTTGCTGCGCAAGCCTTCGTGCTGAATGCGGGCCTGGGTTGCTTCGGGGGTAAACGCCTGGGTATTCATATCCGGGTGCCTCGTGATAGTTAAACAAATAAAAGGGAAACCGGGAGCGCCTTCCGGCAGGCTGGTCAAGCCAACCGTTGAATGCGCCCGAACGGTGTTTTGAGTGTAGGAGAGGCAGCCTGTTTTCCGGTCTTGAAAACAATAGGGTTTTCCCTTCTGTGCAAAGGCTTTGTCCAGCCGTTCAGCGAAGGCATGTGCGCGCCCAGCCACTGCCTTGCACGGGCTTTTGCCTTGGAAGCAAATCGGCCGCAAGCCCTAGTGAAATCAGCGCGGGCAGCTATGGTTTGCATAGCGCCGCCCACTCTTTTCAGGACTATCCCTTATGCCCACCCGCAAGCCTGCCGCTGCATAGGCGGCTGAACCGTCCGCCGCCACTGCATCAGCATCTTTTACCCGTGCCCAGCGCCTGCCCGCCGAGCTTCTTTATGCCGAAGAGCTGGCCCATCTGGCCGCGCATGACGGCGCGCCCCGCCCGCCCGGCTGGCGGCTTTCCATGCCCGCCGTGCGCACGTTCATTCTGGGCGGCGATGCGGCGGGCCGGCGCATCGCGCCCAAGCTGGTGTGCGCGCCCAGCCTTGTTGAACGCGCCCTGGTCACCCTGGCTTCCAGCCGCGCCTTGCTGCTGGTGGGCGAGCCGGGCACAGCCAAAAGCCTTTTGAGCGAGCTGCTGGCCGCCGCCGTGTGCGGCACCAGCGCGCTGACGGTGCAAGGCAGCGCCGCTACCACCGAAGACCAGATTCGCTACGGCTGGAATTACGCGCTGCTGCTCAACGACGGCCCCAGCCCGCGCGCGCTGGCGCCTTCGCCCATCTTGCGGGCCATGCAAACGGGCTGCATTGCCCGCTTTGAAGAAATCACCCGCTGCCCGCCCGAAGTGCAAGACGCGCTGCTGTCGCTGCTTTCCGAGCGGCTCATGAGCATTCCCGAACTGGCGGGCGATGCCAGCGTGGTCTATGCCCAAAGCGGCTTCAACCTGATTGCCACGGCCAACACGCGCGACCGGGGCGTGAACGAGATGTCGGCCGCGCTCAAGCGCCGCTTTGCCTTTGAAACCGTGCTGCCCATTGCCGATTACGACAGCGAGCTGGCCCTGGTGCAGCGCGAGGTAGCCCGCCTGCTGGCGCAAGACAGCATTCCCGTCGCTCCCAGCGAGCCGCTTTTGCAAGTGCTGGTCACCACGTTTCGCGATTTGCGCAGCGGCGTGGACGCCGAAGGCAGCGCCAGCGAGCGCCTCTCCAGCGTGCTGAGCACCGCCGAAGCCGTGAGCGTGGCCCACGCCGTCACCCTGCGCGGCTATTACTTGCGCGGCGACAGCGGCCAGCCCGCCGATTTGGTGGAAGCCCTGGCGGGCGCCGCCGCCAAGGACAACGCGGACGATCTGAAAAAACTGCGCCGCTACATCGAACACCGCGCCGCCCGCCGCAAAGGCGAGCACTGGGCCGCCTTCGTGGCCGCCCGGCACGCGCTGCCGCAATAAACAGCAAGCATCAACATGAGCGAAATCATTCTGTTCGAGCAATCCGGCCAGCCCGTGCAAGTGCGCCTGCAAGGCGACACCGTGTGGCTGACGCAGTTGCAGATGGCCGAGCTGTTTGGCACATCAACCGACAACGTCAGCCTGCACCTGAAAAACATCTTTGAAGACAAGGAGCTGGAAGAAACGGCAACTACCGAGGATTTCTCGGTAGTTCGCCAGGAAGGCTCCCGCCAGGTCCGGCGCAAGCTCAAGCACTACAACCTGGACGCCATCATTTCCGTGGGCTATCGCGTTTCATCGGCGCGCGCCACACAGTTCCGCATTTGGGCCACGCGCGTGCTGCGCCAGCATCTGGTGCAGGGCTACACGCTCAACCAGCAGCGCTTGCAGGCGCGCGGCATCGAGTTTGGCCAGGCCGTGCAGTTGCTCTCGCGCACACTGGTCAATCAGTCGCTGGTGAATGAACAGGGGCATGCCGTCTTGCAGGTCATTGACGACTACGCCCGCAGCTGGAGCCTGCTTCAGGCGTATGACGAGCAAAGCCTGGGCAGCCAGACCGCGCGGCAAGACGGCATGCGCGCGCTGGACTTTGACGAGGCGCTCAAGGCCATCGCCCAGCTGAAAACCACCTTGATGAACAAAGGCGAGGCCACCGCGCTATTCGGGCAATTGCGCGGAGACGGGCTGGCTTCCAGCCTGGCCACGATTGAGCAGGGTTTTGGCGGCGAATGGTTTTATCCGAATATCGCCAGCCGCGCCGCGCATTTGCTGTATTTCATTATCAAAAATCACCCGCTGGCGGATGGAAACAAACGCACGGCTTCATTTTTGTTTTTATGGTATTTGCGGCTGAACGCGCATTTGCTGGCGCGGCCCGTGGAGCAACTCATCAATGACAATACGCTGGTTGCGCTGGCGCTTTTGGTGGCCGAAAGCCTGCCGGAGCAAAAAGAGTTGATGGTGCGGCTGGTGGAGCATTTTATTTTGGTGAAATTGCCCCCAGAGCCTGTTTGAAATGTGTCTGCAAACTAGTTTTCAGCTATTAATCTAATAGCATCAAAGCCCCTGAAACCGTGCGATAAAGGCATTTTCCGGGGTCTGAATTTGCTCTCGGAAACAGAGCAGAATTCACTGGGGCCAGGCCATGCCCGCCGGCTCTTTGCTCCTTTTTCGGCCAGATTTTGGGCAAGTTTTTTTTTGAATCATCCGCAAACCTGGCAAAAGGTGAAATATTTTTGCCGCCGGGTTGATTGAATCCGTTTTCTCATTTTCATAGCCAATGGGTTTGAATCATGAATCCCGTCGTGATCGGCATTCGCCACCACAGCCCCGCCTGCGCCAAACTGGCGGCGCATTGGATTGAGCGGCTGCGGCCAGCGGCGGTATTGATTGAAGGGCCTGGCGATTTCAATGCCCGCATGGGGGAATTGCTGCTGCCGCACCGGCTGCCGGTGGCGCTTTACAGCTACGCGCATCACGCAGGCGGCGCGGCGCAGTGCTGGTTTCCGTTTGCGGACTATTCGCCGGAATGGGTGGCGCTGCAAAAGGGGCACGCGATGGGGGCGCAGCTGCGCTTCATGGATTTGCCGCACTGGCAAACGCTCGCTTTGGCGGATGAGGAGCGCGGTCATGCGCTATCGGCCCAGGGGCGTTTGCTGCCGGGGCGCTACAGCCGCGTGCATCAGGCGCTGGGCGAGCGGCTGCATGTGGACGGGCATCACGCCCTGTGGGATCACCTGTTTGAAGGGCAGACGCTGGCAAGCGATGCCGACTTTGACCGCTTGCGCGAGCGGCTGGATGCCTACTTTCACGAGCTGCGCGGCGATCCCGCATCGAACGGCAGCGAACAAGACGCAGCGCGCGAAGCGTATATGGCCCGCTGGCTGGCCTGGGCCGTGCGGCGCTTTGCAGGGCGGCCCGTGCTGGCCGTGTGCGGCGGCTGGCACAAGCGGGCGCTGGAGGCGCTTTGGCCGCAAGTGCCGGAAAGCGAAGCGGCCTGCGAGCCGCCCGTGCCCAGGCCCGAACTGCCGGATGCGGCCCACGCGGCGGCCGGCACGTATCTGACGCCTTATGAATACCGGCAGATGGAGGCGCTGGCCGGTTATGCGGCAGGCATGCAGTCGCCGCTGTATTACCAGTGGCTGCACGAAGCGGGGGCGCAAGAAGCGGCTGCGCGCGCTGTCCGCGCCATCGTCACGCGCTTGCGGCAGCGGCAAATTCCGGCCAGCACGGCGGACTTTCTGGCCTTTCAAACCACGCTGGCGGGCCTGTCGCGCCTGCGCGGGCACGCCGCCCCGCTGCGGCACGACGTGCTGGATGCCGCCCAGTCCGCCTTTGTGAACGAGGCCCTCTCGCAGCCCGCCCCCTGGCAGGGCGAAGGCGGCGCGCTCACCTTGGGCGATCACCCCGCCGTGCGCGAGGCGCTGCTGGCGCTTGTGGGCGATGTCCGTGGCGCGCTGGCCGAAGGCACGCCGCAGCCGCCGCTGGTGGCCGACGTGGCGGCGCGCCTGCAAGCGTGCGGCATCACGTTGCCCGCCGCGCCGCAAACCCGGGTGCTGGACCGCCGCCGCCCGCAAGACACGCAAACCGCGCAGCTGCTCTGGCAGCTCAGGCTCATCGGCGCGCAAGGCATTGCGCTGCAAGCCATCAAGGCCCCCCACGCCGCGCGCGGGCTGCGGCAGGAAATGGCGTTTGAAGAGCACTGGCAAATCAGCCCGCACCCGCACTGGCTGCCCAGCCTGATTGAAGCCGCCGCCCACGGCGCCACGCTGCCGGCCGCCGCCCGCGCCCGCCTGCTGGCGCGCCTGGAGGCTCA
>ERZ772948.1298-NODE-1298-length-14783-cov-10.862914_pt1 | contig 14783 bp, 10 predicted proteins | sample MGYA00511945_ERZ772948 | MGnify/ENA primary metagenome ERZ772948 (study PRJEB29015, sample SAMEA2737927) | human oral metagenome | biome: human oral; feature: human-associated habitat; material: dental | place: China | collected 2141 ... | reverse complement strand
ACCCTCGTCGACCAGCCGCCCGTCGCCCTGCCCCCGGCAACGCGGCCCCCGGCGGCACGGCCCCCCGTCGCCACAGCGCCCCCGCCCGCGGAGGACTCCTACGAGGAGATCGCCCCCGACGTGCTGGCGGGGATGAACGCGGAGGCCACCCAGGCGCGCCGGGCCCCCCACAACGTCGGCCCCTCCGCCCCCGTCGCCTTCCTCATCCACGGCGGCACCGTGCCCGTGGAGGTCAGCCGCGATGTCATCATCGGCCGGGACCCCGACGCCCGTGCCCTCACCGGGCGCCCCGTGGCGACCGTCCTGCGCGTCCCCAGCCCCGCGACCGAGATCTCCCGCTCCCACTGCGCCGTTATGATGACGGCCCCGGGGGCGTGGTCCCTCATGGACCTGGGATCCGCGAACGGCACGATCCTGCGCCACGCCGACGGGAGCTTCCAGGACGTCACCCCGATGGTCACCATCGCCCTGAACGACGGCGACCTGATCGACGTCGGCGAGGGCACCACCATCGAGTTCAGAGTCCGCTGAGCCCCTCGAGCGCGGGGGCGGGCCCTCCGGGGCCCGCCCCCGCGCCGTCCAACGACGCGGCGCCCCGCCGGAAGTGACCTTGGTCCCTGATCCCATGTACACTTATCGGCGGCAGCGGCCCAGTGCTGGGCCGGTCGATGACGAACGGAAGCTGAGGACCACGATGGTCAAGTACGTGTACGACTTCTCCGAGGGCGACAAGTCCATGAAGGACCTGCTCGGGGGGAAGGGGGCGAACCTCGCCGAGATGACGAAGCTCGGCCTGCCGGTCCCCCCCGGGTTCACCATCACCACGGAGGCGTGCCGCGCCTACCTGCAGGGATCCGTCGTCCCCGAGTCCTTGTCCACCGAGGTCACCACCGCCCTGCGCGGCGTGGAGGACCAGATGGAGCGCCACCTCGGCGACCCCTACAACCCCCTGCTGGTCTCCGTGCGCTCCGGCGCGAAGTTCTCCATGCCGGGCATGATGGAGACCGTCCTCAACATCGGCCTCAACGACCAGTCCGTGATCGGCCTGGCCAAGGTGTCGGGCAACGAGCGCTTCGCGTGGGACTCCTACCGCCGCCTCATCCAGATGTTCGGCAAGACGGTGCTCGACATCGACGGCGACCTCTTCTCCGACGCCCTCGACTCCCTCAAGGCCGAGCGCGGCGTCAAAGGGGACACCGAACTGACCGCCGACGACCTGCGCGGCCTCGTCGAGACCTTCAAGGGGATCGTGCGCGACCAGACCGGCCAGGACTTCCCCCAGGACCCGCGCACCCAGATGGACATGGCCATCGAGGCCGTGTTCCGCTCCTGGAACACCGAGCGCGCCCGCATCTACCGCCGGCGCGAGCGCATCCCCCACGACCTGGGCACCGCCGTCAACATCTGCACCATGGTGTTCGGCAATATGGGCGAGAACTCCGGCACGGGCGTGTGCTTCACCCGCGACCCCTCCTCGGGCCACTCCGGCGTCTACGGCGACTACCTGGAGAACGCGCAGGGCGAGGACGTCGTCGCAGGAATCCGCAACACTCTGGCCCTGGCCGACCTGGAGCGCATCAACAAGCCCGTGTACGACGAGCTGCGCTCCATCATGCGCAAACTCGAGACCCACTACCGCGACATGTGCGACATCGAGTTCACCATCGAGCGCGGCAAACTGTGGATGCTGCAGACCCGCGTCGGCAAGCGCACGGCTGCGGCCGCCTTCCGCATCGCCGTGCAGCTGCGCGAGGAGAAGCTCATCACCCGCGACGAGGCCCTTGGCCGCGTCACCGGCGACCAGCTCACCCAGCTGATGTTCCCGCAGTTCGACGCCAAGGCCGGCAAGGAACTGGTCGCCACCGGCATGGCCGCGTCGCCGGGCGCCGCAGTCGGACGCATCGTCTTCGACAACGCGCAGGCCGAGGCCGCCGCCGAAGCGGGCGTCAAGTGCGTCCTCGTGCGCCGCGAGACCAACCCCGACGACCTGCCCGGCATGGTCGCCGCCGAGGGCGTGCTCACCGCGCGCGGCGGCAAGACCTCGCACGCCGCCGTCGTGGCCAGGGGCATGGGCAAGACCTGCGTGTGCGGCGCGGAGGCCCTCGAGATCGACTCCGAGGCCGGCACCGTGACGATCGGCGACCTGGTCCTGACGGGCGAGGACGTCATCGCCATCGACGGGCAGACCGGCGAGATCTTCCGCGGCGAGGTGCCCGTCACCGACTCGCCCGTCACCACCTACCTCGCCCAGGGCCTCGAGGCGGGGCTGGCGGCCGCCGGGGACGACGAGGGCACCCGCGAGCTCGTCGGGGCCGTGGACTTCATCCTCTCCCACGCCGACGAGGTCCGCCGCCTGCGCGTGCGCGCCAACGCCGACACCCCCCTCGACTCCAAGCGCGCCATCGAGTTCGGCGCCGAGGGCATCGGCCTGTGCCGCACCGAGCACATGTTCCTGGGCGAGCGCCGCCCCCTGGTCGAGCGCGCCATCCTCTCCGCCCCCGGCTCCGCCGAGCGCCAGGCGGCCTTCGACGAGCTGGAGAGGCTCCAGAAGCAGGACTTCCTGGAGATGCTCGAGGTCATGGACGGCAAGGCCATGACCGTGCGCCTCATCGACCCGCCGCTGCACGAGTTCATGCCCGCGCTGGTCGACCTGGAGACCAGGGTCGCGGTCGGCAAGGCCACCGGGACCCTCGATCCCGCCGACGAGGCGATGCTGGCCGAGGTCCGACGCATGCACGAGCAGAACCCCATGCTGGGCCTGCGCGGCGTCCGCCTGGGCATCTACCTGCCCGGCCTGTTCGCCCTGCAGATGCGCGCCCTGTGCGAGGCCGCGGCCGAGCTGGTCGCGCGCGGCCTGCGCCCCGAGCCGGAGATCATGGTGCCGCTGGTCGGCTCCGTGCGCGAGCTCCAGCTGGTGCGCGAGGAGGGCGAGGCGATCATCGCCCAGGTCGCCGCCCAGCGCGGCGCCGACCTGTCCGGCATCACCATCGGCGCCATGATCGAGCTGCCGCGCGCCGCCATGACCGCCGAGGACCTGGCCGAGGAGGCCGACTTCTTCTCCTTCGGCACCAACGACCTCACCCAGACCGTGTGGGGGTTCTCGCGCGACGACGTGGAGAGCGTGTTCTTCCCGCGCTACATCGAGGCGGGGATCTTCGGCGTCTCCCCCTTCGAGTCCATCGACGTCCACGGCGTGGGCACCCTGGTGGCCGAGGGCGTGCGCCGCGCCCGCTCCACCAAGCCCGGCATCAAACTGGGCGTGTGCGGCGAGCACGGCGGCGACCCCTCGTCCATCCACTTCTTCCACCGGGTGGGCCTGGACTACGTGTCCTGCTCGCCGTTCCGCGTCCCGGTGGCCCGCCTGGAGGCGGGGCGCGCGGCGGTCGCGGAACGCGTCGAGGAGTGAGCCCGGCGTCCGCGTGAGGCGACGCAACGGGGCCGTGGCCGGAGGCGCCGGCCACGGCCCCGTTCCTCGTCGAATGGACCACATGGGCCTATGGTGGCTCGGACGCTCGGACGCTCGGACGCTCGGACGCTCGGACGCGTGGCGGGGCTGCGGCGCCGGGCGGACGGGTGGTCGTGGGTCTGATCCGCAACTGTGGGACTAAGGTCCGTTAAACGGGTGCGGAGTCGGGGCTAGGCGTCCGTCGGCATTGGTAACAATTCAGGTCGTGCTTACTTTAATATTTACGCCCTCATGGCAACGTGGCTACGCTGGGACGCGGAAATCCCAACAGGGCCGATCGGCCCGCCGACCAGGAGGCAAGACCGTGGGCGCGCTCGTCACCACGACTACCAAGGCCGCGATGCGGCAGAGCACGAAAGGGCTCGCCGTCATTGTGATGGCCGCGCTCGCCGCAGTGCTCTGGGCCGCCCCCGCCCGCGCCGCCAACCCGCAGACGTGGCAGGAGGTCTCCGCCACCATCGCCTCCCTCATCGACCAGGCGGTGGCCGACTACAAGGCCGGTGACGCCGCCAAGGGCAAGGAGGGCGTCAACGACGCCTACTACAAGAACTATGAGACGACGGGTATGGAGAAGCAGGTCATGGCCCGCATCTCCGGCTCCCGGGTCAGCGCCGTCGAAATGGAGTTCTCGCTGCTCAAGAAGGCGATGGCCGAGGGCGACGGCGCCGGCGTCGACTCCCACGCCGCCACCCTCACCAACGCGATCCGCGAGGACGCCAACACCCTGGACGGGTACACCGGGCAGGCCGCCTCCGACGCCGCCTCGCAGACCACGCCGTGGCTCAGCGCCTTCGTGCCCGCCCTGCTCGTCATCCTCCGCGAGGGCATGGAGGCCATCCTGGTCGTCGCCGCGGTCCTGGCCTACCTGGGCAAGTCCGGGCACAAGGACAAGGCGCGGGTCGTGTGGTCCGGGGTCGCCATCGCCCTCGGGCTCTCCGCCCTGCTCGCCTTCCTCTTCAACTACTTCACCTCCCTGGCGGGGGCCAACCAGGAGCTCCTGGAGGGGGTCGCCGCGCTCTTCGCCGTCGCCATGCTGATCTGGGTGTCGAACTGGATGATCCACAAGTCCTCCGACAAGGCGTGGGAGAAGTACATCCGCGACCAGACCGACGCCTCGCTCACCAGGGGATCGCTGCTGGGCCTCGCTTTCATCTCCTTCCTGGCCGTCCTGCGCGAGGGCGCCGAGACGATCCTCTTCTACGTGCCCATCGTCTCCAGCGCGGGCGACCGCACGGGCTACGTGTGGGCGGGCCTCGGGGTCGGCCTCGTGGTCCTGGTCGTCGTCTACCTGCTCATCCAGTTCGCCGCCCTGCGCATCCCCCTGCGCCCCTTCTTCACCATCACCTCCCTGCTGCTCGCCCTCATGGCCTTCACCTTCACGGGGTCGGGCGTCAAGGAGCTCCAGGAAGCCGACGTGCTCTCCCTGACCTACGTCAACGGCTTCCCGACCGTAGACCTCTTGGGGATCTACCCCCGAGTGGAGAACCTGGTCGCCCAGGCGCTGGTTCTCATCATTATCGTCGGCCTGTACGTCTTCGGGAAGCGCTCCCTCGCCCGCGCCAGCGGCGGGGCGGAGGGCGCCCCGGACGCGAAGGCCGACTGACATCCACAACACCGATCAGGAGAACCCTCCCATGAAGCGCTCCCTCGCCCGAATCGGGGCCGCGGCCGCCGCGATCGCCCTGGCGGGCACGCTCGCCGCCTGCTCCTCCAACTCCAACAACTCGAACAACTCGAACAACGGCGCGAACCCCCCCGCCTCCCAGTCCGCCGACGACGGCGCGAAGCCGGGCGAGGACGCCGGCTTCGAGGAACTGCCCCTGGGCGACGACGTCTTCGTCGGCCCCCTCAAAGTGGGCGGAGTCTACTTCCAGCCCGTCGACATGGAGCCCGCCATGAGCACCCCGGCGAAGGACTCCTCGATGCACATGGAGGCCGACATCTCGGCCGTCGCCGACAACGACCTCGGTTACGGCGCGGGCGACTTCATCCCCGCCCTCACCGTCAGCTACCAGATCGCGGACAAGTCCGGAACCGTCGTCCAGGAGGGCACCTTCATGCCCATGAACGCCTCGGACGGCCCCCACTACGGCATCAACCTGCCCAAGCTCGAGGCCGGCACCTACGACGTGACCTTCACGATCGACTCCCCGGAGAACAACGGCTGGCTGCTGCACACCGACGAGAAGACCGGCGTGAAGGGCCGGTTCTGGAAAGAGCCCCTCAAGGCCGAGTTCAAGGACTGGCAGTGGGATCCCACCTCCGTCGACTGGTGAGGACCAGGCGGGCCGGGGAGACCATCCCCGGCCCGCGCCCGCACGGGGCACTACACTGCTGACGAGGGGGGCGCAGGCCCCCCTCAGCCAGGAAAGGACCGTTGATGCTTCAGCAGCTCAGTGAGGCGACCCTGAGCCTCCTGCTCACAATGCTCGCCGTCGGGGCCACGATCCGCCTCGTCCCCGCGGCCGGGCGCGGCCGCAGCGGACGGCGCGCCCGCGCCCTGGCGGTCTGGGGGGGCATCGGAGCCGGCGCCGCCGCCTCACTGGCCCTCACCGTCGTCGCCACCATCGCGCCCAAATCCCTCAACCGCCAGAGCATCGGCCTCGTCACGCTCCCCGTGGCGGTCGTCGCGGCCGCTGCGCTCATCGCCCTGTTCCTGCGCAGGGCGCGCCTCGTGCGCGCGAGCGGCGCGGACCCCGCCGACCCGCTGTCCGGGGACGGCGCGCTGAGGGCAGTGGCGGCCCTCTACATCGCGTTCGCGCTCTTCAGGGCACTCCCCACTGCCATGACACAGGGCGTCATGATGCTGTCGGGCGGGGTGGAGCTCTACTCGACGACCGCGGTCATGGCGATCACCGGCTACGCGCTCGCGTGGGTGCTGTGCGCCGTCCTCGGATGGCTGTCCCACCGCCTGTGCTCCCTGTCCGCCCGCGTGTGGCCGGCCGTCCTGGTCATCACGTCGCTGGGGCTGGCGCACATCCTCATGATCGTGCGCGTCCTCAAGGCGAAGCGGCTCATCTCCTTGCCCGCCGACGTGTTCTCAGCGGTCTCATGGCTCATCAACCACGAGGCCGTCTTCACCCTGGCCGCCGCCGCCGCCCTCGGCGCGGTCACGGTCATCACGTGGTGGGCCTCGCGCTCCATCCCCCGCGAGGGCGCCAACCCGGCCGAGGGGCGCCTGGCGCGCGCCCGCGCCCGCCTGTACAAGGCGATGGCCGGCAGCGCGGCGATCGGCTACCTGTGCGGGGCGCTGCTCATCACCGTCGGCGTCGCCATCGGCTCCCAGGAGGTCGAGCTCTCCGCGCCCGAGTCCTACTCCGTCGTCGACGACCACGCCACCATCGAATTGAGCGCCGTCTCCGACGGGCACCTGCACCGCTACGAGTACACGACTTCCACAGGCGTGAAAGTCCGCTTCATCGTCATCCAGAAGTCCGGCTCGTCCTTCGGCGTCGGCCTGGACGCCTGCGAGATCTGCGGCCCCACCGGCTACTACGAGAAGGACGGGAAAGTCATCTGCAAGCTGTGCGAGGTGGCGATGAACATCGCGACCATCGGCTTCAAGGGCGGGTGCAACCCGATCCCCATCGAGTACGAGGTGGGCAACGGCACGCTCACCGTTCCCGTGTCCGCCCTCGAGGCGGCGGCGCCGGTCTTCGCGAAGTAGGGCCCATGTTCTTCCGAATGCTCAAGGGCGCGCTCACCAGGCGCGGCAACCGGCACGCGATGATCGCCCTGACGGTGGCGCTGGGCGCCTGCGTGGCCACCTCCATGCTCTCCGTCATGTTCAACGTGGGCGACAAAGTCAACCAGGAGCTCAAGAGCTATGGCGCGAACATCGTCGTGCGCCCCCAGGGCGCCGCAGTCCTGCAGGACCTCTACTCCACGCAGGGCCCCGCGCAGCAGCAGGCGTACCTGCGCGAGGACGAGCTGGTGAAGATCAAGACGATCTTCTGGACCTACAACATCTTGGACTTCGCCCCGCTGCTGCCGACCACCGCCACCGGAGCCGACGGGGGCGCCGTCACCGTCACGGGGACCTGGTTCTCCCACCGCCTCGACCTGCCCACCGAGGAGAGCGTGCAGACCGGCCTCGACAAGCTGCGGGGCTGGTGGAGCATCGAGGGCTCGTGGCCCGACGACTCCGACGAGGCGGGCGCGGTGGTCGGCTCCGCCTACGCCTCGGCCCACGGCGTGCGCGTCGGCGACACGATCTCCCTGACCGGTCCCTCCGCGGCCCGCGACGTCGTCGTGCGGGGCGTGTTCACCGCCGGGGACGACTCCGACCACGCCGTCTACGCCCAGCTGGGCCTCGTCCAGGAGCTCCTGGGGCGCCAGGGGGCGGTGGGCAGCGTCGAAGTGTCGGCCCTGACCACCCCCGACAACGACCTGGCGCGCAAGGCCGCGAAGAACCCCAAGTCGTTGTCCGTGTCCGAGAAGGAGACCTGGTACTGCACCGCCTACGTGTCCTCCATCGCCTACCAGATCGAGGAGGTCATGACCGACTCCGTGGCGCGCCCCGTCCGCCAGGTCGCCCAATCCGAGGGCTCGATCCTGGAGAAGACCCAGCTCCTCATGGTGCTGGTGACCGCCCTGGCCCTCGTCGCCTCGGCGCTGGCGATCGCGAACCTGGTGACCGCCGGCGTCATGGAGCGCTCCAGCGAGATCGGGCTCATGAAGGCCGTCGGGGCGAAGGGCAAGTCGATCATCGGGCTGTTCCTCACCGAGACCATCGTCGTCGGCCTGGCGGGCGGCGTCCTCGGCTACGGAGCGGGGCTCGCGCTGGCGCAGATCATCGGCTACACCGTCTTCGGATCCGCGATCGCCTTCGCGCCCGTCGTCGTCGCCCTGGTGGCGGTCCTGGTGGTCCTGGTGGTCCTGGGCGCGTCGATCCCCGCGATCCGCTACCTGCTGCGGCTCAACGCCGCCGAAGTGCTGCACGGGAGGTGAGCGCGGTGTCCAAACGCGCGATGTTCTGGCGGATGGTCGCCTCGTCCGTCCTGCGCCGCCGCTCCCGGGTGCTGATCGCCGTCCTGGCGGTCGCGATCGGCGCCACGACCCTGTCGGGCCTGGCGACCATCACCGTCGACGTGCCCGCGCAGATGGCCCGCGAGATCCGCTCCTACGGGGCGAACCTGGTGGTGACCGGGGCCGACGGCCAGGCGATGGACGACGAGGCCCTGGCCGCTGTCGACCAGGAGCTCCCCGCCGCCCAACTCGTGGGATCGGCGTCCTTCGACTACGAGACGGTCACAGTCAACGACCAGCCCTACGTCGTGGGCGGAACGGACCTGGCGGCCGTGCGCCAGATGAGCCCCTTCTGGTTCGTCGACGGCGAATGGCCCTCGGGCAGCGCGCAGGTGCTGCTCGGCGAGGAGGTCGCCACCACCATCGACGCCAAGACCGGCGACCGGATCACGATCAACCAGCTCGACGGGACGGCCTCGTCGAACGCCGCGGCGGCCAGCGGCAGCGCGGCCAGCGGGAAGGCGAACAGCAGCGGGGCGGCGGCCAGCGGCGGCGGGAAGGCGAACAGTAGCGGGGCGGCGCCGACCGCCCCCGGCCTGGGCTCCCAGGACGGGGCGCAATCGGCCTCCAACCCGCTGTCCGCGCAGACCGCCCAGGGCGCCCAGGCCGCTCAGGGCGCGCAGACCGCGCAGTCGGGCGCCGACGGGCAGGCGCGCTCCATCACCGTGACCGTGTCCGGCATCCTCAAGACGGGCGGCAACGAGGACGGCTACATCTACATGTCCGCCGACGACATGGTGGAGCTGACGGGCGCCTGGGAGCCCTCCATCGCCCAGTACTCCGTCGCCCTCGAGGGCGACCAGCTGACGGCGCTGGTGGACTCGATCAACGCCTCGGTGCCCTCCGTGCGCGCCCAGACCGTCAAGCGCCTCGTCCAGTCCGACTCCGGCGTCATCGACATGCTGCGCTCCCTGCTGGGCATCATCACCGTGATCGTCCTGGCGCTCACCACCATCGGAGTGTCCACGACGATGATCGCCGTGGTCACCGAGCGGCGCAACGAGATCGGCCTGCGCAAGGCACTGGGCGCCACGTCGCGGTCGATCATGGGCGAGTTCATGGGCGAGGGCGTGGCCCTGGGCGCCATCGGCGGCCTCGTCGGCGCGGCCGCCGGGTACGCGCTGGCCGCCGCGATCAGCTGGAACGTGTTCCACCGCGCCGTCGCCGTCCACCCCCTGATCCTGATCGCCACAGTCGTTTCCTCCGTCGCGGTCGCCGTAGTGGCGTGCCTGCCGCCCGTGCGCCGCGCCCTGGCAGTCGATCCCGCGCTGGTCCTGCGCGGAGAATGAGGTACGCAATGAGCAGCACACCCACCACCCCACAAGCCCCGGACCCCCGCACGCCGCCGGACTCCGCAGGAACAGCACAGGACGGCCCCGCACAGGGCCTGGCGGGCGGAGGGGCTGCAGGCGACCCCCTGCTCCGCCTGTCCGGCGTGTCCAAGATCTACGGCGACCTGCACGCCCTGGACAACGTGTCGCTCGAGATCCCGCGCGGCCAGTGGGTGTCCATCGTCGGGCCGTCGGGCTCGGGGAAGACCACATTGATGAACATCGTCGGCGCCATGGACACCGCCACGAAGGGGACCGTCGCCCTGGACGGGCACGACATCTCCGACCTGACCGGCGACGAGCTCACCGAGATCCGGTGCCGCACGATCGGCCTCGTCTTCCAGCAGTTCCACCTCATCGGGCACCTCACCGCCCTGGAGAACGTCATGGTCGCCCAGTACTACCACTCGATGCCCGACGAGAAGGAGGCCATGGAGGCCCTCGACCGCGTCGGCCTCGCCGACCGCGCCACCCACCTGCCGCGCCAGCTCTCCGGTGGCGAGCAGCAGCGCGTGTGCGTGGCCCGCGCCCTCATCAACTACCCCAAGCTCGTCCTCGCCGACGAGCCCACCGGCAACCTCGACGAGACCAACGAGGAGATCGTTCTCGACCTCTTCGCCCAACTCCACAAGGACGGAACCACCCTCATGGTCGTCACCCACGACGCCCTGGTCGCCGAACAGGGGCAGCGCGAGATCCGCCTCGACCACGGCAGGGTCGTGAAGGAGACATGGCACGACCACGGCTTCACCCCCCGCGATTCCGGCCTGGCGGTCCCCGCCCCGTCGGCCGACGGCGGCGCCGGCCAGGGGCCTGCGCGCAGCGGGAAGGACAAGGTCCGATGAGCCCTCGGATGAATGACGGCAGCCGCGCCGACGGAGACCGGCGGCGGGCCGCGGCCGCTCCCGGTTCCCCGCGCGTTGACGCCCCCGGTCCGGCTTCCCCCCGGTGGGCTTCCGCCGCCTCCCGCGCGGTCCTCGGTGCCCTCGGGGCGACGATCCTTGCCGCCTGCCAGCCCTCCACAGGCCTCGACATGTCCAAGCCCCTGCAGGACGGGACGTGGTCGGCGCAGTCCAACGCGGACGACCAGGGCTCGGTCGGTACGATCACCATCACCGTCGAGGGCGGATCCATCACCTCGACCTCGTACACGACGGCCATGTCCGACGGCTCCGACAAGGGCGGTGATTACGGGAAGGACTCGTCCGGGCGGGTATTCAACCAGGACTACTACGACAAGGCGCAGGCCGCCGTCGCCTCCTTCGAGGAGTACTCCGCGAAACTCACCGAGACCGGGGACCCCGCCAAGGTCGACGTCATCTCCGGCGCCACCGTCGCCCACCAGCAGTTCGTGCAGGCGGCGATCCGCGCGATCGCGCAGGCGCAGGGCGTGGACGGCTCCGGGGCCGCCGACGGGGTGGACATCCCCGGCCTGGGCGAGTCCACGAAGGACGGCGGCGACCTGGACAAGGACCTCGGCGGGGGGAACGGCTGAGCGCGCCCGGGCCGGGGGCGCGCCTGTGGCGCTCGTCCTTCCCCGCGATGGGGACCCGCGTCGATATCGTGGGATGGGGCGGGGACGGCATGGGCGTCGTCGACGCCTGCGTGCGCCTGGTCGCCCGCCACGAGGCCATGTGGAGCGTGTTCCGGCCCGCTTCCGAGATCTCCCGCCTCAACGCGGCCGCCCGCGTAGTGCCGCTCCGCGCGGGGGGAACGGGCGGGGAGGCACCCGGCTGCCCCGGCGCGGTTGGTGACCCGGGGGTTGGCGCCTCTGGAGCGGTTCACTGCCCGGGGGTGTCCGTGAGCGCGGCCACCGACCAGTTGCTGCGCGACGCCTTGGCGCTGTCCGACGCGACGGGGGGAGCGTTCAACCCGTTGATCGGCCCTCTTGTGGGGCTGTGGGACGTGAAGGGGATGCGCGAGGCGTTCCTCGCGGGCGACTCCCTGCCATCCGCGCCCCTCGCGGCGGACATCGAGTCGGCACTGCGCGCGGTCGATGCGCGCTTGCTGCGGCGCGTCGGGCCCTCGCGCTGGGCCCTGGGCGGGCAGGACGCGCCCGTGGGGGGCGGTGGCTGGAGGGCTGATGACTGTTGGACGCTGGGGGAGGGGTCCGCCGGGGGCGCTGGGCGCTGCGCGGATGAGGGCGGCCGCGTAGCTTCGGAAGAGCCATCGGGGGCCGGCGCGCTGCCCTCCCTCGACCTCGGCGGCATCGCCAAGGGGCGGACTGCGGATGAGTGCCGCGACTTGGCGGTGGACATGGGCGCGCGCGGCGTCCTCGTCTCCATCGGCACTTCCTCCATCGCCGCCTACGCGACACGCCCGGATGGGACACCCTGGCGGGTGGGCCTGCGTGACCCCGACGGCCCGCCAACGGCGGTCGCCTCCGTCATCGAGCTCCCATGCGAAGGGCTCGCGTCCCTGTCCACATCGGGCGACAACCTGGGGCGGCTCGGCCCGGCGGCGCGGACGGGTCCAGTGGGGCGGCTCGGCCCAGGGGGACGACCGGGGCGTTCGGAGGAATGGGGAGGCGGTGCCCGTGGGACTGACGGCACCGCCCGTGGGGAGGATGGGGCTGGCGTACCGGGTGCTGGGCGAGACGCCCAGTGGACGCGTGGAACAGGGTATGGCCAGGCGAATGGCGGAGCGCGTGAAACACCGCGTGAAACGGAACTTGGGGCGGAGCGCGGACCGCGTGGCGCACGGCGTGGAGTGCCGGGTGGGGTGGAGCGTGGAGCGTCGGGTGGAGCGCTGCGTCCCGGCGGCCGTCTCGTGGAGCGGTTGCTCGCCCACCACATCATCGACCCGCGCACTGGGCGCCCCGCGAGCGGCGGAGCGCGCCAGGTGAGCGTCCTCGCCGGATCCGGAGTGCTCGCCGAGGCCCTTTCTACCGCGATCCTCGTCGATCCGTCCTGCGTGAGGGGGGAAGCCGTGGAGCAGTGGGCCCGTGCGCGTGGCATTGATGGTCGGTGGCGGATCGCGGGGTAGGGAACGGCCAGGCCGTCTGGCGTATTGGGGCATGGAGTCGCGCGCGAACCTGCGCCCCCACTCGACCCGCAGGCCGTCCGGCGTATTGGGGCAGGAAACGGTGCATTGGGGTAGGTGGGCGAAGCGGGGGCGCGCCGCTGTCCGGTGCATTGGGGCAGGAAACGGTGCATTGGGGCAGGGAACGGCCAGGACGTTCATCGCATCGGGGCAGGAAACGGAGCATTGGGGTAGGCAAATTGCCTACCCCAATGGGTGGCTGCCTACCCCAGTGCGCTTGATCTGTCTCCGCTGAGGTTTCCCCCGCGCTCCGTCGAGGTGTCATAGCCGCGCCCATCGCACAGCGGATCCGGATCTCGGAGGAGGCACTCCAACCGTGTGCCGTCACTCCGTCCAATCCGGTGGGTCCGGATCCACCAGTAGAGTGCGTGTTCGCTGTGTGAGGCCGACCGCTGGGGTTCTCCGCTCCGCGGTGTGAGCGCCTCGATCAATCCCGCCTGTTGAGGACGACTGCGGGCTGCCGCCGCCACGATGCTGGGGCGCCTTCCTTCGCGTGTCCGCGGAAACGGGCGCCGACGAGTGGATACGGCGGTCAGGGCCATCGCAGTCCTTTGACGGAACCGCCCAGAGCGGCGCGCATGGGGGTGGCGACAGCGACCGGGTTGAGGAGAACGCCCTGCGTATCCTTTGTCGGAGGGCGTGGAAGTCCTCGAAGTCCGCCCAGCACACCCGGATGACTTTCCAGCCGTCGTCGCGCAGCGCCTCGTCCCGGAGCACCCAGCGCCGTTTCTCCGCCTCGATCTCGGCTTTCGAGGAGCCGAGTTTGGCCAACCCGTCGAACTCGAAGATGATTTTCAAATCGACTACGGCGATATCCGCGTAGTACGTGCGGCCACCAAGGCGGATCTCATGCTGGGTGACGACGGGCAGGGGACTGACGGTGAGCACCACCCACAGGAGCGCCGCCTCAGCGGGATTCTCACAGCCCGCGTCAGCGGCGCGGAGGATGCGCGAGCCCCGACGCGTGCCCCGACCGGGCGCGCGGGCGTCCAGGATCTCCGCGAGACGGGCCTTTATCAGCGCCTCCTTCTCCCGGGCGCCCTCCTGGTCCGCAGCGTTGAAGGGCGCCCACGCGCGCATAGCCATGCAGGCGAGTACGAAGGCGGGCAACTGCTCGTCCCCCATGACGACCCGGAGCAGGGCGTCCTGAGGCGACTCCACAAGGAAACCGGAGCCGTGGAGACTTGGTTCTCCAGTCAACGGACGGCTGCGGCGGCACGAGACGCGGACGGGAGGGATCCGGACATCACCGAATAGCACTTCGGGCAGCCATGTGGTCCGGCGCCGTGCGTCGATGTGGATCGTGACATCGGGGTTCTTCACCCATCCGGTGATCCCGTGGAGCAGGAGGGCACTGGACCCCACGAACGTGGGCATCGATTCCAGGGAACCGTTGACTGCGGCGATGCGGGCGAGGGCAATGGCCTCCCAGATCTCCCACCGGGGCAGATCCGCGTGGGCGTTGGAAATCCAAGCCCGGAAGCCGTACTTGATCCGCACTTCCCGGGGGCCGTCGGCTCCCGGTGGAGCACTGGTGGTGGGGACTCGGTACACGTCGATATCGTTGCTTTCCATTCCAGAAGAATGGCCGTCCCGCAGCTCCGGAGTCCACAAACGGGAGTCGTCCTGTGGATCGCGGCGGTAGCGGTGGGGGCCTGTGGATAATCGGGAGCGACGCTGTCCTGTGGATATTCGGGACCGACGAGGCGGGCGTGGGGAGCTTCAGCGCCAGGAGCGCGAGGGTCCTCTCGGGGTCCAGGGAGCGACGAGGCGGGCGTGGGGAGCTTTAGCGCCGGGAGGGGCTGGCCGATCGAGTGCGGTCTAGGGACTTGACTGTGCGTGCGGAGCGTGCTCCGCTGGTGCTGGTGCTGGTGCTGGTGCTGGTGCTGGTGCTGGTGCTGGTGCTGGTGCTGGTG
>ERZ772948.1285-NODE-1285-length-14854-cov-10.982161_pt1 | contig 14854 bp, 15 predicted proteins | sample MGYA00511945_ERZ772948 | MGnify/ENA primary metagenome ERZ772948 (study PRJEB29015, sample SAMEA2737927) | human oral metagenome | biome: human oral; feature: human-associated habitat; material: dental | place: China | collected 2141 ... | reverse complement strand
ACGCCGAGACCCGCAACACCGCCGAGCAGCAGGCCTACTCCATCGAGAAGCTCCTGAAGGACAACAAGGACAAGCTGCCCGAGGATGTCCACTCCGAGGTCCAGACCGCCGTCGACGGGCTCAAGAAGGCGCTCGAGGGTTCCGACATCGAGCCGGTCAGAGCCGCTCAGGACAAGCTGAACGACGTCGCTCAGAAGATCGGTGAGGCCCTCTACCAGCACGAGCAGTCCGCGCAGGCGCAGGCCTCCGCCTCCTCATCCTCCTCCGAGGCTCCGGCCGAGGACGACGGCATCGTCGACGCCGAGATCATCGACGACGAGGACGCCAAGTGAGCACCGAAGGCACCGGACACGAGGACGCGGACGGCGAGGAGCGGGTCGACTCGGCCCTGGCCGACGACATCGAGTCCGCCTTCAACGGCGTCGTCCTGAACGAGTCGGGCAACCCGGTCGCCTCCGCGGAGGCGACCGGGGAGGCCGGGCCCGGCGCAGCCGACGACGGGGCCCGTGCGGTCCAGGACTCCGGGAACGCCGGGGACACTGCGGACTCCGGGCAGGCCGGGGAGAGCGAACTCGACCGGGCCCGGGCCGAGGCCGCCCGGGCGGCCGACGACCTGGCCCGCGCTCGCGCCGACCTGTACAACCTTCAGCAGGAGTACCAGGGCTTCGTGCGGCGTTCCCGCGAAGGCGCCGCCGGGCACCGAGAGGCCGGGCAGGCGGCCGTCGTCGAGGCCCTCATCCCGGTGCTCGACGAGATCGCTCTGGCCCGTCAGCACGGTGACCTGACCGGCACGTTCGAGACCACTGCGGACAAGCTCGAGGCGGTCCTGGCTGACAAGTTCGGTCTGGAGCGCTTCGGTCAGGAGGGCGAGCCCTTCGACCCGACCATTCACGAGGCCCTCATGGCCACCGAATCGGACGAGGTGTCCGAACCGTCCATCGCCCTCGTGCTCCAACCCGGCTACCGCCTCGGTGAGCGCGTCGTACGAGCAGCCCGTGTCCAGGTCGTCAACCCGACCTGATGCCCGGGCCGGTAATGGGGGTGCCCGCAGCACAGCCGCATCAGAAGAAAGAACAAGACCCACGACCACCACTCAGACAAGGAGGCGGTGACCCATGGCCAGCCAGGACTGGATGACCAAGGACTTCTACGCGGTCCTCGGCGTCGCCAAGGACGCCGACTCCGCGGCCATCAAGAAGGCGTACCGCAAGCTCGCCAAGCAGTACCACCCCGATCGCAACCCCGACGACGCCGTCGCCGCTGAGCGCTTCAAGGAGGTCGGCGAGGCCTACGCGGTCCTGTCCGACCCCAAGGAGCGCGAGCAGTACGACGCCATCCGCAACATGACCGGCGGCGGCGCCCGCTTCACCGCCGGGGGCACCGGCGGCGGGGGCGGCTTCGAGGACATCCTGTCCTCTATGTTCGGCGGGGGCGGCAACGTCCGCTTCTCCACCGGCGGAGCGGGAGGCGCTGGCGGCGCCGAGCCCGATCTCGACGAGCTCCTGCGCATGTTCGGCGGCACCCCCAGTCCCACCCGGAAGAACGGCCGCCCCGGTGCCTTCAACTTCGGGGGATTCGGCGGCTTCGGCGGCACGCCCGAGGCCACCAAGGGCCCCGACGTCCTCACCTCCGCCACCCTGTCCCTGCGCGACGCCGTGGCCGGCACCACCGTGGAGCTCACCGCGGACAAGCGCACCATGACCGTGCGCATCCCCGCCGGCGTCCACGACGGCCAGAAGATCCGTCTGTCCGGCAAGGGCCGGCCCGGCAACCACGGGGGCCCCAACGGGGACATGATCGTCACGATCTCCGTGGCCAAGCACCCCGTCTACTCCATCGACGGCGCCAACCTGCGCATGGACCTGCCCGTCTCGCTGGCCGAGGCCGCGCTCGGCGCCGACGTCGAGGTGCCGCTCCTGGACGGGACCACCAAGAAGGTCCGCATCAAGCCCGGGACCCCCTCGGGGACGGTCATGCGGATCTCCGGCGCGGGCATCGCCACCACCAAGCGCACCGGCGACCTGCTCGTCACCATCGAGGTCGCCGTGCCCAAGAAGCTCTCGAAGGCCGCCAAGAAGGCCCTCCAGGACTTCGACGCCGCCATGGAGGGCACTGACCCGCGCGCCACGCTGAGGGACGAGGCCGCGAGATGAGTGCCCGGCGAGCCTCGCGCGCCACCGGCCAGGGACTCGGCTTCCTCGCCGACGACGCCGCCGACCGCGCTGTCTATGTCATCTCCGTGGCCGCCGAGCTCGCCGGCATGCACCCCCAGACCCTGCGCCAGTACGACCGCCTCGGCCTCGTCAGCCCCGCCCGGACCTCCGGGCGGGGGAGGCGCTACTCCCACCGCGACGTCGAGCAACTGCGCCGTATCCAGGCCCTCAGCCAGGAGGGCGTCAACCTGGAGGGCATCGCCCGCATCCTCGACCTCGAATCCCGCCTGGAGGAGCTGGAGGGGGAGAACCGGCTCCTGCGCCTGAGGCAAGCCGCCGTCGAGAGGGTCTTCGCCGCGGCTGCCGACGGCGAGGTCCAGGTCGTGCCGTCCAGGGGAGGCCACCCCATCCGGATTGAGCGGCAGGCACCAGACGCACAGAGGCGTTGAGGCGCGCCGCGCGGGAAAAATAGGCCCCCACCTGGGCGAATGTTCTCGTGTCTGGGAAGGGAAACCCTCAGCTTCCACAGACATTCACCCACGGACGCTGTGCGGAGCGTCATGCCATGACCATCCAATGACCTTGTAGTCTGAGTCAGTCACCCCTATCAAGGAGATCCCACAATGTCTCAGCCGATGACACCCGGCCAGCCCTACAACCCGCAGTCCGCGCCCTCCGCGCCCGGAGTCCCCGGTGGGTACCAGGCCCAGTACCAGCAGCCCCAGCCGGCGCAGTATGCCCCGGGCCAGCAGATGCCCGGCCAGCCCGGCCCCGCCAACCCCGCGGGCGGCTCGATGTTCAGCACCCTCCTCGACGGCACGTCGGAGTTCGCGGCCAAGAGCGGTAAGCAGATCATGCAGTTCGCCGTTATCGGCGTGCTCGTCGCCTGGGCCATGTTCTTCCTCGCTGGCCTGATCGACGCCGCGACGGGGATCGATATCGGCTCCTCCGGGAGCACGAAGTTCTTCACCGTCAGCTGGTGGGACGTCATCTTCACCCGCGGCATCGGCGGCCTGGGCGTCTCGCTGTTCGCCCTCGTGACTCTGCGCACCCTCCTCGACATCGCGCGTCACGGCGCCCCGCGCGCCTGAGCCGTACCGCGCCCCACGGGTGCGAGATGGCTCGTCACACATGATGACGCTTGCGCCGCAAGGCTGCCCCACTCCGTCTCTCGGGGTGGGGCAGCCCTCTCTACGCCGGGCGGCTGAGCGGCCACTGAAGCGCCTCGGCCTCGCGGATGAGGGGGCCGCTGCCGCCTTGGGGGAGAATCACCCCATGCTCTCTGATCCCCGCCCCACTCCCTCAGGAGGACGGCTGTGACCAACCGTTCCGCCTTCGCCGTCCGCTTCCTGTCCCGCTACCTCTTCACCGCAGGCATCCTCTCCCTGCTCAACAGCACCTCGCTGTCCTCAGTTCCGGGCCTCGGCAAGGCGATGGACATCGTCCTCACCTGGCTCATCCCCCTGCCGATCGTCGACTGGGTCTCAGCCGTCCTCCTGCTCCTGCTCGGCTCGGGCATCGCCCGGCGCAAGCGCGCGGCATGGATCATCATGCTCATCGGCGTCGCCTTCAGCGCGCTCGCCTTCACGGGGCTGCTCGCCTCGCTCCACATGGCCCCCGACAACCTCGCGGTCCCCGACGCTAGATGGCCGCTCCTCGTCAACCTGCTGACGCTCGTGGCGCTCCTCATCCTGCTCGTGCGCCACCGGAAGGCCTTCAGCGTGCGGTCCCCGCGGGGCAATTCGGGTCGCGTCATCCTTGTCCTCATCGTCGGCATCGCCATCGTCCTACAGCTCGGGATCCTCGGCTCCTTCCTCTACACGGGTGTCGGCTGGAGGCAGGCCAAGCGCTTCCTCCTCGAGCTCGTCGCCAATCCATCCGAGCCCTCGCCCGTGCCCGAGTGGGTTTTCGCGCTCGTCGGCCTCGGGCTCGCCCTCAGCCTCCTCGCCGCCTTCGCCGTCCTGCTGCGCTCCCAGCGCAGCGAGGCCCGCCTCACCGTCGACGAGGAGATGCGTGTGCGCGAGCTCCTCGCGGCCCACCCCTCCGACTCCCTCGGATACTTCGCCACCCGGCGGGACAAGTCCGCGTTCCTCTGCGAGCACGGCGGGGTCGTCTACCGGGTCGGCCTGGGCGTCGCGCTCGCCTCCGGCGATCCCCTCGGCGATCCCGCCAGCTGGGCCTCCTCCGCCCTGGCCTTCAAACGGCACGCCGAGTCCTACGGCTGGGTGCCCGCCGTCATCGGCGCCTCCGAGGCCGGCGCGCGCGCCTACACCGAGGCCGGGCTGCGCGCACTGCGCCTGGGCGATGAGGCGGTCCTGTCCACCGCCTCGTTCGCCATCAACAACCTGCCCGAGGTGCGCCGCGCCGTCGTCAAGCTCACCGAGCTCGGCTACACCACCCGGATCCGTCGGCACTCCTCGATCCCCGCCGGCGAGCTGGAGCACCTCGCCCGCCTGGCCGGGCACTGGCTCGACGGCGAGCCCGAGCGCGGCTTCTCGATGGCGCTGGGCCGCTTCGCCGACCCCTCCGACGGCGAGTGCGTCATGGTGGAGGCCCTCTTCCCCGAGGGCGACGAGCGCGGGACGATCGCCGGGCTCCTCTCCTTCGCCCCCTGGGGCGCCGACGGCGCCAGCCTCGACGTCATGCGCCGCCACCCCCAGGTGGACAACGGCGTCACCGAGCTGATGGTGTCCGCTCTCATGAACGACGGCCGCGAGCTCGGCATCCACCGCGTCTCCCTCAACTTCGCCGTCTTCCGCTCGGCCTTCACCGAGGGCTCGCGGATCGGCGCCGGTCCCATCCAGAGGCTCTGGCGGCGAGTTCTCCTCTTCGCCTCCCGCTGGTGGCAGCTCGAGGCCCTCTACCGCTCCAATGCCAAGTACGAACCCGAATGGGTGCCGCGCCTTATCTGCTACCCAGAGCCCAGCGACTTCACCCGGGTCGCCGCGGCCATGGGCATCGCGGAGGGCTTCGTCAACGCGCCCCGGTGGCTGTGCCCCGTGCCCGACCAGGACCGGCGCAGCGCGGAGGAGTCGGCGGCGCTCCTGGCCGCCAGTGCCGGATCGACGGTCGCGCGCCCCGAGCCCAAGCGCTCCGACCAGCTCGTGGCCCGCGCCGCCACCCGCGAGGCCATGCTCGCCGAGGGGATCGAGCCCTACCCCGCGTCGGTGGGAGTCGACGCCGAGTGCGCCACCGCCGACGGCCCCTGCACTGTGGCCGGGCGGGTGCTCACGATCCGCGACCACGGCGGCGTCATCTTCGCCACCATGCGCGACGCCAGCGGCGACCTCCAGGTCATCCTGGAGTCCGGGCGCGCTGGCGCCCAGTCCCTCGCCTCCTTCCGACGCCTCGTGCGCGGGGGCGACCAGATCGCCGTCCCCGGAACGATCGGGGCCTCGCGCACCGGGACGCGCAGCCAGCTCGCCGACTCCTGGATGATGACCTCCAAGGCGCTGCGCCCCCTGCCGGACAAGCGCCGGGGCATCCAGAACCCCGAGGCGCGCGTGCGCCTGCGTCACGTGGACCTCATCGTCAACCAGCGCCAGCGCGAGATGGTGCGCTCCCGCTCAGCGGCGATCCAGGCCGTGCGCGACACCCTGCTGGGCCGGGACTACCTGGAGGTGGAGACACCGATCCTCCAGCCGGTCCACGGCGGCGCCAACGCCCGTCCCTTCCGCACCCACATCAATGCCTACGACCTCGACCTCTACCTGCGGATCGCCCCCGAGCTGTACCTCAAGCGCCTCATGGTCGGCGGCATGGGGAGGGTCTTCGAGATCGGCCGCAACTTCCGCAACGAGGGCGCCGACGCCACCCACAACCCCGAGTTCACGATGCTCGAGGCCTACCAGGCCCATGCCGACTACACCATCATGAAGGACGTCATGCGGGACATGGTCATCGCGGCCTCCCGCGCCGCGACCGGATCGACCATCGTGCGCGGCAGCGTCGACGGCGTCGAGCACGAGATCGATCTCGCCGCCCCCTGGCGCACCGTCACGATCGCCGAGGCGGTCTCAACCGGGCTCGGTGAGGAGGTCGGCACCGAGACGCCGGTGGCCGAGCTGCGTCGCCACGCGGACCGCATCGACATGCCCTACGACCCCAAGTGGGGCTGGGGCACGATGATGCAGGAGCTCTACGAGCACCTGGCCGAGGGAACCACGGTGGAGCCGACCTTCTTCTCCGACTTCCCAGCCGAGACCTCGCCGCTGACCCGCCAGCACCGGAGCGATCCGCGCCTGGCGGAGCGCTGGGACCTCATCATCTTCGGCTCCGAGGTCGGCACGGCCTACTCCGAGCTGGTCGACCCTGTCATCCAGCGCGAGCGCCTGACCGCGCAGTCCCTGGCCGCGGCTGGCGGCGACCTGGAGGCGATGGAGCTCGACGAGGCCTTCCTGGCGGCCCTCGAGCAGGGCATGCCCCCCTCGGGCGGCCTGGGCATGGGCCTCGACCGCCTCGTCATGATGCTCACGGGAGCCTCGATCCGCGAGACCATCGCCTTCCCACTGGTCAGGCCGGGCCGGTGAGACGCTGGGTTCTGGCCCTCAGCGCCGTCGTCCTCTACAACACCTGGCTGGCCTGGCCCCTCAACGGCAGCCCTGACGCCCTCCTCGGCTACGTCTCCGAGCTCGCCGCCGCCGACCAGCCCTTCGCCTGGTTCTTCCGCGCCGCCGACATCGCCGCGGCCGCCGTCTTCGCGATCATCGCCCTCACGGGCTGGCGGGGCTGGGAGGCTTGGCTCGGGCAGCCCTGGTCCCGGCGCCTCGCCGTCGCCCTGGCCGGGGTGGCGCTGGGCACGGCCCTCGATGTCATCTTCAAGCTGCCCTGCGCGGAGAGCCGGGACGCCGCCTGCGCCGCCACGCCGAGCCTCCAGAGGCATTTCCATGAGGCCGCCTCGGTCATCACCTCGACGGCGCAGGTCGCCATGATCGCGTTCGTCGCCCTGGCGCTCGCGGCCCGCAGCGGATGGACCCGGCTCGCCCGGCAGGTGGCCTGGCTGGCTGGAGTGGTGAGCGCGCTGCTGCTGTCCAGCGTGGCCGCGCCCTATGTGCTCCGAGGCGCGCAGGGACCTATCCAGATCATCCAGATCCTCCTATGCTCACTATGGATCGCCTACCTGGCATGGCACCTACCCCAGGAGCAACATGACTGACGCGCAGGACCGGTGGGAGGCCCGGCTCGCCGAGCACACCGTCTACCGCCGCCCGGGCGGCGGGCCCGCCGTCGTCCTTCTCAACGGGTGCGGGCTGGCCTCGGTGGCCTGGGACGCCGTCGTCGAGGCCCTGCCGGGTCGCGCCATCATCGCCGTCGACCGCCCGGGCCGCTGCGGCACCGTCAACGATGGCCTCCCCGATCTGCGCCAGGAGGCGCGCATCCTCTCCCGGATCATCGGCGACGACGCCCCGGCGATCGTCGTCGCCCACTCCATGTCCTCCTTCCAGGCCGAGGCGCTGGCGCGCCTGCACCCGCAGGCGGTCAGCGGGATCGTGCTCGCCGACCCAGCCGTGGAGACGAGCGCCCACTCCGGCAGGCTGCGCCGCGCGGGGGCCGCGAGCATCGCCCGCGCGCTGGGCTCGGCGGTCCGGGCCGAGCCCGTGCGCCGCGTGGCGGCGGCCACGATCCGCTATGGGATGCGCCACGAGACCTCCCATCCCGAGGCCCTCGACGACGAGTTGTGGCGCGCTTGCCACGACACCCCCGAGGCGCTGGCCGCCTCGGCTGCGGAGCTCGCCTCCTACGGAGGCCAGGCCGCCGATCTTGCCGCGCTACGGGCTGAGCAGGCGGCGCCCGCGGCGGCGCCCGCGATCCTCCTGGAGGGCAAGCCCTTCCACCCAGCGGGCCAGGAGGAGACTCTCGAGGCCGCCTTCTCCCATCTGGAGATCAGGCGGGTGCCGCAGTCGCGCCACCTCATGATGCTCGACGCGCCCGAGGAGATCGCCCGGGCCGTCGACGACCTCGGCACGGCCGCCGCGCCCGCGGCATAGCGCCGAGCGGACTGGGCGGCTCGCCGCTCGCTCCGCTCGCAGCGCGCGTGGGGCCCCCGCACGTCGTGCGCGGGGGCCCCACGTTCTGGCGGCTGGGCCGCCGTGCTCATCAGCGCGAGCGGGTCGGCGTCGCTGCGCCGCTGGGTGTCACTCGTTGCCGATCTTGGAGTCGGCGGCCTCGACGGCGGAGTCGATCTTCTCGTCGAACTTGCCGCCGGTGACCTTCTTGGCGGCACCAGCCGCGGCACCGAGGACCTTGTCGCTGACGCCCTCGGCCTTGTCGCTCTTGAGCGCCTCGCCGGCCTTGCCCGCCAGGTCGCCAGCCTTGCCGGCGAGGTCGCCGGCCTTGTCCTTGAGGTCATCGATTCCCATGATGTGATCCCTTCCGTCGGGGGACACCGCGCCGGGCGGCGCGTGCCTGACATGATGGAATCAGACACAGTCCCATAGGGCAAACTGACCACGTCGCTGCCATGTCGCGGGAAGTGCGAATGGGTGCTCCGGATCGGCCGGTGCCTGGCTTGGGCGAGGCCTCCGGATCACCACTGCCATGTGGGGCGCGGAGGCTCCCCTGCGGCGTCAGCCAGGCTCAGCGCCTCGCGGACGGCCCGGGGGAGGAGCGAGTGGACGAGTCGGTAGGAGTCCTCGACGAGCTCGTGGGCGGTGGGGGCCTCGTAGCCGGGCGCGGTGAGGTCGATGCTCACCCAGTGCTTCTTGGCCTGGTGGAAGCCGGGCTCGGTCCAGGGGATCGAGCGGCGCACGGCGACGGCGTCCTCCGGCTCCAGCTTCACGTTGACGATGAGCCGGCCATCGGTGTGGGTGAGGAGCAGCGCGAAGAGCCTGGGGCCGATGCTCGCCACGCTCGTGTCCCACTCGGGCTTGTGCCCCACCCAGGCCCCGGGGAGCGTGGCGGCGTACTCGAGGAGCTCTGAGGCGCGGTCCAGGGCGAGGTCGGCGGCGGTCATGCCAGAAGAGTAGGACGCGGGTGCGGGGCGCCGACGGCGACATTCTCCACCGACGGCGACATTTTCCACCGATGGGTGCGCCTAGCACCCAGGGGTGCAGTGAGAACGCACCTCTCGGTGCTCACCGCACCCACCGGTGCTCGCGGCAACCACCGGTGACTGCCAGGCCATCCCTTAATCGACGACTTCCAGGAGCTCTCCGACGCCGCAGTCGAGGGCCTCGCAGATGGCGGCGAGGGTGGAGTACCGGATGGCCTTGGCGCGGTCGTTCTTGAGCACTGAAAGGTTGACGGTGGTCACGCCGACCCTCTCGGAGAGCTCGACGAGCGTCATGCCGCGCGCGGTCAGGAGCTCGTCGAGGTGGCAGACCACCCTCATACGAGCCCCTCGGTGTCCTCGCGCAGCGAGGCGTTCTCCGCCTGGAGCTCCTTGCTGCTGTGATGGAGTCGGGTCAGGGCGGCCACGAGGTACGTCATCCCCCAGATGACGACGGCCGAGGCGAGGATCCCGATGAAGGTGATGCCCCCGACGCTCATCGGTGATGAGCCGTGCCCTTTGGGTGTCCAGGAGACGGGGATCATGTACCCGAAAGCCCGTGCCGCCAATAGCGCGGCCGTGCCGAGCCGCCGCACGCGCCGCGCAGCCCTCTCGATTCGCTCCCACGGCGTGCCCCTGCCCTGCCAGTGCGGGAAGGTGGGGGCCACGAGCCGCCCGATCTCGACGACGCAGAGGAAGACGAGCACCACGTACGCGATGATGAGAACGGCTTCCAGGGCCAGGCTCCACGTTGGCGCCCCTGTGTAGTAGGCGTAGACCTTCGCCCGATCGAGCCCGACGTAGGTCAGGAGCCCGTCGTACCCATGGGGGATGGGCGTCCCCTCCCCGAGGACGTCGATGAACGCCGTCGTCCCTCGGCCTGGTGGTCGCGCTCAGTGAGCGGAAGCGGCGATGCTCTTCGTGAGCGCGGTCGCGTCGGCCTCCGTGGGGGCGACGATCAGCACGGTGGCCGCGCTGCCCGAGGTTGTTGGGATGAACGCAATGGATCCGTACGACACCGTGCTCGAGTAGCTCATGAAGTAGGCGACGGTCGCGGTGCCATTCGGAGTGTCGATGTTCCTGCAGGATGTGACTCCCACCGTGTTGAGGCTTTCCGTGACCATCCTGGCCATCGCTCCATTCGGCACGTAAGGGAAAGGGTCCTTGGCGATCCGCACCTGCCGGGATTCATCGGCGTCGTGAGCATAGGCGTCAAAGCCTTCCGTGTACTCGACGATGCCCGAGGGGTCAGGGGCGCTGCCATCGCCGGTGATCCACGTGCTCGGCACGGAGACCGTGATGCCCGCGCTCTGGCTTGTCAGACTGGTCATGTCCTCCGCCTGCGTGGAGTCGTCGCCGCGCATGAGGAGGAAGGCGCCGACGCCAGCGGCGATGAGGGCGACGACGACGCCCACGACGATGCCCACGATGAGCCCGGTGCGCTTCTTGGGCTGCCCGGGGCCCTGCTGGCTGGGAGCGCCGTTGGCACCGTCACCGTAGGCGGGATCGAAGGGAGGGAAGGGGCCCTGCGCACCCGGCTGGGTGGCGATCTGCGCCGAGGGCGTGTCGCCGGGCTGACCGCCGGTGCCGTACTCCGTTCCATCGCCCGACTGTGGACCATCAGGAAACCGCGCTTACATGCTGTGATTGCTAGATGAGCGTCGTCGTGGTGGTAAGGCGTGGGGGCGCGGTGGGACCCACTGTCTCCGGGACGACTCGCCGCAGAGCGAGAGGCGGAGAGGCGCGTGAACGACGGCGCGGGTGGACCCGCCTCCTCAGAGGCTGGCCCACCCGCAGTGGTGGGTGAGGTTGGCGCTGCGCGACCGATCAGCGAAGACCGTTGGCGACTTGGGTGATGCGAGCCTTGACCTTCTCCGGGGTCAGTGCGATCACCTCGACCACGGCGACCGCGCCGGACTTGGCTGGGACGAATAGGAGGCAGCCGAATCCCGGGATACCGGAGGCGTTCGTGTAGTAGGCCACCTTCCCCGCTCCGTTCGCCGTGGAGATGTCCTCGTAGGAGGAGAGCGTGGAAGTGCCATCCTTGGTGATGACATCGTTCACCGTGGTCTGATCCGGGAGGTTGGGAAGCGGCGTGTTCCCGATCTGGATCCGCTCGAAGGCGGCCGTGTCATGCGCGTAGGCATCCATGTAGCTCGTGTCCTTGAGGAGCCCCGAGGGGTCCGGCGCGCCCGCCGTCCCGCTCACCCAGGTGCTTGGCACAGGGACGGTGAGCCCGGTGACCGGGCCGGAGAGATCTGTCATGGTCTCCGCCGGTGATGCGCTCGGCTTCGGTGATGCGCTCGGCGTCGGCGATAGCGAGGGGCGCTTGGTGCGGGTGGGCTCCTCAGTGGGGTCGGTGCGACTGGTCTTCGTGGCAGTCGCGGTGGCGTCCGCCTTGGGGTCGGAGTCATCGTCGCCGCGCGTGAGGACGAAGGCGCCGACGCCGGCGGCGATGAGGGCGACGACGACGGCGCTGACGATGCCCACGATGAGCCCGGTGTTCTTCCCCGGCTGCTGGGGGCCCTGCTGGCCGGGGGAGCCGTAGCCGTAGGCGGCGTCGATGGGCTGGAAGGGGCCCTGGGCTCCCAACTGGTTCCCGGCCTGCGTCGACGGCGTGTACCCGGGCTGGTTGCCAGCGCCGTATCCCGGCTGCTGGTGGCCGGGATACGGGTAGGCCTGGGCGGGCGGCTGCGAGAAAGGATCAGGGTACTGGCCAGGGTATTGACCCGGGTACTGTCCGGGGTATTGCCCGTTCGGAGGGTACTGGGACATGCGACGATCCTAAACGAGGGCCGCCGGAGACGGGAGGGGAGGAGTGCCCCGGCTCGCGCGGGAGGAGTGCCTGACGCCGAGCGCGACGGTGGCCCCCCTCGTTCGAGGCGGGCCACCGGGGAAGCGGGGCGCGGCGAGTGAGCCGCGGGCGCTCAGTGGATCGAGGCGACGACGCTCTGCGTCAGCTCGCGTGTGTCACCCGCGGTCGAGGTGGCCGTGAACATGGTCGCGTAATTGCCGGAACTGGTCTTCGGGAAGATGTACGCCCCGTAACCCGTCGTTCCGTCCACGGTGAGGGAGAAGTAAGCGATCGAACCATCGCCGAGGGGGGTTGTGAAGGTCTCGTAGGAGCTGAATGCGCCGCCGATCCCGGTGATGATGGACTTGGCGGAGTCTTCGGAGGGGAGGGAGGAGGCCATGACGGAATCATTGATGAGCCGCACCTGCTTGCCTCCCAGTAGGGAATAGGCGTAGGCATCGTAGTCGGATGGGCTCTCGATGATGTTGGCGGGATCCGGGGCCCCTCCGGTCCCTGTGGTCCAGGCGCTGGGCACGGCGAAGGTGATGCCAGTGGAGGGGCCGGTGACCTCTTGAGTGCCTGCCGCTGCGCTCGGGGTCGCCGACGGCGTCGGGCGAGTGGGGGACGGGGAGGGCGAGGGTGATGTCGAAGCGCGGGTGGGCTTGTCGGAGGGCTCCGCGTGGGCCGACGGCGAGGCGGTCGCCGTTGTGGCGGCCGTGGAATCGGCGTCGTCATTCCCGCGCATGAGGAGGAAGACTCCGACCCCTCCCGCGATGAGGGCGACGGCGAGGAAAGCGATGAGGCCCACGATGAGCCCGGTGTTCTTCTTCGGCTGCTGGGGGCCCTGCTGGCCGGGGGCGCCGTAGGCGTAGGTGGGAACGACGGGCTGGAAGGGGCCCTGGGTGCCCGGCTGGTTGCCGACCTGTGCCGAAGGCGTGTACCCGGGCTGGCTCCCGGTGCCGTAACCCGGCTGCTGGTGGCCGGGATACGGGTAGGCCTGGGCGGGCGGCTGCGAGGATGGATCAGGGTACTGGCCAGGGTGTTGACCCGGGTACTGCCCGGGATACTGCCCATTCGGGGGGTAGGTGGACATGCACTGATCTTAGGGGAAGCGCGGGGTGGGGCTCTCGACGACGAGTGGGGGTGGGCAAGCGGCCAGAGGGTGGCTGGAACGGCGCGCCCCGACGCGCCGAAGAGGCGCGTCGGGGCGGGTGCGGGCCCTCCGGGAGAGAAAGGCTCAGAGGATCGAGAGCGTCACTTGACGCTTCCGGTGACCCGGGCAACGAGCTCGTCAACGGTGGACGGGTCGGTGGCGGAGACGGTGATGCCCGCGTAGTTGCCGCCGGAGGCGGGGGCGAAGATCACAGCACCGTAGCCCGTGCCGTCCTGAATCGTCATGTCGTAGCGGATGACGGTGGCGTCACCGTTAGCAGTGCCGATCTTCTCATACTTCGTCATGTTGTTGGCGCCGGTCGCCTTGGCGAACGTGGTCGCGGATGCCTCATCCGTAGGGACCTGGGACTCGGGGTAGGCCTGACGCGCCACGACGATGTTGTCGGCGTAGGGGAGGGATCCGATCGACTTGGCCTCCTTGCTCGAAACGATCAGGTCGACCTGCTTCATGGTGTTCTTGAAGGTCGTCGGATCCTGGCCCATCGCCTCCGCGGCAGCGCTCAGAGCGGCCTCGTCGAGGTTGGCCGGGTCGGAGATGACCGTCCAGTCGCTGGGTGCGAGGAAGGTGATGCCGGCTGTTGGGGCTTTTGCCTCCTGGCCATCGGTCACGGTCGCGGCCATGGATGCACCGGATGACGGGGCGGCTGTCGAGGCCTCTGCGGTGGTGGCTGTCGAGGCCTCTGCGGTGGTGGCTGTCGTGGTCTCTGCGGAGCCAGAGTCCTTGGAGCTGTCGGAGGAGCAGGCTGCGAGCGGCAGCGCCAGCGCGAGCACCGCGACGGCGGCGAGGGAGCGGGTCGTCTTCATGAGAATCTCCTTGGTGTAACGACGTGTGTCCACCATAACCCCCTCCACGCAGCAGCTACTCCGACATCTTGACAAGAAGGCCTGTGGAGTTCTCCCCATCACGCAGGAGCCTCGGCGCCTACGAAAGTTGAGTGGAATAGACTCAACTCGTCGGCGGTTGAGGTGCCTGGAGGGAGCGGCCCGCGCGCTGGGCCCTCCCGCACAGACCCGCCCACCAGGCATGACATCCCAAGGAGAACCATATGGACACCAACTACACCACTCGCTCCCAGGAGGCGATCTCCGGGGCGATGCAGGCGGCCGCCGCCGCGGGCAACCCCCAGGTGGACACCGCCCACCTGCTCGCCGAGCTCCTCGGCTCCGAGGACTCCACCGCCCTCGCCCTGCTCGCCGCGGTCAACCAGGACCCGGCCTGGCGCCAGCGCATCGGCGCCGCCTGCCGCCGCGTCCTCACCTCCCTGCCCGCGTCCTCGGGCTCCACCGTCTCCCAGCCCCAGCCCTCGCGCGCCCTGCTCGCCGCCCTCGAGGCCGCCTCCCATGAGGCCAAGGCCGCCGGGGATGACTACATCTCAGCCGAGATGCTCCTCATCGGACTGGCCGCCGGCAACCCCAGCGACGCCGTCGCCTCCCTCCTGCGGGAGGAGGGCGCCACCGCCGAGGCCCTGCGCGCCGCCCTGCCCGCCCTGCGCGGCGGCGCCCGCGTCACCTCCCCCAACCCCGAGGGCACCTACAAGACCCTCGAGAAGTACGGCTCCGACCTCACCGAGGCCGCCCGCGAGGGCAAGCTCGACCCCGTCATCGGCCGGGATGCCGAGATCCGCCGCCTCGTGCAGGTCCTGTCGCGCCGCACGAAGAACAACCCCGTCCTCATCGGCGAGCCCGGTGTCGGCAAGACCGCCGTCGTCGAGGGCCTGGCCCAGCGCATCGTCGCCGGCGACGTCC
>ERZ772948.1283-NODE-1283-length-14872-cov-30.194844_pt1 | contig 14872 bp, 10 predicted proteins | sample MGYA00511945_ERZ772948 | MGnify/ENA primary metagenome ERZ772948 (study PRJEB29015, sample SAMEA2737927) | human oral metagenome | biome: human oral; feature: human-associated habitat; material: dental | place: China | collected 2141 ... | reverse complement strand
ACCACTGGGCGTGGTCGAGAGTCGCCAGGCTCATCCCCTCGCTGCGCCAGCTCAGCCCCTGGCTGCGCAGCGCCGGCTCGAGCATGACCTGGTCGCACATGTAGGCCAGCAGGGCCCGGTGGACGGTCTGGTCCGCCCCGGCCGGCACCCGGCCGCGGGCGCGCGCCCACAGGCGCTGGCGGCCGACGCCGCGCCCGTCCGGCCGCAGGTAGACGCCCCCCTCGACGTGGCGCAGGTCGAAGGCGGCGGTGCGGCCCAGGAACCTGGCCACCGGGTGTTCGAGCGTGCGGAAGATCTCCAGGGAGCTGACCAGCTCGTCGGGGCCGGGCACCTCCGGCGGGTCCAGCTGGACGTCGGCGCCGGCCTGGCGCTCCTGGAAGGAGGAGATCATGGCCAGGATGGGCACCCCGTTCTGGGAGACGGTGGTGCGCCGCTGGGAGAAGGACCGTCCGTCGTGCAGGCGCTCGACGTCGAAGCGCAGGGGATCGTCCGGCTCGCCGCCGCGCATGAAGTAGGCGTGCACGGAGTGCGGCAGGCGCGCGCCGTCGCCGTCGTCGATCATGGTCGCCGCGGCGGCCAGCAGCCCCTGCGCGACGACCTGGCCGCCGTAGATCCGCCCCGAGAGCTGGGGCAGGGACCGCCCCGTGAAGGAGTCCGCCCCGTTCCCCCCGTCCGGGTCCCCGGTCAGCGCCAGGACGCGGGTGACCGCTCCCAGCGGCTCCTCGACGGCGGGGGGAACGGGGTAGGGGGTCGTCACAGACCGAGCTCCTCCAGCACCGGCAGCTCGGCGCGCACCGCCGCGCGGGCGTCCTCGGCGGTGCGCGAGTCGATCGCGATCTGCGCCAGGCGCCGGCAGTCGGCCAGGTCGACGGACTTGAGCACGGCGTCGACGTCGGGCAGGGCCCGGGCGGTCATGGACAGGCTGGCCACGCCCAGGCCCACGAGGACGACGGCCAGGGCCGGGTCCGCGGCCGCCTCGCCGCACACGCCCACGGGGCGCCCGTGCGGCGCGGCGCCGTCGCAGGCGGCCTTGATCAGGCGCAGGACGGCGGGCTGCCAGCCGGTGGACAGGTAGGCCAGGGAGGACAGGAGGCGGTCGGCGGCCATGACGTACTGGGTCAGGTCGTTGGTGCCGATGGAGGCGAAGTCGGCGTGCTCGAACATCTTGTCCGCCATGAGGGCGGCGGAGGGGACCTCGATCATCATGCCGGCGATCTTCAGGCCGTGGGCGCGGGCCTGGTCGGTGAAGGCCTTGGCCTCGTCGGCGGTGGAGATCATGGGGGCCATGACCCACACCTTGGCGCTGGTGACGGCCTCGGCCTTGGCCAGGGCCTGGAGCTGGTGCTCCAGGACCTCCGGGTCGCGGCGGGCGGTGCGGTAGGCGCGCACGCCCAGCGCGGGGTTGGCCTCGGTGGAGTCGGTGAGGAAGGGCAGGGGCTTGTCCGCGCCGGCGTCGAGGGTGCGCACCACGACCTTCTTGCCGGGGAAGGCCTCCAGCACGCCGCGGTAGGCCTCCACCTGCGCCTCGATGGTGGGCTCCTCGGGCTGGTCGAGGAAGCAGAACTCGGTGCGGAACAGGCCCACGCCCATGGCGCCGGCCTCGGCGGCGCTGCGGGCCCCGGCGGCGTCGCCGACATTGGCCAGCAGCTGGACCTCGTGGCCGTCCCTGGTGGCGCCGTCGCCGTTGAACACCCGCACCCGGTTGGCCAGCTCGCGAGCGCGACGCAGCTCGTCCTCGGAGGGGTCGAGCGTGATGACGCCCTTGGTGCCGTCGACGAGCACGATGTCCCCGTCGTGCAGGCGGTCGATCACGGCCGTTCCGGCGCCGACGATCGCGGGCATGCCCAGCGAGCGGGCGAGGATCGCCGTATGCGACGTCGGCCCGCCCTCGGAGGTGACGAAGGCGACGACCTTCTCCGGGTCGAGCAGGGCCGTGTCGGCCGGGGCGAGATCCTCGGCCACGAGCACGAAGGGCTCGGGCAGGCGCGGGATGCCCGGCATGGGGGCGTCGATCAGCACCGCGACGATGCGGTCGCGCACGTCCGCCACGTCCCGGGTTCGCTCGGCCATGTAGCCGCCCAGGGACTCCAGCATGGACGCCAGGGTGTCCGCGGCCTCCCACACGGCGCGCTCGGGCGCCAGGCGGCGCTCGCGCACCATGGCCTGCGCCGAGGAGGTCAGCGTCGGGTCGGCCGCCATCTGCGCGGTGGTCTCCAGGAGGGTGCGGCCGTCACCCTTGGCCTCGGCGGCCGAGAGCTCCAGACTCTTCTTGACTGTCTGGGCGGCCTGGGCGATGCGGTCGCACTCCTTCTCGGTATCCCGACTGGAATCGAGGGTGGCGATCTCGGGCTCGGTGATCCCCGGGGCCATGCGGGCGACGGGGCCGGCGACGAGCCCGGGGCTCACGCCGATGCCGGTCAGAGAGGTTGGGGTTGCGTCGGACGGGACCATACGGTGCTCCTACAACGATGGAGGCGGGTATCACGTGTTGCGGTCCATTGTGCCCCGTACCGGCGTCGTCCGGAGGTTTTCCGCCGTTGGATGAAAGACGATTGACATGACTGCGGCGGGTCGCGCTCTCTTACGGCGGGCCCGCGGAGGGCATGTCGGCCCGTTCGACCGCGGCGCGGGGCCCTTGTTGGAGCGCCACCGGGGCGGAGGCCCGCCCACCTACGGTAAAGTGATGCTGAACACGGAGGCGATGAGTCGTCGCGCGCCCTCGGGCGCCGCCGCACTGAGCCTTACGGGGTCTTACGAGGACAGTACGAGGAGCACAGATGAGCACTGCTGAACAGATTGTCGCCGGCCTGGGGGGGCGGGAGAACATCTCGGATCTCGAGCCCTGCATTACTCGGCTGCGCGTCGAGGTCGTCGACCAGGAGAAGGTCGATGAGGAGGCCCTGCGGGCCTCGGGCGCCTTCGGGGTCGTGCGGTCGGGCCGGGTCGTCCAAGTTGTCGTCGGCCCGACGGCGGACGAGCTCGCCGGCGAGATCACGGCGCTGGACTGACCGGTCCGAGGCGCTCGCGGGCCCGCCGCCCCGTCATCCGCCGCTCGTCCGGCGGGACGGCGGGGTGAGCGCATGAGCCGCAATCCTCCGGGCACCGCGAGGTCGCTCGCGGGCGCGACGTTCGGAGGATGGTAATGTGCGACTACATGTGAAACGCTTGCAGCAACGGATGATGTTCATTCGACCGCCCACTCGCACTGTCGCACCGCAGCGGTTGAGCGGGCACGTCACCCGCGTCATCATGTCGACAGGCATTCCGACAGGGCCATCCTTCGCATCCATGCGACCGACCAACGAGGCTGAATCCACGCCATGACCGAGTCCATCGCCGCATCCGAGCCCGCGGGCGAGCGCCTCAAGCAGCTCGCCGAAGCGCACGGAGTCTCCACCGAGTACTGGGACTACCACGGCAATCTCGCCGCCCCGTCCCGAGCCACGCTCGTCGCTGTTCTGGCGGCCCTCGGTGTCGAGGCTGGCACGGACGAGGAAATCGAGACCTCGCTGGCGCAGGTCGAAATCACTCCCTGGAGGCGCACCCTGCCGCCGTCCGTCGTCGCCCGCGCCGGGGAAGAGGTCCGCGTGCCCGTCCACGTGCCCGACGGTGCAGGTGTGCGTGTGCATGTCGACCTGGAGGACGGCAGCAGGCGCGAGCTGCCCCAGACGGACGACTGGACGCTCCCGCACGACGTCGACGGAGTCCTGACGGGCCGGGCCACCTTCGCCCTGCCGGCCGATCTGCCCCTGGGGTGGCACGCGCTGGTCGCCGACATCGACGCCTCGCCCGCCTGCGAGGCCCATTCGGCCACCACCCCTCTGGCGGTCACCCCCGATCGCCTGGAACTACCGGCGTCGTTGGGCGAGCGCGGCTGGGGGGTCATGGCCCAGCTGTACTCCGTGCGCTCGCGCGGCTCGTGGGGCATCGGCGATGCCGACGACCTCACCGAGCTAGCCAGCCTCCTGGGCGATGAGGGCGCCGATTTCCTGCTCATCAACCCGCTGCACGCCTCCGAACCCGCGGGTACCATGACGCCTTCGCCCTACCTGCCGGTCACCAGGCGCTTCGTCAACCCGATCTACATCCGTCCCGAGGCGATCGCGGAGGTGGCCCGGCTGTCGGGGCCGCGCCGCTCGCTGGTCCAGTGGGCCTTCGAGGAGGTTTCGGAGACCGACCTGTCGGCCGACCCGATCGACCGCGACGCCGTCTGGAAGGCCAAGCGCGAGGCCCTCGAGGTCATCTTCGCCGCTGGTCGCTCCCGGGCGCGTCAGCGCGACTTCGAGCGGTTCCGCGCCGAGCAGGGCGAGGGTCTGGAACGGTTCGCCCTGTGGTGCGCCCTGTCGGAGAAGTACGGTGAGCTCCAGGACTGGCCCGAGACGCTGAGAGACGCCTCGAACGCCTTCGTCGCCAATGAGGCCCGCACTCTGACCGAGCGGATCGACTTCTACGCGTGGATGCAATGGATCGTCGACGAGCAGCTGGGCCGTGCGCAATCCGAGGCCAGGGCCTCCGGCATGGGCCTGGGAATCATGGGCGACCTCGCGGTCGGCGTGCATCCGCGCGGGGCCGACGCGTGGAGCGACCCGGAGTCCTTCGCCGCGGGCATCGAGGCCGGCGCCCCGCCGGACATGTACAACCAGCTCGGCCAGAACTGGTCGCAGCCCCCGTGGAGTCCCACCCGCCTGGCCGAGAGCGCCTACGCGCCTCTGCGCGATATGATGCGTACCGTGCTGCGCCACGCCGGCGCGCTGCGGATGGATCACATCATTGGCCTGTTCCGTCTGTGGTGGATCCCCAGGGGCATGGGTGCGGACCAGGGCGCCTATGTGCGCTATGACCATGAGGCCATGGTCGGCGTCGTCCTGCTGGAGGCCTACCGTGCGGGTGCCGTCATCATCGGCGAGGACCTGGGCACCGTCGAGCCCTGGGTGCGCGACTACCTCGCCAGCCGCGGCGTGCTCGGGACGTCGGTGCTGTGGTTCGAGAAGCAGCAGGACGGCTGGCCGCTGCAGCCCGACGCCTACCGGTACCTGTCCCTGTCCACCGTCAACACTCACGACCTGCCGCCCACCGCCGGATACCTCGCGGATGAGCACGTGACCCTGCGCGAGCGTCTCGGTCTGCTCACCGAGCCCGTCGAACAGGTCCGTGCCGAAGCGCGCGTCGAACGCGAGCGGATGCTCACCCGCCTGCGCGAGCACGGGCTGCTGAGGAACGATCCCTCCGAGCGGGAGATCGTCGAAGCCCTTTACCGTTACATCGTGCGCACCCCCTCCGCACTGATCGGGATCGCCCTCGTCGACGGCGTCGGCGAGCGGCGGACCCAGAATCAGCCCGGCACCGACCAGGAGTACCCGAACTGGAAGATCCCCCTGGCTGACGGCTCGGGCGAGGTCGTCCTGGTCGAGGATCTGCCGGGCAACGTGAGGCTGAGCAGCCTGCTGGCGGCCGTCCGCGACGAGCTGAGGCACTGACCCGGCCGCCGGGGCCGTCACGGGACTGTTCCGGGCCTGGGCCCGCGGTCCCGCGACGACCTCAGGCCCAAGTGCAGGCCGCGTCCCCGGCGGCGAGGATCGTGCCCGCCGGAGGGAGCGTGAGCGCCTCCTCCTTGGCGTCCAGCGCGATCACCGGGACGAACGGGCTGCGCCCACCGGCCTCGATCCGCGCGGGCGACCAGGAGATGACCGGGTCGCCCGCACGGATTCGGTCGCCGGCGGCGACGCGGACCGTGAAGCCCCTCCCGTCGAGCTCGACCGTGTCCACACCGAGGTGGACGAGGACGGCGCGGCCCTCGGGGGAGACGATGACGTAGGCGTGGGGGTGAATCTTGGAGAGTGTGCCCGTGATCGGTGCGAGGGCTGCGGTGTCGCTGCCCTCGCGGCCGGTGCGGTTGGGATCGATGGCCAGCCCGGGCCCGATGAGCCTGCCCGAGAAGACCGGGTCGGGGACGTCGTCGAGAGCCACGACCCTCCCGGCCGCGGGAGCTCGGACGGTTAGGCTCATCGCGGCTCCTCATCGCTGTTCGCGGCCGCGGCCTGACAGGCCTGGGCGCTGACCACTCGACGGGTGTCGTCGAGGTTCTCGGCCACGATCCTGCGGAAGGCCGCTGGCGCGTCCGCGTGGGAAGCCAGCCAGCCCTCCAGGGCGCCGACCGGGTCGACGCCTTCCAACCCGACTGTTGCGGTCGACCACAGCGCGGTGAGCAGGTTCTCGGCCATGTGGAAGGTGCGTGTGTCCCAGATGGCGTCGGCCTCGCGCACGTACTCCGCGATGAAGGGGGCGAGCAGCTCCGGACGGCGCTCAACGTCGCCGAAGCCGCGCAACGTCTTGACCTGGGTCTCGTTGGGCATAGAAGTGTTCTCCATCAGTTCGCGCCAGGTGGCGGCCTTGGCCTCGGCGGTCGGCACGGCGGCCCGCGCCTGCGCGGCGCGTTCGCGGCCCGTCGTCGTCAGGTCTCGGCTCTCCTCGGCGGCGATCTCGGTCTCACCCGCGCGGCCCGCGGCCACCAGTCCGATGAGCAGCTCCCAACGCAGATCCTGATCGACCACGAGTCCGTCGAGGGTCTCCGAACCGTCGAGCCAGGCGGCCACGGCCGCCGTCTGGTTCTCGGTCACGGCGTGGGCGGCGACGGCGCGCGCCAGCTGGAGCTGAGTGTCGCCGCCTGCGTCGGCGGCGCGGGCCAGTGTCAGCAGCGTATCCGCGGTCGCGGCGATGGCCGTCTCCCGGTCCGTCTGGGGCAGGAAGCGGCTCAGACAGGTGGACACCCGAGCGAGCAGGCCCTGAACCACGGAGGATCGGGTCTCCACGCGCAGGGCGGCGAGCGCCGCGGCCAGGAAGCGGGAGGCGGGCAGCCGGCCGTCGCGCACCATATCCCATGCGGAGGCCAGGAGGATTGAACGAGGCAGCGACTGGGCGAAGGCGTCCACGTGCTCCAGCCCCGTGGCGAGCGAGGAGGCGTCCAGACGCACCTTGGCGTATGTCAGGTCGTCGTCGTTGAGGAGCAGGACGTCGCCGCGGCGGGTGCCGACGAGTTCCGGGACGGCGGTGCGCGCCCCGTCGACGTCGAGTTCGACGCGGCCGGTGCGCACGAGGGCGGCGGTACCGCCCTCGTTGGTCAGCGTGTAGGAGCCGATCGCCACGCGGTGCGGGCGCAGCGAGGCCGGGGAATCAGCCGGGATCTCCTGGACGATCTCGGCGGAGGTGATGATGCCGTCGGCGTCGGCATCCACCTGCATGCGCAGCGTCGTGACGCCCGCCTCCTGGAGCCACAGACGGGTCCACGCGCTCAGGTCGCGTCCCGAGACCCGCTCCAGTTCGGCGAGCAGATCGTCCAGGGTGGCGTTGGCGTAGGCGTGGGCGGCCAGGTAGTTCTTGATGCCCTTGAAGAAGCTCTCCCGACCCACGTAGGCCACCAGCGCAGAGAGGACGGAGGCGCCCTTGGCGTAGGTAATGCCGTCGAAGTTGACCTCGACATCGTGCAGGTCGTTGATCTCGGCGGCGATCGGGTGGGTGGAGCTCAGCTGGTCCTGGTTGTAGGCCCAGTTCTTCTCGATGGTCTGGAAGGTGGTCCAGGCGTCGGCGAAGCGGGTGGATTCCGCCACGGCGAGCGTGGAGCAGTATTCGGCGAAGGACTCGTTGAGCCATAGGTCGTTCCACCACGTCATGGTCACCATGTCCCCGAACCACATGTGGGCGAGCTCGTGGAGGATGGTGACGGCGCGGCGCTCCACGCGCGCCTCGACGGGGCGGGAGCGGAAGACGTAGTCGTCGCGGTGGGTGACGCACCCGGCGTTCTCCATGGCCCCCGCGTTGAACTCGGGCACGAAGATCTGATCGTACTTGTCGAAGGCGTAGGGGGTGGCGAACAGCTCCTCGTAATAGGCGAAGCCCGTCCTGGTGAGCTGAAGGATCTCGTCGGAGTCCATGGACGGCTCCAGGGAGGCGCGGCAGTAGACGCCCAGTGGGACGACGCGCCCATCGGTGGCCCGATACTCGCCGGTGGCCCCCCGGTACGGGCCGGCGACGACGGCGGTGATGTAGGAGCTGATGCGCCGGGTGGGAGAGAAGGCGAAGGTGCTCGTGCCGTCCTGGGAGGCGGGGTCGGGGGTGGGGGAGTTGGAGAAGACGGTCCAGCCCTCGGGGACGGTGACCGTGAAAGTGAAGGAGGCCTTGAGGTCGGGCTGCTCGAAGACGGCGAAAACGCGACGGGCGTCGGGCACCTCGAACTGGGTGTAGAGGTAGGTCTCCCCGTCGGCCGGATCGGTGAAGCGGTGCAGGCCCTCCCCGGTGTGCATGTAGGCGCAGTCGGCGACCACCGTGAGCTCGTTGTCGGCCTTCAAATCCCCCAGCACGATGCGGGAGTCGACATAGCACTCGGCCGGGTTCAGCCGGCGGCCGTTGAGAACAATGGAGTGCACCCGCGGGGCGACCAGGTCGATGAATGTGACCGCGGGTCCGGTCGACTCCGCCGAGAAGCGCGCGGTCGTCGTCGAGCGGAAGGTCGTCTGCTCCGGGTCGGCGGCGCCGGACAGGTCGAGGACGACGTCGTAGCTCTCCGCGGTTACGAGTCCGGCGCGGGTGGCCGCCTCGTCGCGGGTCAGGTTCTGACCTGGCATGGGTGGGTGCTCCTTGCTGTGAGGGCGGTGGAACGGGCCCCGCATCGGGTGCGGGGGCCCCGGTCCGGGTCGGCTCGGGGCTGGGGCCATCTTCTCACCGGTCATCCCCGCTGCGGAAAAGGCGCTGTGGTCAGTCGGCCGGGGTGCAGCGCCCGCGCTCGCAGCCGTTGCCGGTGAGCGTTGCGTAGGTCTCGTGGTGGGGAGGGCGACGAAGCCGGAGCCCGGTGTCGGCGCCGGCCCTCGCCACGGCGTCGCCCAGGGACGCGAGGTCGCGCGCGCCGGTGGATTGATCGACGTCGAGGTTGCCGGTGAGAGCCCATGCCAGGCGCTGGACGGCCAGCGGGTTGCGGGCCCGCTCGCCCGTGGCGCGCATGAGGTCCCTCATGACGACGCCGGTGTACCGGCTGCGCCGTTGCGCCCCCTCGGCCTCGAGGACTCATGCGCCGTCGCGGTAGACCTCGGGGTGCCGGGAACGGACCAGGGCGAGCGCATTGACGCCCGTGAGTCTGCGGGCGCCGGCCCGGGGATGTCGAGTCCGGCGTTCGCATCCCGGAAGGGCTCATCGACGGTGATGCTCAGCCTGCCCATGAAGTCGATGATTGTGGCGAACTGGGCCATGTCGACGGTCAGGAGGTGGGTCGTGGTGACGCCGAGCCACGTCTGCGCGGATGCGGAGGCTTCCACGGCTCAGGGCATGGCGACATCGACCCGGCTGAGACGGACGCTCGCCAGGCCGATGTCGCCGATGAGTGCCAGGGCCATCACGAGGGAGGACGACGAGCCCGGTCAGGAAGGGGCGTCGCCACCCGCGTGAGCGAGCCCGGGGCGCGCAGCGGTGAAGGCTGGGCGCCCCGGGCTCACGGGGTGGTCATGCGCGCCGGCGCGTTCGGACCGTCCGAGTGACTCATCATCACCCGCACGCCACCCGCGCGCCTGCGGGGCTCAGGCCCTGCGACGGGCGACGAGGACGGCGCCGGAGGCCAGGAGGCCGGCGGCGACGACTGCCAGGCCGAGGCCGGTACCAGTGCGGGCCAGCTCCCTCTTGGAGGGCGTCGAGGGCTTGGAGGATGCGGCCGGGGCCTTGGTGTCTGCGGCGGCCGGTGCGGGAGCCGCAGCGGCGGGGCCGCCGCCGGTGGCGGGCGTCTCGACGGCGGGAGCGCCGGCGCCGCCCGAGATGTCGGTGCCATCCTCGGTCTCGATGTAGAAGATGCCCTCCCTCTTGACGAGGTAGTGCTCGAAGTAGCCGTACCGACCGCTCGACTCGCCGACGACGCCGGCCCGGTACCTGCCGTCGGGCAGGGAGGCGGGGGCGGTGAAGCCGGTCGAGTAGGCGCCGTCGGTGTCGGCCGACGAGGTGCTCAGGACGGTGGAGGAGGCGTCGCGCGGGCTCGTCGCCGAGTCGTAGGAGTCGACCGGCACAACCCGGAAGGAGACAGCCTCATTGGAATCGAAGCCGGAGACGTCGGGTGTGATGGTCTGCGTCCCGTCCTCCTCGGCGGTCAGCGAGTAGCTGCCGCTCAGAGACGCCGTGGCGGTCGCTGAGGGCGATGGGGCCGCGGAGGCGTCGGTCGGGCTGGAGGCGTCGGTCGTCGGGGTGGGTGCGGCGGAGGCGTCGTCGGTGGAGGAGGACGAGTCGGATGAGCCCGTGCCTGTCGTCGAGCCGTCCTCGCTCGTGATGGAGTAGGTGCCGTCCTTGACGAGGAGGTTCTGGAAGTAACCGTACTCTCCGTGGGAGTCGCCCACGACGCCCACCCTGTACCTGCCGTCGGGCAGGTCGGCGGGGACCGGGAAGGAGCCCGTGGCTCCTCCGTCGGCGTCGGCGGTGAAGGTGGTGAGTTCGGTGAAGTCGTCACCGGTCGGGCTGGTCCCCGTGCCGTGGGAGTCCGCCGGTACGACGCCGAAGCGGATCGTCTCTTCGGGGGTGAAGCCGGTGATGGTGGTCTCGATCGTCTGGGTGCCGTCTGCCGTAGTGGTCAGCGTGTAGCTGCCATCGGGCTTGGTGGAGTCCAGCGCGAGGCTCACGTTGAAGGAATCGACGACTTTGTTGTCGTAGTTGTAGCAGGCGAAGCCGAGAACTCCCCGCTGCTGGTCGGACAGACCGGCAGCCTCGGTGGCCGTCGGCAAGTCGATGGCGGCAGTCCACGTGCCGTCATCGTTCGGGATGATGCTGCCGAAGGCGCCCGTCGCCTGGGATGCCCCGGATGAGAGGCTCTCCTGGTCGGCGGCGACGGACCACACGACGGAGGTCGGGTTGCCGTCGGTGGAGGCGCACCCGGTGCCCGAGATCGTGAGCGTCTCGTCCGGGCTGGCGACGCCCGTGTAGTCGCTGGTGTAGGTGAAGTCGCCGTTGGCGAAGGCTGGGGTTGAGACGGCGGCACCGGCGGCCACGAGGGCGGCGGTGGCACCGAGGGTGGCAGCAGAGCGTCCGAGACGCATGGAATCCTCCAGGGGATAGTGGGTGGTTGTCCGTCACGGTGCTCGGCACCGGCTTCAGGCCAACTCTCTCTCAGTCGAAGTTGAGACACAAGTGAGACATAAGGCCGAACCGGCTCCGGCACAGCACTACCATACGCAACAGTCGTCACAACTGTCACTCACGTCTCGTAGAAATGAGACACAAGTCCCATCTTTCCGGTGTGGTTCGCACGGCGCTCATCCGGATCACCCATGGGCGATCGCTCGAGGTCATTGATGTCGACGGCCCCGCCACGTCGCATGGCGGGGCCGTCGTCTCCCGTTTCCGTGTCCGGGCCGTCCGGGGCCGGTCCTCCTCACCAGATGGACACGCGGTCCTCCGGCTCCAGCCACAGGGCGTCTCCCCGCCTCACGTCGAAGGTCTCGTAGAAGGCATCGACATTGCGCACGATGCCGTTGCAGCGGAACTCGTTCGGCGCATGGGGGTCGATGGTCAGCAGCAGCTCGGCGTAGTCATCGCGGCTCCGGCTCCGCCACATGCGCGCCCAGGAGTAGAAGAAGCGCTCCATGGCGCTCAACCCGTCGATGACCGGGGCCTCCTCCACCGAGCTGATCCCCGCCTCGGCCAGCGCCAGGCGGTAGGCCTTGAGTGCGATGCCCAGACCGCCCAGGTCGCCGATGTTCTCGCCGATCGTCAGCTCGCCGTTGACGTGCGGGACCTCGTCCACAGCTTCGCCCGCGGCCTCGGCCCGGGCCACGAGCAGCTGCGGGCGGTAGGCATTGTACTGGTCGATCAGCGCTCCGGTCCGCGCCTCGAAGGCATCGCGGTCCTCTGCCGTCCACCAGTCGGCCACCTTGCCGGTTCCGTCGAAGGTCGAGCCCTGGTCGTCGAACCCGTGCCCGATCTCGTGGCCGATCACCGCGCCGATGGCCGCGTAGTTGACGGCGTCGTCGGCGGCGGGGTCGAAGAAGGGCGGTCGCAGGATCGCGGCGGGGAAGACGATCTCATTCATCGTCGGACGGTAGTAGGCGTTGACGGTTTGGGGCGTCATGTGCCACTCGTCGCGGTCCACCGGTCCCGCCAGCTTGCGCAGCGCCCGGGCCAGCTCGAAGCCCTCGACCGAGCGCACTGAGCCGATGACGTCTCCGGGGACGACTGTGACCGTCGAGTAGTCTCGCCACGTGTGCGGGTAGCCGATCTTGGCAGTGAACAGGTCCAGCTTCTTCAGGGCCCGTTCGCGGGTGGTCGGGCTCATCCACTCCAGAGAGGAGATCGACTCCCGATAGGCCTCGATGAGACGCCCCACCAGGACGTCCATCCGCTCCCTGTGCTCCGGCGGGAAGTGACGGGCCACGTACATCTCGCCCAGCGCCTCGCCCATGGTCCCCTCGACCAGACCGACCGCGCGCTTCCAGCGCGCCCGCAACTCATCCGTGCCCTGCAGAGCACGGCCGTAGAAATCGAAATTCTCCTCCACGAAGGCTCGCGGCAGCAGGGGCGCGCGGCCGTGGACCACATGCCATGCCGCCCACACCCGCAGATCCTCCAGGTCGGTCTCCTCCCATACGCGCGCCAAGTGGGTCAGGTAATCGGGCTGCTCGACGATCGCCTCCGCGAGGAAAGACTCGCTCCGGGCACCCGCGCGCAGAGCCGCCTCGCCGATCCCCTCCCGCCAGGCCTTCCATGCGAATCCCGGCGCCGAGGCCGTCAACTCGGCCCACGTGCGCGGATTGTTGATCTTCTCGATGTCGCGGCAGGCCACGCGGGTCCAGTGGCCGGCGGCGAGCGCGGTTTCCACGGCCATGACGCGTCCGGCCAGGGAGTCGGCGTCGGCGCCGAGTCGCTCGGGAAGTGCGACCAGCTCCAGCATGCGACCGACGTGCCCCGTGTAGGCCCGGCGGGTCTTGGCCTTCGAATCCTTCCGGTAGTAAGACTCATCGGGCAGTCCGAGGCCCGACTGACCCATCCAGGCGATGTAGCGCTCCGGGGCGTTGAGGTCGACCTCGACGTCCACGTCCACCGGGCCCGTGAACCCGGCGGCGATCCCGGCCCCCAGCGTGCGCGCCAGGGTCTCCTTGCTCCGCGCGCCCAGGACGGGGGCGAGTTCGGCCTCCAGCGGATGGGCGCCCAGCTCCTCGATGCGCTCCTCGTCGAGGAAGGAGGAGTACAGATGAGCGATTTTCGCCTCGGACGTGGTCGGGACCGCAGTCGGATCGACGTCGGCGGCCAACTCGGCGAGGATGTCGCCGCACGCCTCCTCCGCGGCGTCGCGCAGAATGAGGAATGTCCCCGTCGACGATCGGTCGGCGGGGATCTCGACCGTCGTCAGCCATGTGCCGTTGACGTAGCGGAACAGGTCGTCCTGAGGGCGGACGGCGGAGTCGGTTGCCGAGGTCTCGAGCACGCCGCCCAGAACGGGGTCCTGAAGGGACTGCGGATCCTCGGCGGAGGTGCACGCGGCCGGAGAGGAGGTGGGAGTCGTCATGGGCTCACGCTAATGGCGTCTCATCCGCACATCCGTGCATGCTCGGATCCGCATCCTCCTGTTCGCGTGAGGCACAATCCGGCCATGCGTATTCACATCGGTACCGACCATGCCGGGTTCGAGCTCAAGAACACTCTCAAGGATCACTGGACGAGGGCCGGTCACGACGTCGTCGACCACGGCTGCTACGAGTACGACCCCGCCGACGACTACCCCGAGTTCTGCTTCGCCTGCGCCGAAGGCGTCATCGCCGACCCCGGCAGCCTCGGCATCGTCCTGGGCGGTTCGGGCAACGGCGAGCAGATCGCCGCCAACAAGGTCGACGGCGTGCGCGCCGCCCTCGTGTGGTCCGTCGAGACCGCCGTGCTCGCCCGCCAGCACAATGATGCGAACGTCGCCGGCTTCGGCGTGCGCCAGCACTCGGCCGATGACGCTTTGACCATCCTCGATGCCTTCATCGCCGAGTCCTTCTCCGGCGACGAGCGTCACGGCAACCGGATCGGCCAGGTGCGTCGTTACGAACGTGCCCACCGCGGGCTCCACGATGGGGCCTGATGCCGGCGCCGACGAGGTCGAGGCCCGTCGGTAGGCTCCGGCCGGAGTACTGTCCCGTTCATGCCGGAAGGTCACACCATCCACCGTCTCGCCGGCGCCCTCGCCGAGCTCTACGGCGGTCAGCGCCTGAGGGTGAGCTCGCCGCAGGGCCGTTTCACCGACGGGGCCGCCCGCCTCGACGGCGGGGTGCTCCTGGGAGCCCGGGCGCACGGTAAGCACCTGTTCCTGGCCTTCGGGCCGCAGCCCGGCATGCCGCTGGACGACGAGGCCGTCACCCCACCGCCATCACCCCCACCAGAACCAGCCGTCGTCACACTCGACGTCACAGAAACACTAACCTGACCACCACCATCACCAGTACCCCCAGCAGAACCAGACACCTCAGACGAGCCACCCTGACCTCCATCTGCCGTTGCCCCTGGGGCGACTGCACCGAGAGATAGCATAAGCAACCCCGCAAGCCCAGCTCTTACAATCTTGACATTCAACACAAAGATCCCTAATTTCCTTTTTCACTGCCCGGATTCGGCGGTACACTCGTTTATGGACACCTTCGTTTCATTTTCTGTGACCCACAGACCGCGATCATCCGGCACCATGCGGACAAGTATTTTAATTCGCCGTTGTTTTTCCTTATGGGTCGCATCGTTTCCTTGGAAGTCAGTGCTCGTCACTTGCGTCCTGTCGAGACACATCGTCACGTCGGCACTTCGCGCATCCTTCGACACCTCAATGTCTCCGACACCAATCCTCACGGGAGGGTTGTCCTGATCGGTCATGGCGTTATATGTTTTTTGA
>ERZ772948.1281-NODE-1281-length-14889-cov-4.177498_pt1 | contig 14889 bp, 16 predicted proteins | sample MGYA00511945_ERZ772948 | MGnify/ENA primary metagenome ERZ772948 (study PRJEB29015, sample SAMEA2737927) | human oral metagenome | biome: human oral; feature: human-associated habitat; material: dental | place: China | collected 2141 ... | reverse complement strand
AGATACAGCGCATCTGTGCAAATCTGGGCGACCTCATTTTATCAGCGCTTCCCTAAAATATCTGCTGAGGAGACGTTCATTCCTTCTCGGCAAAAATCGAAAGCCGCATCTTCACATGAAGCCTGCCGTCCTCGCTCTTGATCTCCGTGCTCTCCATGCGGACGAAGCGCTCGCTCTTTTCCAAATCCTTCAGGAAGGCGAGCAGATGAAAATAATCGCCGTCCAACTCCACATCGAGCGGCAGTCGCGAAACGCCGCCCTCCTCTTCGATCTGCCCGGGCGCAACGGCGGCGAGCGTCAGCTTCTCATGCTGCGCTTCGCGCTCCAAGAGCGCGAGGAAATCGCCCTGTCCCATGCGAGCGGGCAGGCGCTTTTCCAACGCAGAGCTGCGTGCGGCACGCGCTTTTGCGCGTTCCGCCCCGTCGCCGTGCGCGTTCATGAAGTTCTGCACGGCGATGAGCGCTTCTTGTTCCTTCGCCGCTTCCTCTTCCAGTCTCGCGATTTCCGCACGCTGCGGCAAAAAGCACAGTTGGGAGAATGCCGCGCAAAGAAGCAGCACCAGCGCAAAGATTGCCGAGAGAAGCATCTTCGACCGCATCTCCTCACCCTTTCTGGAAAATTCCCTATATCTTCAATTCCAACGAAAAATAAATGAGTGTGCCTCCCGCTGCTTCCCGCTTACGCTCCGACTTCTTCAGCACGGGAGCCGCCCGGAAGAAGCCCTTGTCCTCCTCCAACACGCGCACGAAATCCGCCAGAGCGTCGTAACTCGTCGCCGCGCCCTCAAGCTCGACCACATGACCGTCGACAACGCGCAGTCCGCGAATCCAAGCGCCTTCGACCGTGCGCGTGCCGAAGTGTACCAAGAGGCTGCGGCACGGCAGAGCGCCTTTCGACAAGGAAATGAGCTGGCGTTCCTTTTGCGCGGCACGTCCATCCTCCTGCGCCTCTTGCTCCATGCGTGCCCTCTCAGCGGAAAGGAGCGTCATCTCGTGCGCTGTTTTCTGCACCACTCCCTGCAGCTCATGAATGCGCCAAGCGTTCCAGCCATAAATCGACGCCATGCAGAAGAAGAAAATGCCCGCAAGCAGGGCGGCCAGCCTGCCGAATGCCCAATCTGCCGGACGCATCGACTCGGGCAGCAGTTCCAAGTGATTTTTCTCTCGCGAAAGAAGTTCCTGCGCCGCCAAAAAAGCAGCCCCGTCCTCTTCCTGCGGCAAATCGTCCGCCGCCAAATTCATTCCATCTGCGGCAAAAGTACCCGGCACTTGCCGCCCTGCTCCTGTCGGCAAGAAGCACAGGGACGCAAGGCAGAGTCCTTCATGCGAGAAAGCGCGATGAATTTCCCGCACCTTTTCGCGCGGCAAGGCCGCCAGAATGACCTCTCTCTCGCCCACGCGCCGAAAATCCAGCGAGTACGCCGCCTCCTCACGGGCATCCGGCAGACTCGCGAGCAAGTCCCAACGCGCGGCCTCGCGCATCTCCCGCTCGGACAAAGGAGGAAACTCCCTGCTGTAGGAAAAGACCTCGTCTTCCGTCAAACAGACGGCGATGCGGCTCTTCTCCCAGCCACGCTTGGCAAGGGCGACCTGGATGACGCCCGCCGCCTCCTGCCAAAGCGATTCCTTCGCCTCCGTCGGCGGCAAGGGAAGATGCAGCGTCTCCTCCCTGCGTTGAAATTCTTCCGTCCCTGCAAGACAGGCGAGACAGATTCCGCCATCCATCAAAGAGACGCCCACTGCCCCGCGCTGCGGCTCACGCAGCAGCGCACGCATCTTTCTCAGCACGTTTCGCAAAGCATCGCCTCCTCACCTCTCCCAGCGCACGAATGAGAGCCGCGTCCCATCAAGGCGGTAGAGCGCCGCCGCATACGCACGCTTGCCGGAAATCTCCGCTGCCGCCTGCCGCTCACTCCCCGCCCTCGGCCAGCTTGCCGCCGTCAGCAAATATGCCGCGCCGTCTGGCGTATCTTCTGTCGGCAAACGCTTGGCCGTCACGCGATAGAACGCGTCATTTTTTTCAAAATATCCAGATGCCGCTTCAACCTCTGCTGCCCCAGTTTCCAACGGACGACGCAAATCCGCCTCAGCTTCGAGGCGCGCCGCGCCCAGCCGCACACCGCTCCGCGCAGCTTCCAGAAGGCGCGTCGTCTGCACGGCCTCCCGCGCGGCGAGGCGGTTGTGCCCGGAGAGCACGAGCAGAGCCGCCGTGCCCGCGAGCAGCAGCAGGACGGCGGCGAGGGCGAAGGCGGACGCCATGCCGCATTCATCAAGTCTTGCCACCTTGCGCCTCCTTCTTATCTTTCTCTTTCGGCGGCAGGCAAATGTCGGTCGAAAATGTCACGCGCTTCTTCGTGCGCCGATTCTCCCCCGTGAGAATCAGGTGCAAAAGCCCTTTCTCCGGCTTGCATTGAAAATCGACGACGGCCAGATTGCCGAAGATGTTGCTGCCGCCCGTCATGGGCTGCGGCGCGTAGTAGCCATGGTCTTCGCCTGATACCTTCTTGCTGATGTACGGCGGCTGTCCCTTCCTGCCCTCGCGCAGCACATAGTCCGTCGTCGATTTCTTCCCGTTGACATGCCGTTCGATATGAAGTTCATACGGCGCGCTGCACTCGATGTGCGTCGCCATCGACGCATCCTGCGCGATGCGCTCAAGCGTCAGGCGCATCTCCTGCTGCAGTTCCCAGTCGCCCAGGAGCACGACATAGCTCTTGAGAAAGAACAGCCATACCGCGAAAAGGCTGACGAGCAGCACGATGTAAACGGGAAAGCTCGTCAGAAACTCCAGCAGCACGTAGCCGCCCTCCTCCTTCAAGGAGGAAGCGCAGCTCTCCCGGCACGTCCCGCACGATTTTTCCCGCACGGTTCGCCCCTTATCGTCCGCCACCGAGATGCACCGTCCTTTCAAGGGAAAGTTCCTGCACTTCCCCTTTTTCGAGCCATGTCACGCGCACACTCGCCTGGCAAACGGAAGGACTCGCCCCCGGCGCAGAAAACTTCGGCGTCAAAGTGAAATTCCTGCCATTCGCCTCGGCTTCATGCGGCTGCCGCTCGCCCAACGACGCGCCGCTTCCCTGCGTTCTTGCCTGATGCTCCATCCTTGCCAGCTCGCCTTCTGCCAAGAACATCGCGCTCGTTTCCGCCTCGCTGTGCGCCAAGAGGGCGGCAGAGCGCTCCAAAGCCGCGAGAGACGCCACGGCAAAAAGCAGCAGGAAGGCGAGCACGGCGACCTCTGCGGTGAGAAAGCCGCCCTCGTCCAACCGTTTCATGGCAATCGCCTGCTTTCCGTGCGCACGCGCCCCGCCTCATCGATGATGACGTCGAGCGAATAGTGCGGCGACTGCAGCTCGATCGTGTGCCCCAAGACGCTCGTCCCGCTCGGATCGCCCGACGAATCAAACGAATACGTCGCCGCAGACTGCGCACTCGAACCGCTCGGCACGGCGTAGACGTCTTCGGGAAAGGAATGCGTCAGAACCTCGCCCGCCGCCCACGGCAGAAGGAAATAGTAGCGATGCGCCTCCACGACGAGTTTCGGGCGCAGCCTCCATTCGCCCTTGCCGTCCGCCGTGCGCTCCGTGCGCGAAATCTCCTGCAGATAGCGAAAATCGCTTGCCAGAAGCGCCGCCTCGCGCTCCAAGCGCATGCGCTCCGTCACGCGTACGACGGGCACGGAAAGCGCTGCAAGAAGCGCGAGGATGAGGCAGACGACGAGCAATTCCAACAGGGTGAAGCCTTCCTCCTTCATCACAGAAGCCCTCCATAAAAGGCAAGAAGATCGTCGGCAAAAAGCAGGGAAAGAACCGCGCCCAAGGCAAGAAACGGCGCGAAGACGATGCGCCGCCCGCGCTTTTCGCGCCCGAAGAGCAGCAGGCAGAAGGCTGCGAGTCCGCCGCTGAAAAAGGCGAGGAAGAGCGCGAGCGCGACGCCCTCCAAGCCGAGCCAAAGTCCGAGCGCGAAGCCAAGCTTCACATCGCCGCCGCCCATGCCGCCGCGAGAAACAAGGCGCAGGAGGTAAAGGAAGCCGCCAGCGAGAAAAGCGGCGAACACGAAGTTTTCCGGCGGCAGAGCGCCTGAAAACAGCGAGAACGCAATGCCGATGACGCCGAACGGCAAAACGAGGCGGTCAAAAACGAGGCCGTGCCGCCAGTCGAGCAGGGAGATGCGCCAGAGAAATGCGAAGAAAAGCCAGCGCTGGAAGAACATCCCGCCGAAACCGTCCATGCGCCAGAGAAACAACGCCGCACATAGCGTCCCGCCGACGAATGCCGCCTCGTCGCAAAACGACAGCGGCTTCACGCGCTGAAAACCGTGCATCGTCAAGTACCCGACGCTTCTTTCTTTTCTGACCTGCCGAAATCCTGTACGCGGTGCTCGTCCAATGTCGCCTGCGTCTCACCGTCCGAGCCTTTCGTCAGCGCGTAGCTTGCGCCGGCCTTCTCCTCCGTCTTTCCATCGCGCAGGAAGTAGCTTCCTGACGGCGGTTTCAGCGCATCGAGATTGACGATGTAATCCTTCAGTTGGTCAAGTTTCGTCGGATCGACGCCCTTTTCCGCACGATAAAGCCCCACCGCCGTGTTGAGCGTGCTGAGGTCGGCCTGAATCTTCGACGTATTCGCGAGTGTCATCGACTGCGAGAACTTCGGCACGGCGACTGCGGCGAGCACGCCGATGATGCAGATGACGAGGAGCATTTCAAGGAGCGTGAAGCCCTCCTCGTCTAAGTGGCGGCGCCTCTTTCGTCCGCTCCTGCATCGACTCTCGTCCCGCGCCTCGAATGCGCCGGCCATCGCCCCCTGCCGCCCGCTCTCCTTCTGCCGTATTTTCTTTTTGAGCAGCATACATCCGTACATACGACATCCCTCCCATCTCAAAATCTTCAACCGTCATACGATGCAATCCTTTTCAATAGCCGTAAGAGCCAATCATCTCCAACAATGGCAGAGCTACTGCAAGTACAACTGTTCCGACGACCGCTCCCAGAAAGAGCACGAGCAGAGGCTCCAACATCGCCTCCATGCGCTCGGCACGCATCTCGCCCGCAAAACGGCAGAAATCGGCCGCCTTTTCGAGCATCGCCGCAAGCTCGCCCGTATGCTCGCCCGCACGCACAAGCTCCCAGATGAGCGGCGGCACGACGCTGCCCGTCAAGGCGGCGGCCAGCGTGCCGCCGCGCTCGACCTCGCGCCTCGCCCTCGAAAAGAGCGCGGCGAGGAAACGGTTCTGCACAACGCCTTCGGAAGCGGCCAGCGCCTCGTGCAGCGCACTGCCGCTCTCCATGAGTACGGCGAGCGTGTCGAAGAGCGTCATAAGCTCCAAGTCGAGGCGCAGCCTACCGAAAAGCGGGAGGCGCAAAAGAAGGCGGTCAGCGAAAAAATGCAGCCGCCTCTCGCGATAGAGAAGCCGAAGCGCCAAGGGGAAAACGAAAAGAGCCGCAAGGACTGCGCCGCCGTGTCGCTCGAAGAGACTGCCGATTCCGAGCACGAGCCGCGTCGGCAGGGGCAGTTCCACGGCAAGACCGTCGAGCATGTGGACGAAGTTCGGCAGCACGAAAATGAAGATGAATGTCACGGCGAACACCGCCGCCAATGCGAGCAGCGCAGGATACACGAGCGCCGTCTGCAATTTCTCCCGCACGCGCCAGCTCTTTTCCTCCTTGTCGGCGAGACGCTTCAACAGAGGCTCCAAACTGCCGCCCGCCTCCCCCGCGCGGACGAGGGAGGAAATCATCGGCGGGAACACCTCGCCGTGCTGCGCCATCGCCTCGGCGAGCGTCGAGCCATGCGCCATGCGCCGCGCCATATCCGAAAGCATCGCCCGCCTCTTTTGCGGCGCACCCGCCGCGAGGAGCTGCAGGCTCTCGTTCGCGGCAAGTCCCGCCGCAAGCATCAGCGCCAACTCGCGGCAAAAAACCATCGCGTACTTGCGATCCGCCGCGCGGCGGCGGGCGAGATGCAGCACAGACTTTCGCCGCAGAGCCACGGCGAAGAGTCCGTGCGCCTGGATGAGCCGCGCCGCCTCCGTGCGCGTGGCGGCTTCCACCTCGCCTCGCCGCAAGTCTCCCGCTTCCGTCCGCGCCGTATAAGAAAAGGACGCCAAATCGCCGCCTCCCTTCGCGTAAGCCCCCTGTACTAGCGCCCCTCGCCAAAGGCGTCGCCGTCGGCAAGCGCCGCCTCTGCTGCTTCGCGCGTAATCTTGCCCGCGCGAAGCAGTCCCTCGACGGACTGCGCCATCGTCTGCATGCCCTGCGCCCCGCCCGAGAGGATGGCTCCTCGGAGCTGCGCGACCCTGCCCGTGCGGATGAGGTTTCGCACGGCGGGCACGGCGACGAGCGCTTCCGCCGCCAGCACGCGCCCGCCGCCCGCCTGCGGCAGAAGCCGCTGTGAGAAAATGGCGCGAAGCACGAGCGCGAGCTGATGGCGCATCTGCTGCTCCTCGCCCGCGAACATCCCCTCGATGCGAAGAACCGCCTCCGCCGCCTCCCTCGTGTGAAGCGTCGCCAGAACAAGGCAGCCCGACTCCGCCGCCTGCAGCGCGATGCGCAGCGTTTCACGCTCGCGCATCTCTCCGATGAGAATCACGTCAGGATCTTCTCGCAGCGCATCCCGAAGCCCCGCCGGAAACGACGGAAAATCCCTGCCGAGCGTGCGCTGGCTGATGAAGCAGCGTTTCGGCACGAAAGCGTACTCGACGGGATCTTCGAGTGTAATGATGTGTGCGGCGCGGCTTTTGTTCATCTCCTCGATAAATGCCGCAAGCGTCGTCGACTTGCCCGCTCCCGTGCGCCCGCCGACGAGAATCAGCCCGTCCTGCGCCCGAAGAAGCGAAAAAAGCGCAGGCGGCACGCCGAGGCTCGAAAGTGCCGGAATCTCTCGCGGCAGGAGGCGCACGGCAATCGCCCAAGAACCGCCCATGCCGTACACATGCGCACGACAGTGCCTCTCTTCGAACGCGAGGGAAAGATCCAGACTCTTCTCCTGCCGCAGACGCTCGTGCTCCGCCTCGGTCAGAATAGGCGCGAGGAAATCCGTCAGCTCCGTCTGCGTCAAAGAATCCTCCGATAGAGGCGTCATCTCGCCGTCGAGCCGCAAAAACGGGCGCTGCCCCGCCGCTAGATGCACATCCGACGCCCCTCGCGCAAAGCCTTCGGCGAAGATGCCCGCTATCCTAGACGCCGCCATCGTTAGCCCCTCCGCAATCTTCTCTCGCCGCTCCCGAAAAAGTTCCGGAAAAATCCGCTGCATCCGCCTCGCCGTAGAGCACGCGCGCTACCTCCGAAATCGTCGTCCGGCCTTGCAGCGCTTTTTCTATGCCGTCCTCCGCCAGCGTCCTCATGCCCTGCCGCCCGGCAAGCTCGCGCATCTCCTCAAGTCCCGCTCTATGCACAATCGCCTGCTGCAGAGCCGCGTCGACGACAAGCAGTTCCTGCAGCGCGAGCCGCCCCGAAAAGCCCGTGCCGCCGCAAGCCGTGCAACCTGCCGCTCGCCACAGCCGTCCAATCGACGACACCCCCTCGGCCCATGCGGGAAGCGCCTCCTCGGACGGCTCGCAGCAGTGCGGGCACAAGCGGCGCACGAGACGCTGCGCGATGACGCCCGTCAGAGCCGCCGCGAGAAGATACGCGGGCACGCCCATGTCGAGCAGACGGAAGACCGCACCGAGCGCGTCCTTCGTATGCAGCGTCGAAAAGAGCAGATGACCCGTCAGCGCAGCACGCACCGCCATCTCCGCCGTCTCCGCATCGCGGATCTCGCCGAGCACAATCTCGTCGATGTCCGAGCGCAGCATGGCGCGAAGCCCTGCGGCATACGTCATGCCCGTCTTCTTGTTCACCTGGATCTGATTGACGCCCTCGATGCGGTACTCGGGCGGATCTTCGATCGTCATGATATTGCGTTCGGGCGTATTGATCTCCGAGAGAGCCGCATAGAGCGTCGTCGTCTTGCCCGAATTAACCGGCCCCGTGATCAGAACCATGCCGCCGGGCTGATGGCACAGGCGGCGGAAAAGCATCTCATTCTGCACGGAAAATCCGAGATTCCCGACGGAAAGAAGCGCGTGCGAACGGTTCAAGATGCGAAGAACCGCCTTTTCTCCCGCGAGGAGCGGCAAGGTCGCCAGACGAAGATCGACGGCTTCGCCGCCCTCAGGCGGCACGTACGATATGCGCCCGTCCTGCGCCACGCGGCGCTCCACGCTTTCAAGATGTGCCATGACCTTCAATCGCGCAAGCAAAAACGCATGCACCTCCCGGGGGATCGGTGCATGCGTTTCCAATAAACTTCCATCAACACGGTAACGGATGCGGACGGCGCCCTCGAAAGGCTCTATGTGGATATCGCTCGCCCGCAGGCGCAGAGCCTCCGCGATCATGCGATCGACAAACTCCACGACGGGCACGCGTCCCGGCTCTCCCTGCCTCGGCAGAGCACGGCTTGCACTTCCCGTGCGCACGCTCTGTACGAGACGATGGATCAGCCTCTGATACGAATCCTCTTCTGTCCTCTGCATCTTCGAGCCTCCAAAAGACTGCGGAATCACGGATAAATTCGGTCACCCGTCTTCACACATTCGGGCGACTTCATTGATCAGCGCTTCCCTATCCATGAACATCTTGCTTCGGCTTTCGTGCTGACTTTCTTTTCTTTATGCCTTTGTTAATTCTATGCCTTTGTTAATTCATTACAGCTTGTTTCTTCTTGCTTTATTGATTTCCTGCCTTTTATTCCGCTGCTTTGTCATTTCGTCTCTGCTTCATTCTTCGCCGCTTGCTTCTCTTTTCCTTCCAGTGCCTCGCGCAGGGCGTGCGTCATCACGGAAAAATCCGCCTCTCGTCCCGTCCACAGGCGAAACGCCGCCGCCCCCTGACCCACGAGCATCGCCTCGCCGTTCAGCGTCGGGCAGCCCAGCGACTCCGCACGCTGCAGGAACTGCGTCCTCGCGGGCGTATAGATGATGTCGTAGAAAAACGTCCGTTCATGCACCGCCTGCCAAGGAACGGGCGGCATCGCCTGCGTCTGCGGCGCCATGCCGAGCGGCGTCGTATTGACGACGAGAGCCGCCTTTCTGACGGCTTCCTCGAACGCCGCCTCGTTCCAGTCGAGAGCACAGACCTCGCCGTACTGCGCGAACTCCTCAGCCAAGGAACGCGCCTTCGGGGCATTTCGCACGCCGAGCGTGACCTCCGCCGCACCCGAGCGCAGCAAACCGTAGAGCGCCGCGCGTGCCGCGCCGCCCGCGCCCAAGAGCACGACGCGCTTTCCCTCGACGGAAAAGTCGCGTGCCGTAAGCGCACCGAGGAATCCCTCCACATCGGTGTTGAAGCCCTTGAGGCGACCTGCCTCGCACACGACCGTATTGACCGCCCCGATGGCACGCGCCGCTTCATCCACCTCATCCAGCAGAGGCAAGATCGCCGACTTGTGCGGAATCGTCACATTGAAGCCGCAAAACCCCAGCGCACGAAGGCCGCGCACGCCGTCTTCCAGCCTCTCGGGCAGGACGGGCAAGGCGACATAGGCATAATCCAGTCCCGCCGCCCGAATCGCCGCATTCTGCATCGCCGGCGAAAGCGAATGCTCGATCGGCGAGCCGATGACGGCAAGATTTTTTGTCTTCCCTGTAAACATCATTGTACTCTCCTTTATTGTAACAAGCAGCACTTTCTTCCACAATAGGGGATTTATCCTAGAATTTTTAAAATTTTCCTACTATCCGCTTGTCTGCCACTTTTTTGTTCATCGTAATCGTAGCAAGGAAACATCTTTTTGTAAAGAGCGCCTTCCTCCGCATCGCCCTTTGTTGCAAAAACCCTACTGCCATAGTATACTAAATAACATTCAACCCTGCCGTGCCAAACCACAGGGACATGTCCAACAGAAAAGGAGCGCTATGCCATGATAAAAGAAGCCATCCAAAAGATCGTCAGCAAGCACGATCTGACCTACGAAGAAGCTTATTGCGTAATGAACGAAATCATGAGCGGCAAAACGAGTCCGACTGAGAACGCCGCCTACCTCGCCGCACTCTCGACGAAGAGCGCCAAGGCTGAGACGACAGCAGAAATCGCCGGCTCTGCCGCCGCCATGCGCGAGCATGCGCTCGCCGTCGAGCATCCCGGCGTCGAAGTGCTTGAAATCGTCGGTACGGGCGGCGATCATGCGGGCAGCATCAATATATCGACGACAGCCTCCTTCATCATCGCCGCCGCCGGCATCGCCGTCGCCAAGCACGGCAACCGCGCGGCGTCATCGAAAAGCGGCGCCGCCGACTGCCTCGAAGCCCTCGGCGTCAACATCGACCTCGCGCCCGAAACATGCACAAAACTTCTCAAGAGCATCGGCCTGTGCTTCATGTTCGCACAGAAGTATCACACTTCGATGAAATACGTCGGCGCCATCCGCAAGGAACTCGGCATCCGCACCGTATTCAACATCCTCGGCCCCTTGACGAATCCCGCGCGTCCCGAGCGCATGATCCTCGGCGTCTACGATGAATATCTGCTGGAGCCGTTGACCCGCGTGCTCATCGACCTCGGCGTTCAGCGCGGCATGGTCATCTACGGCACGGACTGCCTCGATGAGATCTCCATCAGCGCCCCGACGAAGGTCTCCGAGTTCAAGGACGGCTGGTACAAGACGTATACGATCGCCCCCGAGGACTTTGGCCTTGAGCGTGCCGAGAAGACGGCGATCGTCGGCGGCATGGCGAAAGAAAACGCCGCCGTGACGCGTGCCATTCTCACGGGAGCGCAAGGCGCAAAGACTGACATCGTACTTTTGAATGCCGGCGCAGCCATCTACATCGGCGGCAAGGCCGGCTCCATCAAGGAAGGCGTCGAAAAAGCCCGCGCGCTCATTGAGAGCGGTACGGCAGAGAAGAAACTGCAGGAATTCATCGAACAGTCGAACGCCTGAGGACAGCCCCCAAACCGCAATCTTGGGGGCTTCTTCATTCCTTTTCCGTCGCCATTTATATTAATATAAATTATTGATATGTTACATTTCCATAAGAATGATGTATAATGAAAAGCACATAAGATTCACAATGTTCCCCACAAACTTTTCTGGAAAGGCGGTATGAATCATGACGGAAAAGGCAGCGAAACCACGCATCGTCATCTTGGGCGGCGGCATTGCAGGCATACGCGCTGCGCGAAAGCTCGCGAACGAGGCGGTCGATGTCCTCATCATCGACCATAACAACTATCAGGTCTTTCAGCCGCTGCTCTATCAGGTGGCGACCTCGATGCTCTCGGCGGACGAGGTCATCTATCCGATCCGCGGCTTCTTCCGCAGCGCTTCGAACGTCAACTTCCTGCTCGCCGAAATCGAGGGAATCGACGCGGCGGCGCAGACCGTGCGCACCGACCAGGGCGAGATCGACTACGATCATCTCATCATCGCGCTCGGCTCGACGCCAAACTTCTTCGGCTCGAAAAGCATCGAGGAAAACTCCCTGCCCTTGAAGACGCTCGTCGACTCCATCGAGATTCGCAGCCACGTCCTCAAGGTCTTCGAAGAAGCCTCGCGTGAAAAGGATGCGGCAAAGCGCAAGGCTCTTCTGACCTTCGTCTTCGTCGGCGCGGGCCCCATCGGCGTCGAAGGCTCGGGCGGCCTCTCAGAGCTCATCTACGACGTCTTTCAAAAGGAGTACCATACGATCGACTTCAGCGAGGTTGAAATCCATCTCATCGGCGCAGACCCCGGTGTCCTCATGATGATGCCTGAGAAGCTGCGCGACGAGACCGTGCGCGTGCTTGAAAAGAAAAAGGTCGCCGTGCAGTGCTCGATGATGGTCACGGACTACGACGGCGAAACGCTTCGCTACAAGCCCTTCAGCGCTCCCAAGGATGCGCCGCTGCAGGAAATCAAGACGCGCACCGTCGTCTGGGCGGCGGGCGTGCGCCCCGTCGACTGCCTCGACGGACTTGACGTGCAAAAAGACCGCGGCCGCCGCATCGTCGTCGATGACACGATGCACGCCATAGGCTTCGAGAACATCTACGCCGCCGGCGACTGCTCAAGCTTCACGCCGCCTGAAAGCGAGCATCCGCTGCCGACGCTCGCGCCCGTCGCTCTCGCCGGAGGCGATGTCGCCGCCGCCAATATCCTGCACAAGCTCAAGGGCGAGCCGCTTGAGCATCTCGACTACAAGAGCAAGGGCGTCATGGCGATCATCGGCAACAGCGAGGCCGTCATGTCCGCCGGCCCCCTCGTCGGGCGCGGCTTCCTCGCATGGTCGGCATGGCTTTGGATTCATCTCCTGACAAAGGCGGGCTTCCATGCCAACGTCTCCGTCACATTCAAATGGTTCTTCAACTACCTCTTCGGCACGCGTCTCGGCCGCATGATCACGCGCTAACCCTCACGAATCGCAAACAGCCCGCCAAGGCACTGAACCTTGGCGGGCTGTTTTGTCAAAGCAAGGATATCGGCACCATCGAATTCTTCTCTTCGACTAAAATAGGATAGGATTTTATTGGGGTCGAAAAACAGGATATTGGCAAGGACTTCATTTCAAACCATGGCTACATTAAGAACTCTGTCTGATATACGACCGTTTTCCCGTATGCTATAATATGCGAAAATTATCGCATATCATTCATACCATTTTTCTCTTTCTTCCTGCTCCCCCCAGGCATTACGAAAGGATGTGAAGCGAATGAACACCCTCCGCGCGCGCCAACAGCTGTGCGCCCTCCTCTTCATCATCGTCAGCCTCCTCGCACTTGCCGCCCCATCCGCCGACGCCGCCGTCCCGCCCAGACCTGCGCAGCGCGAATACGTCGTCGATGCAGCGGGCATGGTCCGTCCGGGAGATGCCGAACGAATCCGGCAAATCGGCGCGGAGCTGCGCGAAAAAACGAAAGCGGAGCTCATCGTCGTGACCGTTGACACCTTGGACGGCACGGACATCGAATCGTACGCCAACGAGCTGTTTCGCAGCTGGGGCATCGGCGACGCGAAGCAAAGCAACGGCGTTCTCCTGCTCATCGCCAAGGAGGACCGCCAGTTCCGCATCGAGGTCGGCTACGGCCTTGAGGGAAAGATCACGGACGGCTATGCGGGCAGCGTGCTCGACGCGATGAAGGACGAGTTCCGAAAGGAAAACTACTCCCCCGCTATTCTCGGTGCGTATATAAATCTCGCACAAAAGGCCTGCGAGGAATACGGCGTGGGTCTGCAGAGCCTCGGAGCCGCGCTCGGCATACCGGCAAAGCCCGCCAACCTAGGCTATGTAGTCGACCTGGCGGAACTCCTTACACCCGAGGATACAGCACAGATTGAGCGGATGGGCGCCGATCTCAGCGATGTGACGGGAGTGCAGGCCATCATCGTTACTGTACCGACGCTCAAAAAGGCGCCGGCGAACCAGTATGCCGAGCAGCTTTTTGCCGATTGGCAGCTCAAGGATGCGGCCGGCGGAAAAAGCATCCTGCTCTTTATCGCCAAGGGAGAAAGAGATGTCCTCTTCGTCTTCGGTCCCGCCGTGTCGGACGCGGAGAAAGGCGACGGAGGGCAGTACGTCATCAATCACATAACTTCCTCTTTCCCCTATGACAAAGAGGATCTTTCCGAGGCGATCGTCAAGGGTTATGCTCTGCTCGGAGAAGATCTGTGCAAAGCAAACGGCGCCACGGTTCCGCAATCAATCGAAGATGGCGGCAGCGAGCCCTTCTACGTCTATATACTCGGAGGCCTCGTCGCGATTCTGCTCATCGGACTGCTCATCAGAGTCTTCTATTGCGGACTCGGCATAGTCTTGCTTCCCTGGTATGCGTTTGCGGCTCTCGTAAGTCTCCTTACCCTCGGCAAAATCAACCTGCCGGGACATGATTACTTGAAAAACATAGCGCCCGCCGGCGGACGCTATGACGACGACGATGACGATCGCTACAGAGGAGGTTCCGGCGGCGGTTCCGGCAGCGGAGGCGGCGGCTACGGCGGCGGCTCTTCCGGCGGCGGCGGCGCATCGGGCGGCTGGTAGAATACAGAGAGGATGTAAAAAATGAACTACGCCAAACAACTGCGTACGCTCTTTGCGCTTCTCCTCATGATCGCGGCAATCTTCGCTTGCGATAGTCCGGCTGCAGATGCCGCAGGCGAGCTGCTGCCCAAGCCTGCGCAGAGAGAATACGTTGTCGACACGGCAGGCATCGTCTCGGCAGAAGATCGCGCACAGATCGAGAAGATCGGCGAAGAGCTGCGCGAAAAGACGAAGGCGGAAATCGTCGTCGTGACCGTCCACACCTTGGACGGTGCAGACATCGAATCGTATGCGAACAAACTCTTCCGCAGCTGGGGCATCGGCGACGCGAAGCAAAGCAACGGCGTTCTCCTGCTCATCGCCAAGGACGACCGCAAGTTCCGCATCGAAGTCGGCTACGGACTTGAAGGCGAAATCACGGACGGCAGGTCAGGCGAAATCCTCGACAAGATGAAGCCGTACTTCCGCGATGAGAAGTACTCCGAAGGCGTGCTCAATGCCTATCAGAAGCTCGCCGCCTACGCCTACCGTGCTGCAGGAGTCGCACCGGACGCTGATGTGAGCGAGACGCTTGAAGACGCATCCACGCATGAAGAGGAACCGAGCATCCTGATGAATGTCCTCATCTTCTTCCTCGCCATCATCGGCATGATCGTGCTCGGCATCATTCTGAACTGGCTTCTCGGCATCCTCAACCAAGCGCTCGGCTCTGATCGCGGCGGCTCCTCGCGCAGAGACAGAGATTTTTCCAACGACAGAAGAAACAGCAGCAGCAGCGGCGGCGGTTCCTCGCGCGGCGGTTACGGCGGCGGCTCTTCCGGCGGCGGCGGCGCATCGGGCGGCTGGTAAGCTACACGCACAAACGTCCACTTTGTGGACATTGTGCGCCGCCCTTACA
>ERZ772948.1278-NODE-1278-length-14903-cov-2.491918_pt1 | contig 14903 bp, 8 predicted proteins | sample MGYA00511945_ERZ772948 | MGnify/ENA primary metagenome ERZ772948 (study PRJEB29015, sample SAMEA2737927) | human oral metagenome | biome: human oral; feature: human-associated habitat; material: dental | place: China | collected 2141 ... | reverse complement strand
ATGCGGGGCGTAATATCTGTCGGGGCGAGCAAGGAGGTGAGATCTATGCCCGCAACACCCTAACAAATTGAGTGCAAAGGTAATCTAAATAGACTACTTAGACAAGCTACCGTAAGCCTGCACCACGGGCGATCCGCTCACGAAGGATCTCGGTAGACTTCGGGTCGTCGAGGATCTCGCCGAGCAGGGAGAGGAACTTCGTCACACGCGTATCAGGGGTCAGCATCTCCTCTACCGGCAGAGGAGCCGACGAAGGAGCATCTCCCGAGGGTAGGACGAGCGCCGTCAAGAGCACCTGCGTCACGAAGAACGTGAAGGGCTGCATCTCGGGAGGGAGGAAGTCAGCACGCTCACGGAGGGGGAACATCGGGCGGTATGTGTGGATGAACTTGTAGAAGGGCCCGATGATGAAGGGATTGATGTGCTGCAGGATCGAGGAGAGCTGCACGGGAGTGAAGTGCTGGAGCGTCTCTACATGCATGTAGAGATGCTTGATCTCGAGGCGCTTGATGGCGAGTGAGACGGGGTTCTTCCACTCCTTCAAGCAGTCGGCATCATTGATGTAGACGAAGGTTGCCTTCGCGCCCTGCTGTATGGGCTGCTTGAGGAAGGTCTGCTGCGAGACCACCTGCACGGGCAGATGGATGTACTCGCTGTACTGCAGGAGGACGGACTGCCAGAGCAGGACATCGGTCTCATTCCCTACGATGATATAGCCCTTGTTGCGCTCGACCTCTCCCTGATAGACCTCCTCGACGAGGCGAGCCAAGAGGTGCATGTAGAAGGGATGCTTGAGGCCGACGATGAAGCCAAAGCCATTCAAGCAGAGGTCATAGAGCAGGTGCTCGACCTCGGAGTAAGCAGGATTGATCTGCTTCTTATCCCAAGGGATAGCCTTCTCGGGATAGGCAGAGCTGAGCTCGGTCTTCCACTGACTGAGTTGGGCACACTCCTCGGCGAACTCCTGCACATCCTCGTAGCAGCGGAAGGAGGATGAGATCGCCAGTGCCTCCTCACAGATCTGCTCGAGGAGGTGATAGTTGCTCTCGGGGAGGATCCCTTCGGGAGAGAAGTACTTCTCCTTCAGACGCTCGTACTCGGCACGGTACGCATCGCCTACACGGAGGCGGATGCTACGCCCGCCCTTGTAGCTGACATAGATAGAGGAGTACTCGGCAGCATAGCTCAGGCCAGCCCAGGGGTAGCCTGGGACGTGCTCCTCGAGGAAGAGCGATACCGCCTCGAGGTGCTTACAAGTACCGAGGCCATTGGTACGGAAGTCCAGACAGGAGCAGAAGTTGCGATCGCTCTGTACGCCACGGAAGGCGACACGGTAGCGGCCGGTGCTGCTACAGACGAGGTAGTCACCCCAGATGCGGTTCTTGTCGAGATGCTCCACGGTGAAGTCACTCTCGCGTGCGTTCTCACGGCGGAGGGCTACCTGCCACTCCTCGATCGTCATGTTGTCGGGACAGATCTTGTTGGATAAACGGTTTCCAAGTTTCATGGGTGTGGTGGTTATAGTGTTAGGGGTAAGGATTTATTCAATACAACATACTATTTATGTGAAGTCTTCTTACGGCCAGCAAGCTTGAGTTCGTCGGCGAGGAAAGGTGCCGTAGGGCTGTCCTTGACCTTTGCCAAAGCCTCGGGAGTACCAGCGAAGAGCAGCTGCCCTCCGTCCTTCCCACCCTCAGGACCGATCTCGATGATATAGTCGGCACTCTTGAGGACATCAAGGTTATGCTCGATGATGATGACGGTATTCCCGCGATCGACGAGGCGATTGAGGATGCCGAGGAGGACGCGGATATCCTCGAAGTGCAGACCTGTAGTCGGCTCGTCGAGGACATAGACGGTCTTACCCGTGTCGCGCTTAGCGAGCTCGGAGGCCAGCTTGATACGCTGACTCTCTCCGCCAGAGAGGGTCGTCGAGGACTGCCCGAGCTTGATATAGCCGAGACCTACATCCTGCAGGACCTGAAGCTTCTTGAGGATATGGGGGACGTGGGCGAAGAACTCCACCGCAGCATTGATCGTCATGTCTAGGACGTCAGCGATGGACTTCCCCTTGAAGCGCACCTCGAGCGTCTCTCTATTGTAGCGCTTGCCCTGGCAGACTTCACAGGGGGCAAGGACATCGGGCAGGAAGTTCATCTCGATGGTCTTGTACCCGTTGCCCGAGCAGGTCTCACACCGTCCTCCCGAGACATTGAAGGAGAAGCGACCAGGCTTGTAGCCTCTCATCTTGCTCTCGGGTAGGCCTACGAAGAGGTTACGAATATCAGTGAAGACGCCCGTGTAGGTCGCTGGGTTGCTCCGAGGTGTGCGCCCTATAGGTGACTGGTCGACAGCGACGACCTTGTCGACGTACTCCAGTCCTTCGATCGTGTCGTAGGGCAGGGGATCCTTGAGCGAGGCATAGAGGTGCTGGCTCAGGATCGGCAGGAGTGTCTCGTTGATCAGGGTACTCTTGCCACTGCCCGAGACACCAGCGACACAGATCATCGTCCCTAGGGGGAAGGTGACATCGATACCACGGAGGTTATTACCCCGAGCTCCCGTGAGACGAAGGACTCGCTCCGTCACTGGTCGCCTCAGGTCAGCGACCTCGATCGTCTCCAGGCCACTGATGTACTTAGCCGTCAGCGTGCCTGCTCGCATCATATCCTTGGGCGTACCGGAGAAGACCACTTCCCCACCGAGACGCCCTGCCTTCGGCCCCATATCTATGATGTGGTCAGCCTCGAGCATCATGTCCTTGTCATGCTCTACGACGATGACCGTATTGCCTAGATCCCTCAGCCGTTGGAGCGAGTGGATGAGACGGACGTTGTCTCGCTGATGAAGTCCTATACTCGGTTCGTCGAGGATGTAGAGTACCTCGACGAGCTGCGTCCCTATCTGAGTGGCTAGGCGTATACGCTGGCTTTCGCCTCCGGAGAGGGAGGCGGAGATACGGTTCATCGACAGATAGCCTAGTCCGACGTCGAGGAGGAAGGAGAGTCGGGTGCGTATCTCCTTGAGCACCTCGGTAGCGATCGTGCGTTGCTGGGGGCTGAGTCTATCCTCGAGTCCCTCGAGCCAAGAGGCGAGCTGGGTCAGCTCCATCGAGGCTACCTCCCCGATATTCTTACCGTCGATATAGTAGTGGAGAGCCTCCCGATTCAGACGACCTCCCGAGCATTCGGGGCAGACCTCGGCACGGGTGAACTGAGCCATCCACTTCTCTGTATCCTTGCGTGTATCCTCTTCATCTGCCTGAGCCATGAGATAGGCACCTATCCCGTCGTAGGAGAGGGGGACACCACGGAGGCTCGAGAAGCGCTCATCCTCGATCACTAGGTCTTCGTTGCTCCCCTCGACGATCTCGGTAAGGAGGTCTTCTGGGAGCGAATCGATCGGATCTTTGATAGATACCTCATATCTGGAGCAAAGGGCTTCGATCTCGGCGAAGACGAGGGTACGGCGATACTTACCTAGCGGAAGGATCCCGCCGGCATAAATACTCTTGGTGCGGTCGGGAATGATACTCTCCAGGTCGATGACCTGTACTTCCCCCAGCCCTTTACAGCGGGGGCAACTCCCATTAGTAGAATTGAAGGAGAAGTTGTGGGGGGCAGGCTCATTGTAGGAGAGCCCTGTCTCTGGATCCATCAGATGACGACTGAAGTAGGCGATCTCTCCCGAGTCGAGATCCTGAAGCATCATCACGCCATCGCCCTCCTTGAGGGTGAGGCGAAGGCTGGAGAGGAGACGCTCTTCGTTCTTACGACTGATCGTCAGCTTGTCCGTCTGGACTTCGACGCTATGGAGCTTGTAGCGGTCGAGCTTCATCCCGTAGGTGATCTCTCGTAGCTCCCCATCGACACGCACAGTGAGATAGCTCTTCTTGCGAAGCTGCTCGAAGAGCTCCTTGTAGTGTCCCTTGCGCTGCTTGACGACGGGGGCAAGGAGCATCACCCGCTTGCCCTCGTAGCGCTGGAGCAGTAGGTCGAGGATCTGCTCCTCGGTATAGCGTACCATCGGACGCCCCGAGAGGTAGGAGATAGCCTCCCCAGCTCGGGCATAGAGTAGGCGGAAGAAGTCGTAGATCTCCGTCACAGTGCCCACCGTGGAGCGAGGATTGCGGTTCGTCGTCTTTTGCTCTATGGAGATCACGGGGCCAAGCCCGCTGATCTCATCGACGTCGGGGCGCTCCATCCCTCCACCGAGGAAGCCTCGTGCATAGGAGCTAAGCGTCTCGACATACCGACGCTGTCCCTCGGCATAGATCGTATCAAACGCTAGGGATGACTTACCACTCCCACTGAGCCCTGTGAAGACGGTCAGTGAGTAGCGGGGGATATGAACATCTATGTCCTTGAGGTTGTGCACACGTGCTCCTCGGATATCTAGGTCTTGCATCTAAATAAATCGTGGGTGGTCTCATCACCAGCCCTAAAGAGTGTATAGTACACAAAGTTACGAAGAAAACCGCTCTTCTGCTAGCACCTCCACCGGAGTGCCCATCCAAGTAGTTCCCAACTCCCTCGGGAAGGGTCTCCAGCTCGGAGGGAGCAGGCTTACCTCCACGGAAGCGCTACTGGTGCCTCCCTAGAGGCTACAGTAGCGCCTCTCGGGTGGCACCAGTAGCGCCACTAGTTGGTCTCCCCTACCCCTGTCTTTGCCCTAGCGGAGGAGCTTCCTCAAGAGCACCCTCTCAGGCTCACCTTCAAATTCGGTATCTTTGCTCCACTTATTTCTCCGATACTCCCCCCTCATACTCCTCTCAAAGATCCCCGATGAGCCCTAGCGAATCCCTCGACTTCCCCTACCTCAGTGAGCTCAACGAAGCTCAGCGTGCCGCCGTCGTCTATAACGATGGTCCTGCCCTAGTCATCGCTGGTGCTGGCAGTGGCAAGACACGTGTCCTCGTCTACAAGATCCTCTACCTCATCGACTCAGGCTACCATCCTCGGGGGCTCATGGCACTGACCTTCACCAACAAGGCCGCCCGAGAGATGCGCCACCGCATCAGCCAGCATATCGGCCCCCGAGCACGAGAGCTACGTATGGGCACCTTTCACTCGGTCTTCCTCAGCATCCTGCGTCAGCACGCCACCCTCCTAGGCTATACGCCGGACTTCTCCATCTACAACACCTCCGACAGCCGTAGCCGTCTCAAGGCGATCATCAAGCAGCTGGGTCTCGATGACAAGGTCTACAAGCCCAACGCCATCCACAGCCGTATCTCCTCGGCCAAGAACCGCCTGATCACCGCCTCGGCCTACGCCTCCTACTCCGACTTCATTAAGTACGACGCCAAGAGCGGACTACCGAAGATCGCCGAGATCTATCAGCGCTACGAGGCCGAGCTAAGGCTAGCTAATGCCATGGACTTCGATGACCTCCTGCTACAGACCAACCTCCTCTTCCGCCAGCATCCCGACGTGCTCAGTCTCTGGCAGGAGCGTATAGACTATCTCCTCATCGACGAGTATCAGGATACCAACTTCGCTCAATATATGATCGCCCGACAGCTCATGCAGGACAAGGGAGCTATCTTCGTCGTGGGCGACGACGCACAGAGCATTTATTCCTTCCGTGGGGCGAACCTAGACAATATGCTGAGCTTCACGAAGACCTTCCCCAGCGCACGTACCTTCAAGCTCGAGCGCAACTACCGCTCCACCCAGACCATCGTACAGGCTGCCAGCGGGATCATAGCACACAATGAGTATCAGATCCCCAAGGAGGTCTTCTCCGAGGAGGCCGTCGGTGATCCCATCCAGGTACACGAGGCGCTCACAGGCGATCTCGAGGCACTCTGGGCTAGCGAAGAGATTCAGCGCCTCCACCGAGCGGGCGCTAGCTACAGCTCGATAGCAGTACTATATCGGACGAATGCGCAGAGCCGTATCCTCGAGCAGGTCTTCCGTCGTGTCGGCCTCCCCTTCCGCATCTACGGGGGGCGGTCATTCTTCGACCACAAGGAGATCATGGACGTCGTCGCCTACTTCCGACTGATGGTCAATGAGCAGGACGAGGAGGCTCTGCTCCGCATCATCAATTACCCTAAGCGAAGTATCGGGGATACGACAGTCCAGCGAGTACGTGAAGCCTCTCGCCACCAAGCTACCTCCCTGATGCGCGTACTCCGTGACCCTCTGGGCTACGAGGTCGCTGTCAATAAGCCCACGGCCACACGACTACAGGCCTTCGCAGCCCTGCTAGACGAGCTCCGGGACTTCAGCCGTACCGAGAGCGACCTCTACGCCGTAGCAGAGCGGATCATCCGACAGACGGGCATCCTCGCTGACCTCCAGAGTGATACGACCGCCGAGGGAAAAGGACGGGTGGAGAACATCAAGGAGCTCCTCGGCGGGATCGACGAATATATTCACGCCACCCTCGAAGCAGACCAAACTCCCACCCTTGCCTCCTACCTCAGCGAGATCGCTCTCATGACCGATCAGGATGGTGCGACCGATGATGACGACTGCGTCACGCTAATGACCGTCCATGCTTCGAAGGGGTTGGAATTCGCTCATGTCTTCATCGTAGGTCTTGAGGAAGATCTATTTCCCTCGATGATGAGCAACATAGGCAAGGAGCTAGAGGAGGAGCGTAGGCTCTTCTATGTAGCGCTTACTCGTGCCGAGAAGACGTGCCACATAGGCTATGCTCGGGAGCGCTTCCGCAACGGGCGGACAGAGTACGGGCGTCCCAGTCGCTTCCTGCGAGAGCTCCCTAAGCAACTCGTCACCTTTGACTCCGAGCTTGGCGCTGGAGCTCCCCTCGGAGGGAGACCCGCACCCTCGCCCCGGAGCTACGGGAGCGAACTCCCCTCAGACTTCTCTTCTGCCCCCGTCTTCTCGCCCAAGGCTCCACCGAGCCGGCGGGTCTTCATCGAGCGCAGGGAACTCGGGGAAGAGCCCGAAGAGAAACACACGTCGCTCGGGGCACTTCACGTCGGGGGCCGAGTCCTTCACAAGCGTTTTGGTCCTGGGGAGATCCTAGAGCTCGAGGGCACGGGGGACAATGCCAAGGCCTCTGTCCGCTTCGACACCGGCGAGACGAAGAAGCTCCTTCTCCGCTTCGCCCAGCTCGAGGTGCTCTAGCCCTCCTGCCCCCTAGTAACCATCTATCATCAAGACAGCTCTCGGGCTACACTCGTGACCGTAAGCTCTTCAAGGAGCGCCCTAGTCAGCCCATCCCTGGCCTTGTGATCTATCCAAAGCTGGGCAAGGCGGAGAACCCCTTCCTCGGCAAGGCGATTGAAGAGCTTCTACTAGAGGAAGAGGAGACAGCTTGGGGCTTCTACCGCTTCGCCGTCCCCCTGCCTACCCTAGAGGAGGGACACGGGATGGGACAATAAACTTTGCACAAATATGCTACCTTTGTGCTACTATGTAAAAGGTGGTGCTTCTGCTTATGCCACCTCTCAGCTGAGAGGGATACTCCCCTCCCGGCATCATTAACCAACCTGATTTACTTTTATGAGAAAGCTTACAATGCTGGCTCTTCTGGCTATGCCTTGTGCCCTCGTGGCTCAAGAGCCTAGTGCACTTGATAGTGTGCAGAATATCCAGGAGGTCGTCGTCCGTGGAGCCCGTATCACCGCTCCCAACACTGTAGTCAAGATCCCCGCCCCTCGACGGGAGATCCCCCTCACCACTAACATTCTGCCTCTGGAGAAGATCCGCCTGCTCGGCTACTCCGATCCCGCTCAGGCCATGCAGACGCTCCCAGGTGTCCATGCCTTCAAGGACTACGGAGGCTTCCACATGTTCTTCCTTCGTGGCTTCTATGAGTCAGTGGTACTCTCCGATGGGATGCGTGACGAGCGCCACGCTCTTTGGCAGTCTGCTCCCCTAACCGGGATGGCAGCAGTATCGCACATCGAGGTACTCAAGGGCGCCGCTTCGATGAGCGTCGGTCACTCCGCTCTGGGAGGCGTCATCAACATCATCAACAAGCAACCAAAAGCCAAGAAGGCCTTCGATGCTAGCTACACCGTAGGCACCTGGGCGACACACCGCATCACCGCTGGGGGAACGGGGGCTATCTCCTCTAAGGCCAACGCCCGAGCAGACGTAGAGTATTCGACGAGTGACGGCTGGCGAGGCAACTATACCAAGACGGCTAACGCCCATGCAGCGATAGATATCGCTCTTGCCCCGAAGCATCGTCTGAGCTTCGCCCTGATCGCTAGCAACGACTTCTTCCGAGGCGACTATGGTCAGCCCCATCTGAAGTGGGACGTCTATGACGCAGCTACCGATAAGCTCGCCTATCGCCAAGGGGACTTCCCCAGCAGTGAGCCCGCTTCACGAGCCTACACCGACCCTAATGAGTTCCTCACGAACAAGACGGTCAAGCTCCACGGGAAGTACAGCTACGCCATCAACGACCGCTGGCGTCTCTCCGAGCACGCATTCTTTGCCTATGACAGCCTGAACTACTACTCGACCGATGGACTCAACTACCTCACCGGCGACAAGGCAGTAGGCGCTAAGCACTACTACCTCGACGGAAACAAGAAGGTACCTGTACTCATCGACCGAGTGCAGCGTGACGGCTTCGGCTTCGCCTACGGTACGCTCACGGCACAGAATCAGCTAGAGCTCACAGGTCGTGCTCGCTGGGGGAATACCAAGCATGCCCTACTGGCTGCGTACAACTTCTCCTACCTCAACCTCCGTCGCTCCGACCGTGCTGCCTACACCGGTGCAGGCGTAGGCTCGATCGTCACGCTCAAGGACCCCGTCCTTGACCAAGGCCCTATCTACATGAAGTATCGACGCATGCAGATCTTCAACGATTTGGTCAACAGCCTCTCCGTACAAGACTTCATGACCTGGCAGAAGCTAAACCTGCTAGCAGGTGTCCGTCTCGACTTCTTCAGCCGTGACTACGGTATCTACAACACCGACGACTTCAAGCTTCTGGATCGTACCCTTGACCAGCGTCAGACCAATACCGCCTTCACTTATCGTCTCGGTGCGGTATACAATGTCACGAAGTACTTCAACATCTACAGCTCCCTCTCCTCCTTCTTTAAGCCCCAGCGCATCACACTATCGCCCGAGGTAGTCTACATGCACCCAGATGGCAGGGAGATGAGCGACTCTGAGCTCCGGAGCTTCAAACCACTCACGGGACGCCAGTGGGAGGTGGGCCTCCACCTCGATCTCGGTACCGAGCTCTCCCTGAGTGCAGCAGCCTATCACATCACGCTCAATAATATGGTGCGTACCAACCTCGGTACTGCCGCCGACGGACGTAAGATAGGCGGTCCTATCGGGAAGTCCGTGAGCAAGGGGATTGAGCTCGAGATGCGCTATGCTCCTTCTACAGCGTTTGACTTCTCCCTTGGCTACTCCCTCACCGACGCCCGCATCGCTGAATACACTTCGTCGAAGTTCGTGAAGAATGTCACGGCTGGCAATCGTCTCAAACGTGTACCTCTAGATAAGCTATCTGCATGGGGCTTCTACAACATCGGTCTAGGCCGTAAGGGTGAAGCCTTCCGTCTTGGCTTTGGTACGGAGCACAGCGGGTCCTTCTACTCCGACGAGACGAACATCTTCAAGGTACCTGGCTACACGATCTTCCACGCTGTAGCTAGCCTTAATGTCTCGAAGGCACTGCGCCTACAGCTGAATGTCAATAACCTCTTCGACGCCGTCTACCATCGTGCTACTATCAACAGCACGCAGTACATACCAGCCGAAGGGCGTAACCTTCAGTTCACCACTTCGCTCGCCCTCTAAGCCGAGCCCCTCTCCCTAAGAAGCGAAGCCCGCCACGGACAAGATCCGTGGCGGGAGACGGCGTTTATTTCCCCGCCCCTTCACCTCCATCCCCTCCCTCCAGCACCCAATAGCGAAGGGTACCAATACGTAGCATACCTTGCCCCCAATACAAAATGCCCCACCTTCCCTAGTGAAAGGCGGGGCGCCTAATATCTAGCTAGGTAAGAGCAATCCCTTACAGCTGGAGGACGAGCTCGCTAGAGAAGCAGCTTGACTTAATGATTGATACTAGATCTATGATCCATCGCATGAGGGATTAAACGAAGTCCTGCGCCAGATGTCTATCTCGTTCAAGTATTATTCACTTTACTCATTTAACTTATGTCCTTGACACGTCGATCCACCCAAGCTCTAGCTGTAGCTATACTCCTAAGTAGTTGCGCTACAAAGAAGCCCTTCAGCCCCCCACAGGACAGGCCTCCTCTTCTCAGAATGTAGCGAGTGTCTATGGGGGCGCCAATAAGGAGTATGACACCCGTCTACTGACACTACGAGAAGAGATCGCTCCTCGCTTCCGCACACTCACCTTTGTAGATCCTGAGACAGGAGTATCGATGGACTACAACCTATTTATACCAGAGAATTATGATTCCACGAAGAAGTACCCCCTCGTACTCTTCATGGCAGACGCCAGTACAGTAGGCAAGGGGGTCATAGCTCCGCTAAAGGAAGGATATGGAGGGATCATATGGGCCACAGAAGAGAGCCAACAGGAGCATCCTTCCTTTGTCCTCGTCCCTTCCTACAAGGGACCACAGAGCGCAACTAATGATGCCTGGGAAGTATCGTCCGAAGTCACCACTACCTATCATCTACTTCAGGAAGTACTCCGCTCCTATAGCATCGACCAAGATCGCCTCTATACTACGGGTCAGTCCATGGGTGGGATGATCTCCTTCTACCTCAATGTGAAGTATCCTGACCTCTTCGCCGCCTCGCTCTTCGTCGGTAGTCAGTGGGATCCAGCGGTACTCGCGCCCCTGGCTAAGAAGCGATTCCTCTACATCATCTCTGCAGCAGACCCCAAAGCGTCAAAGGGAATGGCTGAACTTACAGAGATACTCCTCCGGGAGAAGGCTAATTTCGGAGAAGTTGAGTTCTCAGCTAAGCTCCCTCAAGCCGAGCAAGACGCCTTGGTCTCTACGCTGCTACAGCAAGGGAAACCAATCAATTTCATCCGCTTCTCACCAAATACGGTTGCACCCGAAGCGATGCAAGCTTGGAAAGGAGCTGAGCATATGTACTCCTTCGACTATGCTTACCTGCTGAAACCCGTACGAGATTGGCTCTTCCTACAGAAGAAGTAAGTCTTCCCCGCAAGCACAATCATCTCTAGATACACGATGCCCCGCCTTCTATTAGAGGAAGGCGGGGCTTCTTTGTTTCTAATCGGTCTGCTAGCTACAGCTTACAGCTGGCGGACGAGCTCGCTGAAGATGCGGCCCATACGCTCTGAGGCAGCGTTGGCTGCACGTATCACATCGTCGCCGTCATTGACAAAGTCATCGTCGAAGTGCCATCCTTCATTAGTGATCACAGACATTCCGAAGACACGTATACCAGCATGGCGAGCTACGATCACTTCGGGCACGGTGCTCATACCGATGGCATCACCGCCCGAGCGTGCCCAATAGTTGTACTCTGCAGGCGTCTCGTACGAAGGACCCGTGAGACCAACGTAGACACCTTCGTGTACATGGATGCCGAGCTCCTGAGAGATCGCCTTCGCCTTTGTGATGAATTCACGGTCGTAGGGACGGGTCATGTCAGGGAAGCGAGGGCCAAACATCTCCATATTAGGCCCAATAAGTGGGTTGGGCAGGTTGTTGATATGGTCACGGATGATCATCAGGTCGCCCACACGGAAGGTCTGGTTGATCCCGCCTGCAGCGTTGGAGACGAGGAGATTCTCGATACCGAGGAGCTTCATCACACGCACGGGGAAGGTCACCTGCTCCATAGGATAGCCTTCGTAGTAGTGGAAGCGCCCCTGCATGCATAGTACGGGCACACCGGAGAGCGTGCCCGCGATAAGGTTCCCCTTATGCCCGATGGCTGTAGAGTGTGGGAAGTGAGGGATCTGGCTATAAGGAATGACGGTAGGCTGGTGAAGCATTTCACCGAGGTTACCGAGTCCACTACCGAGGATGATAGCGGTCTTCGTGTCCTTGGGGAGGCGAGAAGCGAGATAGTTCGCTGCCTCGTGATAATGTTGGTCAAGCATAGTTCTTGATATATCGTTGCTGAATACTGCTAAGACTGGTGCTACCAGAGCGAAGCAAATATAGCAATAATCAGGGAAGGGACAGGATATTTAGCGTCTGAGACCATGCAGGAAGGTAACATTGTGACGATCGGACACATAGACTAATACTGGTACTTGGATGGGCTCATGCGGTGAGAGAAATGCGTACTTACCTTCGACCATCTTGTTGGTGGCAAGGATCGCTTGCGAATATACTCTTTATGGAAGTTGCGCCAGGCGATCATCCGATAGGTAACTGATATTAGATTCCCCCTATCCTCATTCTTATAGATGACATATAGAGGTATCCGTTGCTTCCACTTCGTGTAGTAAGGGGAGGACATTCCGAAGGTCCTTCTTCTTCGATTACTCCATATGGAGCACTAGGATACGCCTCATCGATATAAGAACGCCTGCACTAGCCTCGAAGAATAAACTGAAGCCACATCCTTGCCATCAGAAGAGAGGGAGACGCCTTTACCAGGAATTGCTGTCATCTGGCGTAGCTCACCAAGGAAAATGATCCGTCCTTCCCTGTCCAGCATAACGAAGGTGGGAACTTCTTCCCATTCTTTAGAACAAGAGATTACAACAATGGCTTAGAGAAATATCCTGAAAAGGGAAGGCTCTCTACTCGTTATTCTAAGTGATTTTATAGGATATCCTTCGTGGCGATACTATCCTACATCACCATCTTCTTATTTGAAGTGGGGGAGACGACGATGCGCTGACGGCGGTCGTCGTAGGTAGGAGCGAGGAAGTTGAAACGAGGCTGGGTGTATTCGGTATGGATACCGAGGAGGTCAACCAAGGCATGAGTAAGGAGATCCGACAGGATACGCTTATCCCGCTGACGGCTGATCTGGCGCCAGAGATCGGGACGCTCCTTGCGAAGTTGCGGAGAGAAGTAGACGAAGAGTGGGATCTCTACCGCCCTTGGTACCAATGCGTGGCCCATCAGTTCGGGATAGTCTTCGTCGAAGAGGGCATCGCCGTGGTCGGAGAGATAGATGATGAGCGCATTCTCCTCACGATAGCGCTCGATGATCTCATGGATGATGTAGTCGGTGTAGAGGAGACTATTCGCATAGCCTGCTATGATCTCGTCCTTGCGCTTATCCTTATGCAGGGGCAGGCTATCAGGAGAAAAGCGGGCAAAGGCTTCGGGGTAACGCTCGGCATAAGTCATATGTGAGCCCATGAGATGCACCACTTGGAAGAGCCCCAGCGGAGAAGTCGAACGAAGACTATCGGGCAAGCTGTCGTAATGGAAGAGCATCGGGAGGATCGCTTCGTCACAGAGGTCGGGGCGATTAACGATGTTCTCCCCTCCTAGACCGCTAAAGAAGGCTGGATTCCCCGTGAGGATGTCTGCTTGACGACCAAAGAGATTAGACATTGAATATTTACCCGTGATCTCTTGGTTGGCAATCCAGACTGTTGCATAGCCAGCTTGGCGGAGCACCTGAATAAGCGAGGGGAACTTATACCACGGAGTTTCTCCTTCTTCGTGGGTAAAGAAGGTGAGCGAACGGGTATTGGAGAGGATTGTAGCAGAAGCAGGAGAGACGACATTGGTGAAGGGGATGAGCTCTCTAGCTTGAATTAAGCTGTCGGCATAAGGAGTATTCTCCAGCGGATAGCCGTAGCAGTGCATACTACTACGGCGAGCTGATTCACCGAGGATCAGGATGACATTGAGCGGAGACTTGGAGATGGGGGCGCTGACAATGAGTCCATGGACCGGACGCTGTGAGCCACGTATCTGATCCTGCTCTGATGCGATATCCTTCATCGCCTTATGAGCACTGAGCGTATTGTAGATGATACGGTCGATGCCTGAGTATTGGAGCCCACCAAAGCTATGGCGATGATGGCATACACGAAGGTCACTATAGAGAGTACCTACAGGACCAAGAAGCATGAGCACTATGCCGGTGATGTAGCCAAAGAGGCTAAAGGAGACGGGATGTTTCTTAGTAAAGAGGCTGACAAGCAAGGCAACGCTGACCGCAGGTACTAGCTGAAGGAGGACAGCTAGCGCTTGGCTCGCCGTAATACTATCGAGGAACTCACTCCCCTCTCGCCAATTCGTCGAGAGCATGATCTGAGCCAAGTCCATATTATAAGTAACATGGTAGAGGCCGATGAGGTAGAGTTCGTAGGCCGATAGCAGTAATATGGCGCCCGCAAAGACTGCTCCCAGCGAGCGGGCCAGCCACTTCCACGGAGCCAGAGCAAAGAGAAGCGTCAGAAGACTTGCCCAACCGCCGATGCGAAGAAGCTGGTCAAGCGCCAGCGGTAGTACTTCGTCCGAGGGAACTTCTGTTTGAAAGGGAATATAAGCAAGTAGCACACGTAGCTGGGCTAAGAAGACAAGAGCGAAGAGCCAAAGGCGCTCGCTGAGTCTTCTCCCGAAAGCTACGTGTGCTACTCTATGTAGAAGGGAAGAGCTCCGCATCTAAGCGTGCTTGAAGAGACGGCGTGCGACCTCTCGAGCTTCGGCGATGATCGCCTCTTGCCCTGGGACATACTTGTCTCGCATCAGGATACGGCCGTCGACGATGACCGTATCTACACAGCTACTACCCGAAGTAGCGTAGACGAGATTAGAGGTAAGGCTATTCAGCGGTACCAGTTCGGGAGTGTTGAGATCCACGAGACAGACGTCTGCTAATGCGCCTTCTTCGACACGCCCAGCGGGAATGCCGAGGATATCTGCACCGACACTCGTAGCGGATGCAAAGATATCATCCGCCTTGCATGCCGTACTATCGAATCTCCAGCCCTTACCGAGGAAGGAAGCTAACTTCATCGCCACGACCATATCTAGGTTATTCGACGAAGAGCATCCATCC
>ERZ772948.1274-NODE-1274-length-14943-cov-9.641859_pt1 | contig 14943 bp, 10 predicted proteins | sample MGYA00511945_ERZ772948 | MGnify/ENA primary metagenome ERZ772948 (study PRJEB29015, sample SAMEA2737927) | human oral metagenome | biome: human oral; feature: human-associated habitat; material: dental | place: China | collected 2141 ... | reverse complement strand
ATCCACCGCCTGGCCCGCACCGCCGAGGAGATGCTCTACCTGGCGATGGAGGACTTCCGCGTCGACGTCGTCGTGGGCAAGGGCCCCGGCGCCACGTCGATCCCCTTGACGCTGCCGCGCTTCACGGCGGTCGGCGCGACGACCCGCTCGGGGCTGCTGCCCGCGCCCCTGCGCGACCGGTTCGGCTTCACCGCGCACCTGGAGTTCTACGAGACGGACGAGCTCGAGCAGGTGGTCGCGCGCTCCGCCTCCCTGCTGGGCGCTCCCCTGGGGGAGGGCGCCGCCCACGAGATCGCCTCGCGCTCCAGGGGGACGCCCCGCATCGCCAACCGCCTGCTGCGCCGCGTGGTCGACTACGCCCAGGTCCACGGCGACGGCGCCGCTACCCTCGGGGCGGCGCGGGCGGCCCTGGCCCTCTTCGAGGTCGACCCCCTCGGGCTGGACCGCCTCGACCGGGCGGTCCTGGAGGCCGTGTGCAAGCGCTTCGCGGGCGGCCCCGTGGGGCTGACCACCCTGTCGGTGACGATCGGCGAGGAGGCGGAGACGGTCGAGACGGTCGCCGAGCCCTACCTGGTGCGCGAGGGGTTCCTGGTGCGCACCAACCGCGGGCGGATGGCAACCCCCAGGGCGTGGGAGCACCTGGGACTGGCGCCGCCGGACGCCGGGGCAGTGCTTTTCCGTTGAGGATCCGCCATGCGGCGCGCCGTGACGATTACCGCTTAGACCTGGGCGTGTTCACGCACTAGACTGTGCTGGCGTGTGTTTTTCGCACGCCCCTCCGCAACGAAAGAGAACACTCGTGGACCAGAACCTTCTGCTCATCGCCATGCTCGTGCTGGCCGTCGGCGTCATGTGGTACTCCGGCCGTTCCCGCAAACAGCAGATGGCAAAAATGGAAGAGGAGAAACGCGAGCAGCTCCGCACCGTGACCCCCGGCGCCTGGGTCCACACCCGGGTCGGCTTCTGGGGGCGCTTCGTCGACCTCGACGGCGATATCGTCGTCCTGGAGACCACCGACGGGCACGAGATGTACTGGGACCGCCAGATGATCGGCGAGATCGGCGGGGAGCCCCCGCTCGAGGGCGCTGGCGCGCAAGAGGGGGCCGAGGACGACGACGAGGCCCCCGAGGAGGACGAGGCCGTGCTGGGCCTGGAGACCTCGGCCGACCAGTCCGACGGGCCGGAGGACGCCGGCGCCGCGACCGGGGCCGCCGACGAGGCGGACGACAAGAACTGAACTAGCCGAACAGGCTCTGGAGAGAACTACCGTGGCAACCAAGAAGCGCCGCCCTGTGCGCTCGCTCGTGGTGCTGCTGGTCGCGATGGTCGCGGCCGGAGCGGCACTCGTGATCGGGCACGTGACCAAGGGCGTCTCATACGTACCCGACCTCGCGCTCGACCTGCAGGGCGGGACCCAGCTGATCCTCACCCCCAAGGCCACGGCCGAGGGCCAGCGCGAGATCACCGAGAACGACATCACGCAGGCGATCAGCATCATCCGCAACCGCATCGACGCCTCGGGCGTCGCGGAGTCGGAGATCACGTCGATGGGCAATTCGAACATCACAGTGTCGATCCCCGGGACGCCCTCGCAGGAGACCCTCGACCTCATCCGCTCCTCGTCGCAGATGAACTTCCGCCCGGTGCTGCGCATGGGCGCCGCGACGGGCGTACGCCAGGACGCCTCCCAGACCCAGGCGAACGATCCGTCGGGCTCCCAGTCCGGATCGGACTCCCAGTCCGGGGCCGGCCAGTCGGCGCAGGAGCCCGATCAGCAGGACGCGCAGTCCGGCCAGCAGGTCTCCACGGCCATGGACCCGGCCACCGCGCTGGCCACGGCCGACCAGGACAAGGACGGCCGGCTCTCCGACGCCCCCGCCTCCACGCCCCCCAACGCCTCGGACCTGGGGTGGGTGACCGAGCAGGTCATGTACGACTTCCTCACCCTCGACTGCTCCGCGGCCGCTGACGCCTCGCGCACCGAGGGCGCGGCCGACAAGCCCTACGCCGCGTGCGACTCCAACGGGCAGATCAAGTACATCCTGGGCCCCGTGACCGTCCCCGGCTCCGACCTCAAGGCCGCCAGCGCCGGCCAGGTCCGCAACTCCACCGGCCAGACCACGGGGGAGTGGGGAGTGGACCTGCAGTTCAACGACGCGGGCACCCAGGCGTTCTCCGAGTCCTCCACGATCCTCTACGGCTTCCACTCCCAGGACGCCCAGGGCTCCAGCTTCTACAGGGGCAGCCCCGACCGCAACCACTTCGCGGTCGTCCTGGACGGAACGGTCATCACCGCGCCCTCCATGAACGCGGTCATCCCCAACGGCCAGGCGCAGATCACCGGCAACTTCACCGCCACCTCCGCCGCGTCGCTGGCCAACCAGCTCAGCTTCGGCTCCCTGCCCCTCAACTTCGAGGTCGAGTCCGAGCAGCAGATCTCGGCGACCCTGGGCTCGGACCACCTGGAGAAGGGCCTGTGGGCGGCCGTCATCGGCTTCGCCCTGGTCATCCTCTACCTGATCTGGCAGTACCGGGGCCTGGCGGTCATCTCCGCAGGCTCGCTCATCATCGCGACCGTCATCACGTACCAGGTGATCGCACTGCTGTCGTGGTTGATGGGCTACCGCCTCTCTCTGGCGGGCGTCGCCGGACTCATCATGGCGATCGGCGTGACCACGGACTCCTTCATCGTCTACTTCGAGCGCGTGCGCGACGAGGTCCGCGAGGGCCGGCCGCTGCGGGCCGCCGTCGAGGAGGGCTGGGACCGCGCCAAGCGCACGATCGTCGTCTCCGACGCCGTGAACCTGGTGGCGGCCGTGGTCCTCTACCTGCTGGCCGTCGGCGGCGTCCAGGGCTTCGCCTTCACGCTCGGCGTCACGACAGTCATCGACCTCGCGGTGATCTTCCTCTTCACGCACCCGATGATGGAGCTGCTGATCCGCACGCGCTTCTTCGGCCAGGGCCACAAGCTCTCCGGCCTCGACCCCGAGCACCTGGGAGCCAAGAACTCCCTCGTCTACGCCGGGCGCGGCAGGGTCGTGTCCCGCGGGCAGGGCGCGTCCGGGGGAGCGGACGGCGCCGACGAGGGCAAGTCCATCGCCCAGCGCCGCAGACAGGCCCGCCTGGCCGCGCGAGCCAGCGCCGACGAGGCGGGGGCCGATGCCGTCCGGACGGGCGCCGCCGAGCAGGAAGGGGAACGCTGAAATGATGAGTTTCGCTCAGTGGGGCAACGCCCTGTACTCGGGTGACAAGTCCTACCGCGTCGTCCCCAGGCGCAAAGCGTTCGTCGGCGTCGCCGCCGCTGTGATCGTCGTGTGCTTCGCGCTGGCCGGCCTGCTCGGCCTGAACCGCTCGATCGAGTTCACCGGCGGCTCCCAGTTCGACGTGACCAACGTCGCCGACCAGTCCGAGTCGACCGCCACCCGCGCGGTGACGGGCACGGGCCTCGTGTCCTCGGCGAAGGTGACGCGCGTGGGCTCCACCGGCGTGCGCATCCAGACGGACTCGCTGGACACCGCGCAGACAGCCACGGTGCGCAGCGCCCTGGCCGGCGCCTACGGCGTCGATTCAGCCGACGTGGCCTCCTCCTCGATCGGCCCCTCGTGGGGCTCGGCGGTGACCACGAAGGCCGCGCAGTCCCTGGCGATCTTCATGGCCCTGGTGGCGCTCCTCATGACCGTCTACTTCCGGTCGTGGAGGATGGCGGCGTCCGCCCTGCTGGCGCTTCTGCACGACATCGCCGTCACCGTGGGGGTCTTCGCCATCGCGCAGGCCGAGGTCTCCCCGGCCACCGTCATTGGCTTCCTCACGATCCTCGGCTACTCGCTCTACGACACCGTCGTGGTCTTCGACAAGGTCCGCGAGCTCACCGCGGACGTCTACGACCAGAAGCACTACACCTTCGCCGAGTTCGTGAACCTGGCCGTCAACCAGACGATGGTGCGCTCCATCAACACCTCCGTGGTGGCGCTGCTGCCCGTCGGCTCGATCCTGCTCATCGGGTCGGTGCTGCTGGGCACGGGCACCCTCACCGACATCTCGCTGGCCCTGTTCATCGGCATGATCGCCGGCACCTACTCCTCCATCTTCATCGCCTCGCCGCTGCTGGTCACCTTCCAGGAGATGAGCAGGAGGACCCAGGAGCACAACAAGGCGGTCGCCAAGCAGCGCGCCAGCGCCGAGGGCCCCGACGGGGAGCCCGCCCGGGTCAAGGTCGCCCCGATCAAGCCGGGACGCCACCTCGGCCAGGCGGCCCAGCCCCGGCGCAGGAGGCAGCGATGATCGGAGAACTCGGAGAGCGCATCGCCGAACTGGTGCGCGACAACCTGGTGGAGGTGCCCGACTTCCCCGAGCCCGGGATCCTCTTCCGCGACATCACGGAGCTCATGGCGAACGGACCGGCCTTCAAGGAGCTCGTCGAGCTGATCGGCTCGCGCTACGAGGGGCGCATCGACGCCGTCGCCGGACTGGAGTCGCGCGGTTTCATCCTGGGCGCCCCGGTGGCCACCGAGCTCGGCCTGGGGATGCTCACGATCCGCAAGGCGGGCAAGCTGCCCGGCCACGTCATCGGCGTCGACTACTCCCTGGAGTACGGCAGCGCCCGGATGGAGATCCACCCCGAGTCGGTCGTCCCCGGCTCGCGGGTCCTCGTCATCGACGACGTCCTGGCCACAGGCGGGACGGCCGGGGCCGCGGTCGAACTCATCCGCCAGTGCGGCGCCGACGTGGCCGCGGTCGCGGTACTGCTCGAGCTCACGGATCTCAAGGGCAGGGAGCGCCTGGGGGGCATCACGGTGGAGACCGCGCTCAAGGTGTAGGGGCTCGCGCGCCCGCCCCGGGGCCGACGACCGCGTTGCAGTGGCCGTCGGCCCCGCGCATTCGCCTATCATGTGTGCATGAGCGGCGATGACAACTCCGGACAGGGCGCTGCGCTGCCCGCGGCGGGCTCGCGGGTGCGTTCGGGCCTGCTGTGGTTCGGCGCGCGCTCGCGCGCCACGATCCCCCAGATCGAGCCCCTGGTCCGGGCGCTCAGGGCCAACCACCCCAAGGCCGACATCGCGGTGGTCGAAAGGGCGTACCGCACGGCCGAGGTGTGCCACAGCGGGCAGACGCGCAAGAGCGGGGAGCCCTACATCACGCACCCGGTGGCCGTGGCCACGATCCTGGCTGAGATGGGCATGACGACGCCCACGCTGGTGGCGGCCCTGCTCCACGACACGGTGGAGGACACCGACTACACCCTCGACCAGTTGCGCGCGGAGTACGGCGACGCGATCGCGGACCTGGTGGACGGCGTCACCAAGCTCGACAAGGTCCACTACGGGGCGGCCGCCCAGTCCGAGACGCTGCGCAAGATGCTGGTCGCCATGAGCCGCGACATCCGGGTGCTGCTCATCAAACTGGGGGACAGGCTGCACAACGCGCGCACGTGGCGCTTCGTCCCGGCCGCCTCGGCGGCGAAGAAGGCGCAGGAGACACTGGAGATCTACGCGCCCCTGGCCCACCGCCTCGGCATGAACATGGTGAAGTGGGAGCTGGAGGAGCTGTCCTTCAAGACGCTGTACCCGCAGATCTACGAGGAGATCGACCACCTCGTGGCCGAGCGCGCCCCCCAGCGCGAGGAGTACCTGCGCGACGTCATCGACCAGATCGAGGAGGACCTGCGCCGCTCGGGCACGAAGGGGACGGTGAGCGGCCGGCCCAAGAGCCACTACTCGATCTACCAGAAGATGATCGTCCGCGGCAAGGCCTTCGACGAGGTATTCGACCTGGTGGCCGTGCGGGTGCTCGTGCAGTCCATCAAGGACTGCTACGCGGTCCTCGGCTCGCTGCACGGCAGGTGGAACCCGATCCCGGGCCGCTTCAAGGACTACATCGCGATGCCCAAGTTCAACCTCTACCAGTCGCTGCACACGACGGTGGTGGGCCCGGGCGGCAAGCCGGTCGAGATCCAGATCCGCACCTTCGACATGCACGAGCGCGCCGAGCACGGCGTGGCGGCGCACTGGAAGTACAAGCAGAACCCCAACGCCCAGGGCGAGACCGACAAGATGGGGGCCGACGAGCAGGCGAACTGGTTGCGCGCCCTGGTGGAGATGGAGCGCGAGACCGGGGACCCCGAGGAGTTCCTCGACTCGCTGCGCTACGAGATCGCCGGCGACGAGGTCTACGTCTTCACCCCCAAGGGGGAGGTCGTCACCCTGCCGGCCAGGGCGACGCCCGTGGACTTCGCCTACGCGGTCCACACCGAGGTCGGCCACCGCACAGTGGGCGCGAAGGTGAACGGGCGCCTGGTGCCGCTGGACACCAGGCTGGAGTCGGGCGAGACGGTCGAGGTCGTGACCTCGAAGTCGGACAAGGCGGGGCCGTCGCGCGATTGGCTGGCGTTCGTGGCCTCGCCGCGCGCGCGCTCGAAGATCAAGGCGTGGTTCTCCAAGGAGAGGCGCGAGGAGGCCATCGAGTCGGGCAAGGAGGCGCTGGCGCGCGCGATGCGCAAGCAGAACCTGCCGCTGCAGCGCCTCATGAGCCACGAGTCGGTGCTGTCGGTGGCCACGTCCTTCGGCTACCCGGACGTGTCGGGGCTGTACGCGGCCCTCGGCGAGGGGCACGTGTCCGCCCAGAGCGTCGTGACGAGGCTGGTCGACAACCTGGGCGGCGGCGACGGAACCGAGGAGACCCTCTCTGAGGCGGTGACGCCGGGGCAGCCCAAGATCCGCCAGGACCCGGCCCGCGAGGGCGCGATCGTGGTGGCGGGCATGAGCCCCAACGAGATCTGGGTGAAGCTCGCGAAGTGCTGCACCCCGGTGCCCGGCGACGAAATCGTGGGATTCATCACGCGAGGCCAGGGGGTCTCCATCCACCGCTCGACGTGCGCCAACGCGGTCCGCCTCGGCGAGCTGCAGCCGCAGCGCTTCGTCGACGTGAGTTGGAGCGGGGAGGGGGCGGGCGCGCCCTTCCGCGTGCAGATCGAGGTGCGCGCCCTGGACCGGGGCGGCCTGCTGTCGGATCTGACCCGCGTGCTCTCCGACTACGGGGTCAACATCCTCTCCGCCTCGCTCAACACCTCCGGCGACCAGGTGGCCGGCGGGCGCTTCAGCTTCGAGCTGGCGGACCTGGGCCACCTCAACGCGGTGCTGGCGGCGCTGCGGCGCGTGGACGGGGTCTTCGAGGCGGTGCGGCTGTCGGACTAGGGGCGCGTCGTCCTGTACGGTGAGAACACCGGTGCAGCGATGTTATCTCCGTCCTAATGCGTCCATCCGCTTCCGTCAGCGGCGTTAGATGTGACACACTGGGGCGTGTGCGCCTAATGAGGCGCGCAGCAGCGCCCGGGCGAACGCCCTCGTATTAGAAGGAAAATCGTGACTACGACGCCGATTCCATCCGAAGAGAACAACCCCGTCGACACGGCCGCCACGGTCCCGGTCGGCGGCGCTCCGTCCGCGGGCACGCCCCCGGAGGTGCCCGCCCACCCCTTCGCCCGCATCGACGCGGAGGGAACCGTGTACGTCAAGGACGGGGACTCGGAGCGCGCCATCGGCGCCTACCCCGAGGGGATCCCCGCCCAGCCCTACGCCCTCTACGAGCGCCGCTACGCCGACCTCGAGGCCTCCGTGCGCCTCTTCGAGGACCGCCTCGCCCAGCTCGCGCCCCGCGAGATCGACACGACCCTGGCCTCCATCCGCGAGCAGATCGCGGAGCCGAACGTCGTCGGCGACCTCGCGGCGCTGCGCCGTCGCGTGGACAGGGTCGCCGAGGCGGCCCAGGCGCGCAAGGAGACCGCCCGCGAGGAGCGCAAGGCCGCCAAGGCGCAGGCCCTCGCCCAGCGCACCGGCGTCGTCGAGCGCGCCGAGGCCATCGTCGCCCAGGACCCGGCGCGCACCCACTGGAAGAACTCCGGGCAGGCCCTGCGCGAGCTCCTCGAGGAGTGGAAGACCCTCCAGCGGCGGGGCCCGCGCCTGGACAAGAGCACCGAGGACGAGCTGTGGAAGCGCTTCTCCTCCGCCCGCAGCCAGTTCGACCGCCTCCGCCGCCAGTACTTCTCGCAGCTCGACCAGGCCCAGTCCGAGGCGAAGCGCATCAAGGAGCGGCTCATCGCACAGGCGGAGGCCCTGCAGACCTCCACCGACTGGGGGCGCACGACCGCCGCCTACCGGGACCTCATGAACCAGTGGAAGGCCGCCCCCCGCGCCTCGCGCAGGGAGGACGACGCCCTGTGGGCGCGCTTCCGCGCCGCCCAGCAGGTCTTCTTCGACGCCCGCCGCGCCAAGGACGAGGCCACCGACGCCGAGTACCGGCAGAACCTGGCCGCCAAGGAGGAGATCCTGGTGGACGCCGAGGCGATCCTGCCCGTCACCGACCTGGAGAAGGCGAAGGCCCAACTGCGCCGCATCCAGGACCGCTGGGAGGAGGTCGGGCGCGTCCCCTCCTCCGACCTGCACCGCGTCGAGGGCCGGCTGCGCGCCGTCGAGGCCGCGGTGCGCGAGGCGGAGGAGCGCGAGTGGCAGCGCACCAACCCCGAGACCCGCGCCCGCGCGGCCGGGGTCCTGGGCCAGCTCGAGGGGCAGATCGCCGACCTCGAGGCCGAACTGGCGCGCGCCGAGGCCTCCGGAGACAAGAAGAGGGCCGAGTCGGTGCGCGACGCCCTCACCACCAAGAGGGCCTGGCTCGACCAGATCTCCTCCACGATCGCCTGACCCATGCGCCTGCACGTCATCCCCTCGCCGTACTACGCGGCGAACGCCCTGGTCCTCGTCCCGGCCCAGGGCTCGGCGGCCCTGGTCGTCGACCCCTCCGCCGGCGTCCAGCACCTGCTGCGCGAGGTCCTCGACCTCGAGGGCGTCGGAGTGGGCGGCGTCTTGGCGACCCACGGGCACCCCGACCACGTGTGGGACTGCGCGGCGGTCGCCGGGTGGACCGGCGGGCCGCAGCTGCCCGTGTACCTGCCCGGCCCTGACGTCTACCGCATGGACGACCCCGCGGCCCACGTCCCCCTGCCCGCCCCCGGTTTCGCGGGGGAGTGGGTCAAGCCCGAGCGCGTGGAGCCCGTGCCCGCGGGCGCCTTCGAGATCGTGGAGGGCGTGCGGCTGCGCATGCTGCCCGCGCCCGGTCACTCGGAGGGGTCGGCCCTGTTCCTGGGCGAGTGCGAGCTGGACATCCGCGTCGACAACACCTCGTTCTACCACTCCGACGGCCCGGTGCCGTGGGCCCTCAGCGGCGATGTCATCTTCCGCGGCAGCGTCGGGCGCACCGACCTGCCCGGCGGGGACGAGACGCAGATGCGCCACAGCCTGCGCACCGTGTCCAACGCGATCGACCCCGCGACCGTTCTGATCCCCGGTCACGGGCCGGCCACCACCATGGCCGAGGAGATCGCGGCGAACGAGTACCTGATCCGCGCCCGCCGCATCGGCTGAGGCGCCGCGAAAGGAAGTGGATCCCTCCATGGCCCGCACATCCCTGTCCGGATTCCCCGAGTGGCTGCCCGACGGGCGCGTCGTCGAGCAGTACGTGCTCGACGCCCTGCGCCGCGTCTTCGAGCTGCACGGGTTCTGCGGGATCGAGACGCGCGCCGTCGAGACCCTGGAGCAGCTGGAGGCCAAGGGCGAGACCTCGAAGGAGATCTACGTCCTCGACCGCCTGCAGGCCCTCAAGGCCGAGCAGAGGGGTCGCCGCCCCGGCAAGGAGCGCCGCATGGGCCTCCACTTCGACCTCACGGTCCCCTTCGCGCGCTACGTCGTCGAGAACGCCAACGAGTTGGACTTCCCCTTCAAGCGCTACCAGATCCAGAAGGTGTGGCGCGGTGAGCGCCCGCAGGAGGGGCGCTTCCGCGAATTCACGCAGGCCGACATCGACGTGGTGGGCAACGGGCAGCTGCCGTTCCACTTCGAGGTCGACCTGCCCCTGGTCATGGCGGAGGCCCTCAACTCCCTGCCGATCCCGCCCGTGAGGGTCCTCGTGAACAACCGCAAGGTCGTCCAGGGCGCGTGCGAGTGCCTGGGGGTCGACGACGTGGACGCCGCGCTGCGGGGCCTGGACAAACTCGACAAGATCGGCGCGGAGGGCGTCGCCGGGGAGCTCGCCGCCAGTGGCATCGGAGCCGCGCAGGCGCGCGCGCTGCTGGAGATGGCGCGCATCCGCAGCGCTTCGTCCTCCGAGGTCCGCTCCCGGGTGGCGGAGCTGGGCCTGTCGGGGCCCCTCCTGGAGGAGGGCCTGGGCGAGTTGTGCGCGCTGCTGGATGCCGCGGGCTCCCGCATGCCGGGCGCGCTCGTCGCGGATCTGCGGATCGCCCGCGGCCTGGACTACTACACGGGCTCGGTCTACGAGTCGGAGGTGGAGGGCCACGAGGATCTGGGCTCTATCTGCTCGGGCGGGCGCTACGACTCGTTGGCCAGCGACTCCAAGCGCTCCTACCCGGGCGTCGGCCTGTCGATAGGCGTCTCGCGCCTGGTGTCCCGGATGATCTCGGCTCCCCTGGTGCGCGCGACGCGCCCGGTGCCGACCGCCGTGGTCGTCGCCGTGGCCAGCGAGGAGGAGCGGGAGCGCTCCGAGGCGGTCGCCCGCGCGTTGCGGGCACGGGGCATCCCCACGGACGTCGCGCCCAGTGCCGCGAAGTTCGGCAAGCAGATCAAGTTCGCCGACAGGCGCGCCATCCCCTTCGTGTGGTTCCCCGGTTCCGACGGGGCGGACACGGTCAAGGACATCCGCTCGGGCGAGCAGGTGGAGGCCGACCCCGCCACGTGGGCGCCGCCCGCGCAGGACCTCGCCCCCGGGGTCGTCCCGGTCTGAGCGCTCCCCGCCCCAGGCGGTCGGCGACCAGGCGCTCGGCCTGCGCCGGCCGTCCCGGTCCGAGCGCGCCGCCCGTGGTCACTGGTTGTTCGCGATCCACTCCTGGGCGGCGGCGGGCGCCTCGTCGGCCTCGCGGATCTCGTCCGGCGCGATGGGCTCGTCCCCGAACTCCTCGCCCGTGCGCGCGGTGGTGGTGCCGACGGTGAGGACCATCGTGCGGCCCGTGTACAGGGGGATCGCGGTGTTCACCGAGGCGTACCCCGCGGTCGGCTGGCCGAAGGTGCGCACATTGGCCATCCCCCTGAAGGCCAGGAGGGCCTGCTCGCCCGACGACGCCGTCCGCTCGGAGGTGAGGACGGCCACGGGCACCGCGAGTTTCGCCCTCTGGCCCACCGAGGTCGGGGTGCCCCCTCCGGAGACCCTTCCGTCGGACAGCGCGACAGGGGTGCGCCGGTCGCCGATGGTGAAGGTCGCGACGACGCCGTCGGGCAGCAGCGGGGAAAGGCCCGCGATCATGGGGCCCATGTCCCCTCCGTCGTTGTCGCGGAGGTCGACGACGACACCGCACAGGTCGTCCTGGCTGAGGGCGTCGGCGATGGAATTGGCGTAGGAGCTGCCCTGCTCGGGCGTGCCCATGTAGCCGGGCAGGGCGACCGTGAGCACGCAGCCGCTCATCGACCAAGTCGGCGCCTCGTAGGAGTCGGCCCCCTGCTCGTCCGAGTCGGCGTCCGCGAGGAAGGAGTGCTTGCCGCCGGCGACTCCGATGGCATCGCCCAGGACGGCGTCGACCTCGTCGTGGGTGGTGGCGGCGTCGATGCGGGTGGCGGCGTCGGCGCGGGCCGCGGCCCACTGGGGGGTGTCCGCGTACAGGCCGTCGTCGAGGAGCCCCAGCGCGGTGCGCCCGTAGTCGCGCGCCGAGGGCGGGGGGAACCAGATCCCGAAGTGCGGGCCGTAGGCGTGCAGGGCCCACCCGATCGCGCCCGTGACGACGAGGACCGCCACGACCACTCCGGCGCCGATGGCGCGGGCCGAGCGGCGGCGCTTCTTCGGGGGTTCCTCGTCCAGGGGCTTCTCGTCGCTCATAACGCCATCCTACGGACGCCGACCCCGTCGTTGCATCAGGGAAGGGCCCCGATCCGGCCCTGATTCCCCGCACACCACCGGTGAGAGAAGTCACCGGCGGGTTGGGGCCCTGGACGCGGTCCAACCGATAGGGTGGGGGAGCGAAGAGGCGCAGCCTCCTGAATATGGTGCCCGGGTCGACCGGAATGTGTTGTGGACAAGGCGGGCCGCGCGGGGCCCGACGCAGGCCCACCCGAGACGGTTCTGCAATCCACGATCAACACGGAGGAACACACATGCCCGACACCCCTATGACTTCTGACGCCATCGACGGCCCCGGCGGAGCCGCGGCCCCCTCTGACGCGACCACCGCCCCGGCGGATCCCCGGGGGGCGGACACGGTCACCGCGGCTCCCCACGAGGGGGCCGACAATGACGGCGCCGGGCCCGTCCGGCCCGCGGACAGCGCCCCCGCGCTGGACGCCCCGGCCGCAGTCGACGCCGGCGCGCCGACCGGGGAACGGGCCGACGGGGCGCGCGCCGCCCAGGACGGCGGCCCCGACGAAGGCCCCGAAGAGGAGGGGAGCGCGGCGGAGGACGGGGGCTCCGGAGAAGAGGACACGGTCTCCTTCGCGGACCTCGGCCTGCCGGACGAACTCCTCCAGGCCGTCACAGACATGGGATTCGTCACACCGACCCCCATTCAGGCCGAGGCGATCCCCCCTCTGCTCGACCTGCGCGACGTCGTCGGCATCGCCCAGACCGGCACGGGCAAAACCGCGGCCTTCGGCCTGCCCCTGCTGGCGATCGTCGACGCGGACGAGAAGGCCGTCCAGGCCCTGGTGCTCGCCCCCACCCGCGAGCTCGCCATGCAGAGCGCCGCCGCCATCGAGGACTTCGCGGCCCGCACGGCGGAGCTGGTGGTCGTCCCCGTGTACGGCGGCAGCCCCTACGGTCCGCAGATCGGCGCCCTCAAGCGCGGCGCCCAAGTGGTCGTGGGCACTCCCGGCCGCGTCATCGACCTCATTGAGAAGGGCGCGCTGGATCTTTCCGGTGTGCGCATGCTGGTCCTGGACGAGGCGGACGAGATGCTGCGCATGGGCTTCGCCGAGGATGTGGAGACCATCGCCTCCTCCGCTCCCGACGACCGTCTCACGGCGCTGTTCTCGGCGACGATGCCCCCCGCCATCGAGAAGGTGGCGCGCGAGCACCTCAAGGACCCGGTCAAGGTCGCCGTCTCCGAGGAGTCGTCGACCGTCGACACGATCCACCAGACCTACGCGGTCGTCCCCTACAAGCACAAGATCGGCGCCCTCAGCCGCGTCCTGGCCACCCGCGCCCAGCACATCGCCGCGGGCCAGGAGGACGCCGACGCCGCCATCGTCTTCGTGCGCACCCGCGTCGATGTCGAGGAGGTGTCGCTGGAGCTGTCCGGGCGCGGATTCCGCGCGGCGGGCATCTCCGGTGACGTCGCCCAGACCGAGCGCGAGCGCATGGTCGAGCGCCTCAAGAGCGGCTCCCTGGACGTCCTGGTCGCCACGGACGTGGCGGCCAGGGGCCTGGACGTGGAGAGGATCTCCCTGGTCGTCAACTTCGACGTGCCCCGCGAGCCCGAGGCCTACGTGCACCGCATCGGGCGCACGGGCCGGGCGGGGCGCCAGGGGCGCTCACTGACGTTCTTCACCCCCCGCGAGCACACGCGCCTGCGCCGCATCGAGAAACTCACGGGGACGCCGATGGAGGAAGTGGCGATCCCCTCGCCCGCCGCCGTGTCCGAGTTCCGGGCCCGCCGGCTGCTCGAGGGCGTGGGCGCACGGGTCGAACGGGGCCGCCTGGGAATGTACCGGGAGCTCCTGGAGCAGATGGCCGCCTCCCTGGACGTCGAGGACGTCGCGGCGGCGCTGATCGCCCAGGCCGTTGGCGACGAGGGCCCCGCGCCGCGAGCGGAGTCCGACCGCCGGGGGCGGGGCAGGGCCCGCCGCGAGGAGGGGCTCGACGAGTCCGGGGAGTTCGTGGGCACCAGCTTCGAGGCGGGGCGCGACAAGGACAGGCCCCTCAAGGGCGGCCGTGACGGAGCCCGCCGCCGCGGGGGCGGGCGCGCCATGGCGGGCCCGGGCACGCGCTACCGGGTCGAGGTCGGCAGGAAGGACCGCGTCAAGCCCGGTTCCATCGTCGGCGCCATCGCCGGAGAGGGCGGGATCGACGGCCGGGACATCGGGCACATCGATATCTTCCCGACGTTCTCGTTGGTGGACATCACCGCGGATCTGAGCGCCGAGCAACTCTCGCGCATCTCCAAGGGCTATGTCTCCGGCCGCCAGCTGCGGATCCGGGTGGACGAGGGCCCCGGGCGGCGCGACCGCTTCGAGCGCGGTGGATTCGAGCGCCCCGGCAGGGGCGAGCGCCGCTCCGATCGTGACGACCGTTCCGAGCGGGAGGATCGCGGTGGACGCGGCGAGCGCTTCGACCGCCCCAGCAGGGGGGACCACCGCTCTGACCGCGACGACCGCCTCGGCGAGGACCGGCGCGGGGGCTTCGAGCGCTCCGGCAGGGGCGACCGTTTCGACCGGGGGGACCGCGGTGGACGCGACGAGCGCTTCGACCGCGAGGACCGCCGTCCTGGTCGTGGTGACCGTTTCGACCGCAGTGACCGTTTCGAGGCGGACGGACACGGAGGGCGCGAGTCCCAGCGCGGCGGCTGGCACCGCTCCGTGAGGACCGAGCGCTGGGAGAGGGACATCAAGAAGCGCCGGGCGCGCGACGACTTCGGCGCGAGGGAGTCCGGGAGGGGCTTCGGCCATAAGGACCGCCGCCGTGACGAGGGGCGCGGGCGCAACGACGACGCGCGCCGGTTCGGCAAGCGCCGCTACGAGGACTGAAGCGCCCAGCGGCCGAGCACGGCCACTCGGTTCCCCGCGCCCGGGCAAGTCAGGGCTGCCCCCAGCGCGGAAGGGGGACACGTCTCCGGCCTGTGGGACATCCTCTCGGGCCTGACTGCCCCCAGCGCGGAAGGGGGTGCCCTCGCTCTCAGGCGCGCGGCGCGCCGACGCGCGTTGTCGGCACCGCGAGGGGGTTGTTGACATCGTGAGGGGGTCG